>SDBU01005356.1_pt1 | contig 15386 bp, 24 predicted proteins | sample 2277071 | NCBI WGS metagenome assembly SDBU01 (sample SAMN10397929, study PRJNA504765) | marine sediment metagenome | isolation source: marine sediment core GS08_GC12, 126 cmbsf | place: Arctic Ocean: Gakkel Ridge, Loki's castle | collected 2008
ATCTTTCCCTCTTCAAAAGAAACAGCCCCGAACTTTCCGCGTATTTCTTTCAAAGTGGATAGAAATAGTTCATGGTGAATAGTTCTACCATTGTTGAATTCAAGCGGCAGTAGTACCTCATAACGCATCATAGCAAAGTCCTCCAATTATGGTGTGGTGATGGTTCAAACTTCCTTTATTGTGAATTTCCAGTTCCCGGATTCCGGGAAATCCTCTTCTGCAATTCCTTTTTCTGTTTGCAGGATGCAATCCACATATGGCTCCGGGTAGTCCAGTGGATCAACATTAAACTCTCTTACGGCAGTGATACGGATTCTCATTGTCTCGTTTCCCCCATTGTGGTGTTGTGGGCCGGATGTCAGAGACACCTTATGGGCCTCAGTAGCAACCAATTGGACGGCCAGCATGGTTTCAGCGGCGGCTGCAGCCACTCGCTTGAAAGGCCACTGTCTGCCGTCCTAGTGGTTGCCGGGTCCGAGCCGCGGGGGAGTGGCGGCCCAGTGCCGGGAATCACTTATGAGTTACCTTCATCGGTTGGGCGGCCGTTTCTTTTTTAAGGCTGCTTTAAGTGTCTCAAAAGCTTGCGTCTTAGCCTCTTGTGCTTTCTCAAGAGTGAAGCCCCCTACTAGTTGTGCTTTTTCTAACCTTTGGCAGGCTTTCTCGTGAGCGATAGCAGCTTGGTTGATGGTCATTAGTGTAGTCTCCTGTGGTGGTGGTATAATGGGACAGTGGTTGTCGGGAATCACTATACGAATGTGACGGAACCGATTTTGTAACCTCCTCTAATTGCCTCTAGTTTTGCTTCTGCCGAAGATACCCCGTAGGGCCACGTGCCAATGTAATCACCTGCTATGTCTAATAATTGTACACGTAATGGACGCGGGAGTTTTTCAATCTTTGGTAAGACAGACAAACTGCACATTCGGCGGGAACGATTATCACTAATACGGTTTTGCCTTTTCTTTTCGTGCTGTTGCCATTGCGTGATATTCATAACTCGTTTTCCCATGGTATGGTGGTTGCCGAGTCCAGGTCGCCGGGGAGTGGCGGCCCGGTGTCGGGAATCACTACCAATCGTCATCGAATAGAATCTGAACTCCAAACTCCCTCGCAAGCTCCTCTGCTTGTTCTTTAGAGATTAGCTTAGCACCATAAGCGGAAGCAATTACCTCTTCACTAAACCGTTTGCCTTCATGGCTAGCGAGAAGTAGCTTACGCAGTGTGTGAATCTTCATTGTCGTTGCTCCTGTGATGTAGTGTGGTGTGGAAGTTGCTCATTAAACGACCCGGTGACGGGAATCACTTATGAGTTAGCCCAACAACCGGGTCTGAAGATGTTGTCTAGCAAGACATTCGCGTCCCATTTGATAGTTGCCCGGAGTGTCTCATAGGCTCGTTTTTCGTCCTCTTGTGCTTTCTCTAACCTTATATAAGCTTTCATGTGAGCGATGGTGGCTTTCTCGAAGGTCATTGTCATGTACTCCTGTCGTGGTGTGGAAGTGGAAGTGGTTGCCGATGTCAATTCCAAGCGGGGGCCTTAGGGGATGACGGCTCGGGATCGGCCGCAACCGCGTCGTCTTCGTCCCAGTCATTCTTAGCATAACCTACGTTGTTCCCATTACGGTCAACTAGCGTGGTGGAGTCACTAAGATGCGAAAGAAAACCCGTATTGATACGATCAGTTAGGTTAAGCAGTATCCTCGATAGTTCTTTACACTTGTCAGGGTGGAAAGCATCGTTGCCCGTGCGGATTTTGATTGTGATTTCGTCCATTGTCGTGTCTCCCATGATGTAGTGTGGTGGTTGCCGAGTCCGGGTCGTCCAGCGATGACCCGGTGGCGGGAATCACTTGTCAATCTTGAAATAGCCAGTTTTAGTTAGTTCTGCACGACAAACATCGCAAACAGGTCCGGAGTATGATCTCACTCCGACGCAAGTAGGGTGTTGAGGATCGGAGAAGATTACAGGGGGATCGGTTGCTGGTTCATTACACCGGTTGCATAGCTCTTTTTCTTTAGTCATTGTCGTGTACTCCTGTGGTGTGGTGTGGTTGCCGGGTCTAGGCCGCGAGTTGGACGGCCCGGTGTCGGGAATCACTCGTTGTCTGTAAGTTGATTCAGAATCCAAGCTACGTCTCGCAACTCTTCATCATTCAATCGTTCACTGTCTGAGTTTACGATTACTTTTCGCTGTTCGTCAGTCATTGTCATGCACTCCCATGGTGGTGTGAAGGTGAATCGTGCCTTACACTTGAAGTCTAGTCTGCCGAGCAGGAAAGTCAAGGAATAATCTCGGAATTTCTTGGAAGTTACAACGGATACAGCGGTTGTGTGCAATCAGTGGTGGCGTTGTATGCTGTTTGCATGTATTGCCGGATGTGCCAACGTGGCCTCATGTTGTATGCCCCCCATTGGTAGATGTAAACCATGTTTACATGTTATTGTGAGGTAATCAGCATACCTCAAAGGTCAATGTAAACCATGTTTACAGCCAATGTGGGTGTGCTTGGAGTACGCTGATGGTGTGGTTGCCTAGTTATTAGGCACCATGTGCTCAATAATTAGGCAGGTGGGGCTAGCCCCCTCCTTTGTGCCTACCCGTAGTATCCACAACTCGGCCAGTAGTGTCCACACGCTCTCATGGGTGGTGTACGTAGTGTCCACACGCTCCAACAGGGGGTGTGTAACACAGCCGAACACAGTGTCCGGAATCGGATATATTTTACCACGCCCCCCGGGGTAGGGAGGGGGAACGGGTTACGGTAGCCCCCCTCCCTCCCGACACTAAAAACGATAAAAATGAAAAATAAAATAAAATTCCAAGATTTTCCACCATTGCCACAGAATAGATGGTATAATGGGGGGGCCTCTCGATATACTCCATTATGCCATAATTGCGTCTAACGCAATTATCAGGTATGAAAATGAAAAGCTCAACAATGAAAAATCCTTTTCCTCCGCATTCTATTGCACATATTCCAGTAAATGTCCTTTATGATGTGGAATTTTGGAAATGGGAATTAAACCATAAACCAAATGGAACATTAAGAGAAAGACACAGGAAGTATAGTTTTCTCAAAAGACCAGCCCCTTGCAGTCTACATTCTTTTGGATAGCTCTCACGATGAGAAAAGTAGATACGGGACAAGTCCTTGAAATGATTAGGATGTATCGGGACGGAGCTACACAAAGAAGTATAGCAACAAAATTTAACATAACAATTCAGACAGTTCGTAATTACATGAAACAAGCAAACGTTATGCGTGAGTGGTCAGCATCTACTAAAACTCCCTCTGTTGAATCTAAAGATAGTATTACCAATAAAGCTGAACCAACTGTTTCTGAATCCGATTCACCTGAAATCCCCTTTTTATCCTCATCTCCATTTAAACCTGCACCTCCACCTGATCCTTCACGTGTTCCTAAAGGTGTGTCTGGAATTGAAGACATTCAATCCGAAGACATTAAACAAACATTTCGTGAGGATCTCGCGTGGGCAATCCAAGCGGCTGGGTTGAAATTAAGGACCAAGGAAAGTCCTACTAAGTGCCCTAACGACAGTGCCTTCTTTTTGTATCAGCAAGCTGTCGAGAACCCCAAGGACTTCTTGACTAAGTTTGCACAAATTGAGGGTCGTTCTGGTGATTCCGATGAAGATAAGGAAACTTCACGAGTTTGTAAACGTGCAATCTTTGAGATTGAGGAGCAACTTACTGCCATGGATGATGAAGAACAACCCACTTCCTTGGATAGCAAAGAAGAGTATATCGAATCACAAATTGAGGAGAAAGAATGAAACCATTAAGTATTTGGCAATTTAAGATGTTACAATTTTATCTTAGAACGAAGAAACTGACTGACAGCATCAGATGGTACATTGGAGTGTGGTTTATCGGACCGCAAAAAACTAATTCCCGTCGACGAGATTTCTTAAAGAGGATCTCCTAATGAAACGTACATTCAAGATTGAGTTTCCCGAAGAATGTATATGGGCGTATGAAAATGGAGTTTATATTATAAGATTTCTTTTGCCTTCTAATAATACCAAAAAAGAGGTGTCAATTGAAATGAGGGAAATTTTCGATACTAACCAAGAGGAGAAAGAATGAAACGTACATTTGAAATTGAATGGCCTGACCAATTCGGAGATTCATGGATGAATAAAGACAATTTGATGCTTTGTCTCACAAAAGATAAATGTGTTGGGGAGAAAGTTTCCTTGAAAGTTCGTGATATCACGGATGATAAAAATATCGTGGAAGTTTCTCGTCCTTGTCTTCTCGGTGGTCACGATTGTTGATGAAAATCTCAACTCCATTTGAGCATCATGTTCCCACGGACATTAGGGCCAACCTAATGTGGCGTGCGAGAACACATCAAAAAGTCCTAGAAGATCCTTCCTATGCTGAAGTTCTTTGGGATGCTTGTGCTGTTGATCCGATATTCTATATCAACGGTTTCCTTTACACTTACGACCCACGATTAGAACCACTTCGTAAGATTCCATTTATTCTCTATCCCTTCCAAAAAGAAGGTATCCTCAAAACCTTCGATGCTATTGGAAATGAAGATCTCTTCATTGAGAAATCAAGAGATATGGGGGCTTCTTGGATTACTATCACTGCCTTTGAGTATCTGTGGCATTTTAGAGAACTTATGTCATTCTTGATAGTGTCGCGAACTGAAGATTATGTCGACAAATCTGATAACCCGAAGTCATTATTTTGGAAGATCGATTTCATTCATCAAAACCTCCCATTATGGCTAATGCCGAAGGGTTATGATGTCAACGACCACAGAATGAAACTCCATATCAAAAACCCCGCAACAAGGAGCATAATTGATGGTGAGTCTACAACTGGACAAGTGGCCCGCGGCGACCGAAGGACTGCGATATTACTTGACGAGTTTGCGGCAGTGGAGCAAGGGCATAAAGTCCTTTCCTCAACGAGAGATGTTACAAAGAGTAGACTCTTCAATTCCACACCCGCAGGAATCAACAACGCCTATTATACCATCCGACAAACTAACATCAAAAAACTCAGATTCTTCTGGACCGATCATCCTAAGAAATCTGCCGGATTATATAAGATCAATACAAATGGAGAACTTGAAGTCATTGACAACGTGGGGTATCCCAAAGAATATGAACCCCTTGCTCAAAAGTGGCGTAGCAAATTAGATGGTTCCGCAAGATCTCCTTGGTTCGATGAACAATGTGAACGTGCAGCAACTTGGCCTGAAATTGCTCAAGAGATTATGATTGACTATCTCGGAAGTGGTCATCAATACTTTCTAACTGAAGCAATCCAAGAAGCAATCAGAAAGTTTGCACGTCCACCTATTACTACAGGTGATCTTGATTATGATTCACTGACTGCAATGCCAAGTGAGTTCAGAGAACACGAAGATGGTAAGTTTGATTTATGGGTTGTTCCAGATCGTGAAGGTAACTTAACGCGAGATCATAAATATGTTGTAGCTTGTGATGTCTCTGCTGGTACTGGAAGTTCAAATTCGACCATTTGTGCATACGATTCTAACACGAATGAGAAAGTGGGTGAGTATGCAAATCCGTATATAAGGCCAGAAGAATTCGCAAAACAAGCTGTAGCTATTGCTACTTGGTTACATGAGGCGTATCTAATTTGGGAGAGTAATGGAGTTGGTAGACAATTTGGTTCAAGAGTCATTGAACTTGAATATGGTAATATCTACTATCGCAAGAAGGAAGATGTGATATCCAAAAAGCAATCCCTTATCCCTGGATGGCATTCATCGAAAGAGACGAAATTAGTTCTCATTGGTGAATATCGTGCTGCTGTTGAAAAACAGAAGATTACAAATTGTTCTAAGATAGCACTCGAAGAATGTCTTGAATACATCTTTAATAATCAAGGTGGTGTATCGCACTCGAAAGAAGAAAATAGTATTGATCCCACTGGAGCTAGAGATAATCATGGTGACAGAGTGATAGCTGATGCGTTGGCATGGCGTGGAATGACGGAAAGAAAGATAATGTTACCAATAGATAAAAAACCAGAAATCCCACTTGGTTCTCTCGCCTGGAGGAGAAATCAAAGAAAACAGCAACAAAGAAAACCCGGTAGAGAACTTTCCAGATTAGAAGGTTGGTAGCAACCAGAAAGAAAAAAGATATGAATATCTTGGATACTAGGCAATTTGATAGATTACTAGATTCTATAAAATGGAGTAATCTGCAACTAGAATTTCAAAAGAAAAAAAGAATTGGGGCTATTCGTCAATTTTCTGGATATCATTATTCAGAAAGTTCTGCTAATCGTAGGATTTTAGCTCCATTTTTGAAACTTGCGGTATCAATCTATGTTAGGTTGCTTGCTGCTAGGGCTCCGCGTGTGTTAATCACGACAAAGAAGCGGCAACTTAAATCTACTGCTGCAAATTTGGAACTTGCTGTTAATGAAATTCCGAAAGAGATTAAACTGCAAGAGACTTTGAGGGATTTAGTTCTTGAAGCGTTATTTTCATTTGGTGTTGCGAAGGTGGGTGTGGCTTTTAGCAGTGAATTGATGGGCCATCGTATCGGAACATCTTTTGTTGATGTAGTAACTCTTGATGATCTTATCATCGATATGACAGCTAAGAATCTGTCTCAAATTCAATATATTGGTAATAAGTATTGGATGAATCACGAGAATGTTATCGATGGTAGTCTTTTCTCAAAGAAAAAGACTTCTGGCATTGAACCTGATAGTTATACTAACATTGGTCAAGATGGTTCTGAAGAGGCTGGTTCTATCACGCAAGATGAATCAGCAAAAATTTATAAGAAGAAAAATCTTCTTGCGGATGTGTGGCTACCTGAAGAAAATGTCTTTGCAACGTATGCTGTCAAGAGTAAACGCCGTTTAGAGGATTTCAGATGGAAGGGACCAGAGTTAGGACCATATCATGTACTTGGATTTGATAAGGTTCCTGGTAATCTTCTTCCAGTACCTCCTGTTTCAATTTGGCGTGATTTGCATGAACTTGGAAATACGCTCTATCGAAAACTTGCCGATCAAGCTGATTCGCAAAAGACTGTTCTTGGATTCACTGGCGGTAGTGAAGAGGGAGCAACTAATTTTAAGGGTGCAAGAGATGGTGATGGCATTACATACCGCGGACAAAAGCCAGAGAAATTGACTGCTGGTGGAGTTGAACCAACTACCTTAGCGTTCTTTATGAACATCAGGGACCTCTTTAGTTACTTCGCTAATAACATGGATTCGTTAGGTGGACTTGGTGCCCAGAGTGAAACTGTAGGTCAAGACAAACTCATTAGTTCTGCATCAAGTGCTCAACTTCGTGATATGTCATCACAAGTAATCAACTTCTCAAAAGACATTTTCCGTTCGCTTGGATATTATGAATGGAATGAACTTATTCGTACCAGGGAACTTGAGCGTCCAATTCCTGGAACTAGCATGAGTATTGTCGTTCCATGGAATAGAGATTCCCGTCAAGGGACTTTCGATATGTATGATCTGGATATTGACATTTTCAGTATGCAAGATGATTCTCCAACTGTAAAACTTCAAAAACTTGGAATCATTATGCAACAATATATTATTCCATTGATGCCTATGATTCAACAAGCTGGCGGTAGTATAAATGTCAAGAGCGTTCTTGAATCTGTTGCAAAGTATTCTGACTTCCCAGAGATTGCAGAATTTGTTACATTTGCTAGTGGCTTCAGTACGGATGAAGTAGGAAATAAGGCAACTTCGGAATCTATTCCGACAAATACCACTAAGACCTATGAACGTGTAAATAGGCCAGGAGCAACTGACAGAGGAAAGAGTCAAATTTTACAACAGACACTTTTGGGGGGTCGCCCTCAAGCAAGTGAGACTGCTTCATTGAGCCGCCCCTCTTCGTAGGAATTTCGTAAAACCCACCAAGAAACACCCAATTATATGGTATAATGGTAGAGATGCCCACCTACTGCTTTAAGAATGATAATGGCGAGACCTATGAAAAGGTCTTTCCTGCTAGTGAGGCTCCTGATGTTTTGCTTGATAATTTAGGTGGTAAATGGGAACGTGACCGCCAAGCCGAAGCAGCCGGCATGACCACGTGCGTCAAGGGCAGCGAGAACCCGGTACGTCGGCACAAGAGTCCTTGGCCCATGGAGCCGTGCATTGGCAGCGGTGTCCACCCGGATCAAGCTCAGGAGCTTAGAGACCACTTGAGCGTCCGTGGGTGCCCGACAGAAATCGACAAGGAAGGAAATCCAGTTTATATCTCGGCGGCACATCGAAGAAAAGCTTTGAAAATCAGAGGAATGCACGACCGAAATAGTTACTTTTAGATACCCGCTAAACCCACCACGAGAAAACAATGAGCACAAACGTAAGCGAAGAATTAGTAAACGAAATCGATCAGGCAGTCGAAGAGGTCATTGTGGTCTCTGAAGGTTCCAAGGAGGAAGTTTCTGTTCCATCGTCTAAGGAAAATCCAGAGGAGACTAAGACTACTTCCGAAGAGACTAAGACTACTTCTAAAGATACGCAAGAAAATACAGAGGGGGATACTCAGCAGGAAACTCAGGAGGATATTCAGGGAAATGATCCCAGCGAAGATACTCCTGAAGATTCCGAAGAGGATACCCCTAAAGATACACTTAAGGAAGATACTGCACCTCAACTCAGTCCCCAACAGCCTAGTTTCCAACAAAAGTCGTTAGTGAGGGCTATGTCGAATGGGCTTACGCTCTCGGAGGCTCGTTCATTTGGTTCTGATGAAGAACTGAATTACTTCTCTGGGAAACTTGAACTAAATGCTCGTTCTGTTGAAAGTAATCAAAAACAGCAAGAGCAAGAGGTTGTCGATCCGTTTGCTGATTTACCGAAACTTGATCCAGAGAGTTTTGATCCGGAAGTTGTCGAAATGTTCGACAAGTTGGTTGGCATTGTTAAAGATCAACATACGACAATTCAAGATTACAGCACTCAGCAGGAACAATTCCAAAACCAATATCTTGAAACTTCTCAAGCTACTAATCAAGCTGAAGTTGAAACTTGGTTCGATAGTCAGGTTGAGAGTCTAGGTGATGATTTTAAGGATGTTCTTGGGGAAGGTAAATACAATGCACTTGATAAAGAGAGTCCTCATTTCAAAAATCGAGATGCTATCGCAAGTCAAATGAGCGTCCTACTTGCAGGATATAATGCTCAAGGATTTCCGATTCCTCCCCGTGAAGAAGTTTTCGGTATGGCTACTCGGTCTGTTCTTTCTGGGAAATTCTCCGAATTGAAAAGTAACGAGTTATCGAATAAACTAAAAGAACAATCAAAACAACACATTCAAAGAGCAAATAAACCTCCTTCCACTGTTGCTAAGACTCCTGACGAGGAGGATGCTGAAATTGCCTCCTTAATAGATGAGCAATTTTTCACCCAGAAATAACATGCGAGAGTAAACTCCGCATAATTATTGTGAGAGAAATCCACAATGAAGACTTGTACCAAATGTAAAAAAGTTACGGATAACTTCGGTCCATTAAAAACAGCAAAAGATGGATTGCAAAGTTGGTGCAAGAGTTGTCGAGCAGAGTATGGGCGTGAGTACAAAAATGCTCACAAGGAAGAAAGCCAAGAATACATACGTAAGTATAGAAAGGAAAACAGGGAAGCTATCCTGGAGAACACACGCAAATACAAAAAGGAAAACAGAGAAGCCATTTTAGAAGTACAATGCAAGACACAAGAAAGAGACAGATTCAAACTTGCATTACGAATGTCAAAAAGGCTCTCAAAGCATCACGGATGGAAACAATGCAATGCCACTGAAGATCAGTTAAGAAATTCGTTTACTGGTTTTTGTGGAATTTGCGGTGTGCCTGAACTTGAATGTTCACGTCGCTTGGCAATGGATCACTGCCATGAAACAGGTAGGTTTCGTGGTTGGTTGTGTGGTAAGTGTAATCAAGCGTTAGGTATGTTCGGTGATTCCGAAGAACTCCTTATAGATGCACTTCATTACGTTATGAACTCTCAATAACAAACTTAGGATTTTAATTATGTCACTTACTTTTTCCCAGATAAATGACGCCGTTTTGCTAACGCAAGAGAAGCTGGTTAAGCGTGGTGCCTTTGTTGACATGCAAACTGATCTTCAAGATCATGTTGCTGTTCGTGAGTTGTGGAAGAATCGTAAAAAGAAGTTTGAAGGTGGAGAAACTTGGGATTTCCAAATTCAGATGGATCACAACCATTCTGCACAAACTGTTGGACTTTATCAAACTGACGGGTCCGCCCTTACTGATACAATGGTGACTGGTAAGGTTGACGCCAGACATGTCAATGCTCATTATATCTACGACCTTCGAGAGCCTGATTTTCAGCGTGGTGGAACGAAGATCGTCGATCTTATCAAGACTCGATATGTCGCAATGATGGTATCCTTTTTTGAACTCATGGAAGAACTTCTATGGGGTACTCCGACAACTTCCTCGGACTTGCAGACTCCGTTTGGCATTGATTATTGGATCACAAAGTATGATGCAACTTCCGGCTTCAAGGGTGCTAATCCGAGTGGTTTTTCTGACGGCAAGGCTGGCATTAGTCAAGGTGACTACGCTCGCTGGGCTAATTGGGTTGATCGTTATGTTGCCGTAACGAAGGCTGATCTGATTCGCAAGATGCGTGAAGCTCATACGAAGACGAAGTTCCGTTCGGTCGTCTCGCACGCTGAGCCAACTCTTGGTGGTATGAAAAATGGAATTTATATGCCTTATAGCGTTATCGGGCTTATCGAAGAGGAACTCGAAAAGCAAAACATGAGTCTCGGAAACGATATCGCAAGTAAGGATGGACGAGCTACCTTTAAGAGTTCACCGCTCATTTGGGTTCCGTATTTTGATCGTGCTGCTGTTACAGATGCTCCAGTATTTATGATTGACTGGAAGACCATTATTGTTGGTATCATGGCTGGTTGGGAAAATAACTTGACTAAGCCGTATATGGTTCCTGACAAGCATAATGTCCGTCGTGTCGATCTTGACGCATCTTTTAACATGATCGCGACAGATTTGCGTCGTCAAGCTGTGCTTAATACTGCTGGTTGATCTTCACGGATTAAGTCAGTTCTTTTCATTTTTCAAGAAAGAAAAACAAATGACTTCTTTTGCTATCAATGCTCACGAAAAGGATTTCCCTGTCTTCTCAAAGCGAGTTTGGTTTGAGGGAGATGGTGCCCTTGTAGAGGGTCAAGGTCTTTGCTATAATTGGGACTATGGTACTCCTACGGTGCCTGATGGTCGGCGTGGAAATCGTGTTGAACTTCCGGCAATCTTGAATGCTCCGTACTTTGCTGGCGTTGCTGATAAGCCGTATTCAGCAACTACCGGTGGTCAATTCATCACGATCAACCTTCCTGGTAGTTTCTGTAACATTCAATCAGCGAAAGCGAGCACTACCATTGGTGTTGGCGTTGCAACCTTCGAGGTTGGAACTGGCGGCACTGGTGCTGGTTATTTCGGGCGAGCCGGTTTCGCTGGTCGTGGTACTGCAAACATCCTGGAAACTACTACTGAAGCTGGCTTGTGTTTCGCCTATCTTCAAGATGGACCGCAGTCCGGTGGTATTGAGGTTCATACTCCAGTTGCAAATACTGTTTCAGTATTGATGGTTGGTGGAGTGACGTATCTCATTGGTACTGTAGATAATACTGCTGGTGCTCCTTCTTTTGCTTTTGTTGATGGAACTTATCCAGATCAAAGGAAGGCGTTTGTTTGTGAAGGAACATACTCGAATAATGAATTCGAGATTACACTTGCTACAAGTGGCTTGGATTTGGATAGTACTACTGGATTGATTTCTCTTGATTTCAATGCTGATCTTGAGGAAGCTACACTTGTTTGGAAAGCTTTCGATACTAATGGTTTCTGGGTTGTCGAACACCTTGTTGGTGCGTCAACAAATGCTTCCTAGTGATCTTGAATTTGGTGGGTAGAGGTGATGAGATTCGTCTTGTCATCTCTGCTTACCTTCTTTTATAAAGAATTTCAGTGTCAGAGTCAGCCTCACATTTGGGTTTCACTGATTTCAAAAGCGAGGTAGGATACTATCTTGGACATGGGAGAACAATTGCAAATTTCTCTACGGTAGTAGATGCTGAAGTTGAGTTAATTGTTCATGCTGGTATCCGTCGTGTGTATTTCCCGCCAGCAATCCAAGGTTTGCAAGCTGGATATGAATGGTCTTTCCTTAGACCAACTACGACTCTAAACCTTGGTGCCTCAGGTACAGATGGAACAGTATCAGGAGATCAATTCGATTCTGCTACGTTCACAAATTGGGTTACGCAAGGTGTAACAACGGATGATACGGTTGACATTACCACTGTTGGATCAGGCGACACTACCGTCGATAATTATGTGATTTCCTCCGTTGCTGTTGGAGCAATTACTTTATCGTCTTCCCCTGGAGATGGAACTAGTCTCACGTTTCGTGTTAAGAGAACCCCGGCTAATTTCACTCTTCCGAGCGGAGTATCTCGTATTGTCGGCGGATTGCACTACGCAGCAAATGAATATCTCAGAAGTGTAGAAATTGTTTCCATCGCTCAATTGCTTGAAATGAGGGCTTCAGCCACATTAACTGGTAATCCTTATTTTGCTGCTGTTCGTTACAAAGTCTCCGATCAGACAATTGGTTCAAGACAAGAAATACTTTTCTATCCTAAACCTGATACCTACAAGGTGTTATCATATCAGTTTGAAGTCTTCCAAGGAAACCTTTCTACTGGAGCACCTTATCCGCTTGGCGGCATGAAAATGTCCGAGCTTTTTGTCGAAAGTTGTCTTTCGGTTGCTGAACAGCGTTCCAACGATGAAACTGGACTTCATACAAATCAATTCCAGGCTTTGTTGGCTGATGCAATTGAACGAGATCGAAGTCATAGTGCTCAAAATTATGGTCAAATGGGTCGTGGAGAGTGGTCTCATTCGCATCGTGAATTTCGACGTGGTTTCACTGGTACAACGTATCTGATTCTTTACGAAGGAAATTTTATCTGATGCCAAAAGGTATAGGATATTCCGCTGGACGTGCAAAACATCAACGTGCTGTTCGTAATATCGGTGGTGCAAAGCCTCCTGCTAGGTTGACGGCAAAACAACAAGCAGAAATAGAAAGACTTGCAAGACGGGAGATGATTGATGCGGCCATTCCTGGTGTCCGCTCTGGTGTAGGTCGTAAGAAACCAACACAACCTGTCGCACCTAGTTCCCAAGGATTCATAAAGGGTGTTGTTTCAGGGCGTCAGAGACTGCTTGATGCCATGGTTCCAAAACCCAAAAAGAGAGGACAACGATAATGACAACTGAATATCTTATCAAAGAGGGAACTCCCATTGTTTGGGCGAAAAACGGTGCTACGGCAACTGATTACGATCAAGGTAATCAAGTAGGTGGCACAAGAACCCATAATTTGAATTTGACAGACTTGCAAACTTCTGAAGCACGTCAGGGAATTAAGGTTGATCTTAGTGCGAAAAGGGCGTTAAGGTATGCAATGACACTTTCGGTTGAATTTAAAGCAGCAGATACACCAGAATCTGGAGAATTGGTTGCACTTTATTGGGGACCTTCCGGGAGTGCGACTTTGGCAGTTGCCAATCAAGGTGGATTAGTAGGAACCGATGCAGTATATACTGGAACTGCCGGTGATAGTCTTCTTGATTCTCTGAAACAATTGAAATTTGTTGGTGCAATTGTTCTTACGTCTGATGTTGTTACTGTTGTTCAGAGGGATACATTTATTTTCTCACCGCCCACCCGATATGGACAACCTGTCGTCGTAAATCTCACTAATACTGAAGATTTTAATGATGTTGATGCACTGGAAATGTACGTGCGTATGGTTCCTTTGATTAACGAAGGCGAGAGATGAGTAATCTCAATTCACATAGTTCTCCAGGAAACCAAGATGTCCAAGTGGCTTTCTCTGAACACGAGAGTAGATGGGATCAACTTGTTTGTGCGTTGATGCCATTCGATGGTGAAGGTGGTCCAACTTCCGTAACTCTTAGGGATTTCTCAGGATGGAGAAATGATGGTACACTTAAAAATGGAATGACACGAGTAATCTCTGAATATGGTTACGTGCTTAAATTTGTTTCTGGATTATCACAGTATGTTTCAATTCCGAATTCTCCAAGAATAAATTTTCCAGCTAATTCGTCATATACATTTGCCATTAGATTCAAGACAACAACTTCAAGTAATCAAAGGTTATTTGAAAAAAGAGATACTAGTAGTCCAAATGCTGGTTACTATTGTTACGTTGCATCCAGTGGTGTATTTGTGTGGGCTTCTGATGTTGGGGCATCAGCAGCTGCTTTAATTGGTGTATCATTGGTTGATGATGGAAAATGGCATGATGTTGTTATTAGAATAAATGGAGAAGGAGGAATAGGTGAACTTTTCATTGATGGTAAGTTGGATAAAACTTCTGCTGATGAAACTTTCAAATTGGATTTCACTAGTACAATTGAATTACGACTTGGAACTCGAACTGAAGCTTCTGGATTTTTTTTTGATGGACAAATCGGTGGTTTTGCCATATGGAAAAGACCAATTACTGATGAAGAACTTTCGGAACCATTTGATTTTCTTCTTCAGGAAGATGAAATAATTAACTCAAAAGTTCCAACACCTAAAATGGTCGTTGGAACAGAAGAAGATCTCGAAGAAAGACCAATCACCCTGAAAAAGGAAACATTGAATGTCTATTGAAAAAGGGTCGTGGTCCGCAACTGCGACTAGTTCGGAACTTATTGCCGAGAGTGATGATAGAGGTTCTTTGGTTGTGCAACTGCAATCTGGGAATAGAGTTTCATTAGGTTTTGGAGAGGATGCAGTATTTGGAGAGGGAGTACAACTAGGAACAGATGGTGATTCTGTTGAAATTAAGGGACACCAAGCCAGAATGGCAATTAACGGAATTTGTGATACTGGAGGTACTGCTTCTGGAGGTTACCAAGAGAGTTAATGGAGTGTCTTTCGGGCGAGGTTAATTCAAAGGATGATTTTTTCTTTTCTTTTTCTTAAAGGGTTTTTCTGATGCTACAACGTATTGCTAGTTTACTTCGTATACTACCTCCACTGACAGTCAACAGGGGACTTCTCTCTGGTTCAGGTGCAACTAAACCCGCAGACGGTACAGATGGTTGGCAATCTGGTGCAATTTTTCAACACACTGATGCGGAAGTAGAATTTCTTTATATCAATGAAGGTTCGGTTACAAGCAGCTTATTCCTACCAGTTGCAAGTTCTTCTTCTGTTTCCGCAACATCAGAGCAGAAAGCACTAGCCGTAGCATACGGTGAGCAAGCAAATACTTCTGGCAGTGGTATTGA
>SDBU01005357.1_pt1 | contig 15385 bp, 11 predicted proteins | sample 2277071 | NCBI WGS metagenome assembly SDBU01 (sample SAMN10397929, study PRJNA504765) | marine sediment metagenome | isolation source: marine sediment core GS08_GC12, 126 cmbsf | place: Arctic Ocean: Gakkel Ridge, Loki's castle | collected 2008
CCCTCCAGCAGCTTCAGCGCCTCCAGGAAGGCCGAGCGGAAGCCCCCTCCGGCCTTCATGCATTCCTCGACCAGGTGGGGCACCACCTCGCTGTCCGTCTCGCTTCTGAAGACGTGTCCCTGTGCTTCCAGGCGGCTCCGCAACGCTGCGTGATTCTCGATGATGCCGTTGTGGACAACCGCGATCTCCCCGGAGCAGTCGGCGTGAGGGTGGGCGTTCTCGACGGTGGGCGCGCCGTGCGTGGCCCAGCGGGTGTGCGCGATGCCTCCCCACGGCTGTTCGTCGGGGGCCGCGTCAGGATCGGGTGCGCTCGCCATGGTAATACGGCCTGTCGAGCGGCGAACGGCTATGTCCCGTGCGCGCCCCAGAGCCAGACCCCAGGGGTCATAGCCCCGATACTCCAGTCCCTTGAGGCTTTCCAGCAGCAGGGCAGCACCGGCCCGCGGGCCGACGTAACCGAAGATACCGCACATGTCCGCCCTCGCTTGTCCGAGGCTTTGTGAACCCGACGCGACTTCCTTGCCGGGTCGCGCCTCGCTTGTGCGGGCGGGCCGGGCTGACAGGAACTCGTGCGCATGCCTCTGCGCCCTGTCCTCCCCTCCACGGGACGGCGTCACAACACCTCGTTTATACCCCGAGCGCGGACCGGAGTGCAAGCCCGAAACGCGAGTATTGGTGCCGTCATTGCGTCGGGCCGGTCCAGGGAGTATCCTGATACGGGTTGGACGCAAGAGATATCTCTTTGAAGGGGCCGGGCAAGTGTCGGATGCCGTGGTGCTGCTGAGTGGCGGCGTGGATTCGGCCACGGCCCTGGCCGTTGCCGTGCGGGACGGCTACCGGTGCCACGCGCTCAGTTTCCGTTACGGACAGAGGCATGCGGTGGAGCTGGAGGCGGCACGGCGCGTGGCCGAGTCCTTGGGCGCCGTGAGGCACACCGTGCTTGCCATTCCGCTGGGCGAGCTGGGCGGCTCCGCGCTGACCGACGCCTCGATCGAAGTGCCTCGGGACCGCAGCCAGGAGCAGATGTCCGAGCGGATCCCTGCCACCTACGTTCCTGCCCGCAACACCATATTCCTCGCCTTTGCGCTCGCCTTCGCCGAGGTGACGGCCTCCGACGCCATCTATGTCGGCCTTAACGCGGTGGACTACAGCGGATATCCGGACTGCCGCCCTGAATATGTGGAGGCTTTCCGGCGGCTGGCGGCGCTGGCCACCCGGCGCGCCGTAGAGGGTAGGGGGCCGAGCATTGTCGCGCCCCTGATCAACCTGAGCAAGGCGGACATCATCCGCACCGGCACCGAGCTGGGCGTGGACTACTCGCTGACGATGAGCTGTTACGATCCCGACGCCGAAGGCCGCGCGTGCGGGCGCTGCGATAGCTGCCGGCTGCGCAAGAAAGGTTTCGAAGAGGCGGGCCTGCCCGATCCTACCGTCTACCGGGAAGGGGGCCACGCGTGACGGAAGTGTTGGCGGTGGCGGCGAGTGCGCGGCGCGGCGGCAACAGCGACGCGGTGCTTGAGAGCGCGCTGGACGGCCTGCGCGAACGCGGCGTCAAGGTGGAGACCATCATCCCCAGCGACCTCGCCATCTCCCCTTGCCTGAGCTGCAACGGCTGCTGGGATACAGGCGTGTGCGTCCAGCGCGACGCGATGCAGGGGCTTTACGAGCGTTTCTGCGAGGTGGACCACGTGGTGGTGGCTTCCCCCATATACTTCACCTCCCTGCCGGGGCACTTCAAAGTGCTCATAGACAGGTTCCAATGCTTCTGGGCGCGCACTTACAGGCTGGGGCGCCCTCCGCAGCCGCGCCGCACCGGCATGTTCCTCTGTGTTGGCGCTATGGACAGGGAGCGCGATTACGGGTGCGCCCGCACGATCGTGAAGACCTGGATGGCCATGCTGAACATGGGATGCCCGGTCACGCGCTTCTATCCCGGCGTGGATGGCACGCGTGATCTCGTGTGCAACCATCCGGAGTATCTGGAAGACGCCCGCCGGGCGGCGCTGGAACTGCTTGAGGGAGCGTGACGGCGCGATCCACGCGGGGCGACCAGGATAGCGGGCCGTTCTGTGGTTAGCACTACAACGTTAATCCACCACGGAGGCACCGAGAGCGCGGAGAACGGCAACGCTCGTGCTACGTAGCGAAGCGCCCCGAACTCCAATTCATAATTGCCGTCAGTCGGTTGGGTCCGTTCGCCCTTTCCGCCGGAGGCGGACAAGTCCTCCCTTCTCTGTGTCCTCTGCGTCTCGGTGGTGCGAAGTCTGACGTTGTAGGGTTAGATCGACTCGACGAATTCTTCCACGAAGCGGATGTGGAAGTCGCCGTTCACGTAGCTGCCGTGCTGGATCAGGTCGCGGTAGAAGGGGATGGTCGTGTGGATGCCCTGGATGACGAATTCGCTCAGGGCGCGGTGCATGCAGGCCAACGCCTCTTCGCGGGTAGGCTGGTGAACGATGAGCTTGGCGATCATTGAGTCGTAGAACGTTGTCACCTCGTAGCCACTGTAACAGTGGGTGTCCACCCGTACGCCGGGTCCGCCAGGGGGCACGAATTCGGTGATTGTGCCCGCGGAAGTGCGGAAATCGTCGCTGGGGTTCTCGGCGTTGATGCGGCATTCTATGGAGACCCCCTCGAACTCCACTCTCTTCTGCTGCAGCGGAAGCTCCTCGCCCGCGGCAATGCGCATCTGGCTCTTGACAATGTCCACTCCCGTCACCTGCTCGGTGATGGGATGTTCGACCTGCAAGCGCGTGTTCATCTCGATGAAGTAGAAATTCTTGTTCTGGTCCACCAGGAACTCCACGGTTCCTGCGTTGGTGTAGCCGACGGAGCGTGCGAGTTTCACAGCCGCGCGAGTGATCTTCTCGCGCAGGTCGTTGTCAATCCCGGGGCAGGGCGTCTCTTCAATCAGCTTCTGAAAGCGCCGCTGGATGGAGCAGTCGCGTTCCCCCAGATGGATCACGTTGCCGTGATGGTCGCCCAGGATCTGCACTTCCACGTGCCGCGCGCGCTCCATGACCTTCTCGATGTAGACGGTGGAGTTCTTGAAGGCAGCGTCCGCTTCGCTGCGGGCCAGCGCGAGCATGTTCTTGAGGCTGATATCGTTGTGAGCGATCCTTATGCCGCGGCCGCCGCCGCCGGCTACCGCTTTGATCATGACGGGGTAGCCGACCTTATGCGCCAGTTCCAGGGCCTGCTCTTCGTCCTCAACGGGCGCGTCGCTGCCCGGGATCACGGCCACCTTGTTCTCCTGGGCGATGCGGCGGGCTTCGATCTTGTTGCCGAGCTTGCGCATGACGTCCGAGCGAGGACCGACGAAGATAATGTTGGACTCCTCGCAGATCTCGGCGAAGGTGTCTTCCTCGGCCAGAAAGCCGTATCCGGGATGAATGGCGTCAACGTTGGTGATTTCGGCGGCGCTGATTATGTGGGGGATGTTCAGGTAGCTCTCGCCGGCCGGCTCCGGACCGATGCAGACGGGTTCGTCGGCCAGGTCCAGGTATTTGGAGCCGACGTCGGCCTTCGAATAGACGACGACGGTCTCGATGCCCAGCTCCTTGCACGCGCGCAGGATGCGCAGCGCGATCTCTCCCCTGTTGGCGATGAGGACTCTGCTGAACATGCTTTCCGCGATAGCGAGAGTTTGTGGGGATGACCGACGGCCCGATGTCCGACGCGACGACTACCGTTCGGCGGGCTCGACCAGGAAGAACACCTGCCCGAATTCGATGGGTTCGGTGTCCTGAACCAGGATCTCAACGATCGTGCCGCTGACCTCGGCCTTGATCTCGTTCATGACCTTCATCGCTTCGATGATGCAGACGACAGTGTCGGGCTCGACCTCGGAACCGATCGTCACGTAATGATCGGCCCCCGGGCTCGGCGCCCTGTAGAAGGTGCCCACCATGGGAGAGGTGATCTCGAGCAGCCTCTCTTCCTTGGCCGAAGCGGCGCTCGTCTGCTCCGCCTGGCCGGGTGGCTGAAGGGCCGGATGAAAGCCTGGTGTGCCCGGTGGGGGCTGAAACTGTGCGTAGTTCAAACCGGGCGGCAGGTATGTCACCGGCGCGCTCTTCAGTATCCTGACTCGCAGCTCGGGTTCTTCCACCTCGAGCTCGGCCAGGTCGTTCTCCGCCATTATGGCGATCAGTTGGCGGACTCTTTCGGCCGTATCCATTCGTGGATTTCCTTGTGTGGATCTCCGCTTCTGATTACGGCAACGATCCCCGCCCGCGCAGGCCAACTGCTGCCCCGATCCTCACCCACCCGCAAGCCGAAACTGGCTGGGTCTCTGCGGCAGCCGGCTCAGCAGCTCGTGGCCATCGGAGACGATCAGGGCCATCTCTTCGATTCGGACGCCTGCCTCCCCCGGCAGATAGATGCCGGGCTCCACGGTCACGACCATTCCCGGCAGCAGGATCGTCTCCGTGCGTGGGCCCAGTCGCGGCCCCTCATGCACTGCGAGGCCAACCCCATGGCCCAGGCCGTGCCCGAAGTACTGGCCGTAGCCAGCTTTCGCTATAACGGCACGCCCGACCGCGTCGGCCTCAGCACAGCGAATTCCAGGTTTTAGCTTTTCGAGAACCGCCGCCCGGGCGTCCAGAACGACGCCTACCAGGGCATCCAGTCTCGAAGGAATTGTACCCACGCAGATTGTGCGTGTCAAGTCGGAGCAATACCCGTTCAACCGCGCCCCCCAATCGAACAGGATGCTGCTCTGGGGCGTCACTTGCGTTTCGGACGGCGTGGCATGGGGAAGGCTGGCGTTAGCGTCGACCGCGCAAATGGTCTCGAACGCAGCCCCGTCCGCTCCCAGCGTTCGCATCTCATAGTCCAGCCTTGCCGCCAGCCACCGTTCCGTCCTGCCGGCCTCGATGTGCTGCAACAGGCCGGAGAAGGCTGTCTCGGCCAGTCGCAGCGCCGCGCGGATGGCCTCGACCTCATCCGCGTCTTTCCGCAGCCGCATCTTCTCCGCAATGCCCTGCTTCTGGCTCCTTATGTCCACCGACGGCGCCGCCAGCGCGATGGCCTCGTAAAGGGCGTGGGAAAGGTTGGCCCCGGTCACGCCGACCCTCCTGGTGCCGGCCTCCTTGCAGAGCGTGCCCACCGTCTCGGCCATTCCCAGGTGGCGACTGACCACCTCGTCCACCTCGCTCTCACGCTCGGCCTGTTCCAGGTAGCGCGAGTCGGTGATCAGAACCGTCCGCCCCGGGGTCAGAAGCAGCGTGCTGTCCTGGCCGGGGAACCCGGACAGGTACCTGACGTTGGCGGAGCTGACCAGCCAGTAGGCGTCCAGCCCGAGCTGTTCGAGCTGACGGCAGAAGATGGCCCTGCGCTTTTGGTAATCCACCAGCGTCCCCTCGCCTGACCGGAGCGGGGATTATACGGCCCGCAGGTTTGTCCGCGCAAATGCGGCCTTCGCCGCTCGGGCGTTCCCGCTGCGCGCGCCCCACGGATTCCGGGCGCCCGGCGGCGACGGCGTGGTAACATAAAAGCATCGGGTGCTCACGGGCACCCATGGCGGCCGGGGACTGTGCGCGGCGCGCGGCCCGGCGTAGTCGGCGGTGGCAGCAGATGATTCGCAGACCCACAGACAGCAGGTACCGCGGGGCTGAGGAGATCGTGCGTCGGCTGCGCAGTGGCGGCCATCAGGCGTTGCTGGCGGGGGGCTGCGTGCGCGACCTGCTCAGGGGCGAGGTGCCCAGGGACTACGACGTGGCTACCAGCGCCCGCCCCGGCCAGGTGGAGGAGCTGTTCGATGAGACCAGGGCCGTCGGGAAGCAGTTCGGCGTCTGCCTGGTGATCCTGGACGGGTCGCCCTACGAGGTGGCGACCTTCCGCCGAGATTGGGCCTACTCGGACGGCCGGCATCCGGACGGCGTGACGTTCTGCGAACCCGAGCAGGACGCGGGGCGCCGCGACTTCACCATCAACGGCATGTTCTGGGACCCGCTGGAAGACAAGGTGCTGGACTTCGTGGGAGGGCAGGCTGACCTGGAAAGGCGCCTCGTGCGGGCCATCGGCGACCCAGTGGCTCGTTTGCAGGAAGACCGCCTGCGGCTGGTGCGTGCGGTCCGGTTTGCCGCCCGGCTCGAGTTCGCCATCGAGGAGAACACCCGCCAGGCCATCCGCTCGTTGGCTCACCTGTGCGCTGACGTCAGCCCCGAACGGCTGCAGGAAGAGCTGAGGATAATCCTGACCGACAGGGACCCGGCCGGCGCGCTCCGCCTGATGGACGAACTGGGGATGCTGTTCGTGATCCTCCCTGAGTTGGAGGAGACCAAGGGTTGCGAGCAGCCGGAGAACTACCATCCTGAGGGGGACGTGTTCGTGCACACGATCCTCACGGTGGAGAAACTGGGCCCGCGCCCCGACTTCGAGCTGGCCATGGCGGCGCTGCTTCACGACATCGGCAAACCGGAGGCGAGCCGCAGTGCCGGGCCGAAGTGCTTCCCTGAGCACTGCCAGATAGGCCGCCAGATGACGTGGCAGGTCTGCCGGCGCCTGCGACTGTCCAACGACGAGACAGAAAGGATCTGCTGGCTCGTGGAGCGGCACCTCTATTTCAAAGACGCGCCGAAAATGAGGGAAAGCACGCTCAAGAGGCTGTTCGCAGAGCCGGGCTTCGAGCAACTGGCCGAACTCCACCGGGCCGATGCCCTGGGCAGTTGGGGCAGGTTGGACGGTTACGAATACGTGATGGACAGGTGGCGGAACATGCCGCCGGAGGAGGCGCAGCCTCCGCCGCTGATCACGGGGGACGACTTGATCGAGATGGGCTACGAGCCGGGGCCGCTCTTCAGAAAGGTGCTCGACCGCGTGCGAGAGGCCCAACTGGACGGCTCGATCTCCACCGCCGAACAAGCCCGCGAACTGGCACGCAAGATCGCTGACAAAGCTGCAAAGACTACTTGACGGCCCATTGCTCGACTCTCGCCGCATGTCAACGCGTGGCGAGTGGGTAAATGAGAACGATGTCTGTGTCCCATGGCGTCACGTGGTCATCTTGCGCGTAGAACTCCGCGGCCTCGTCGCTCCAGAAGTAACCGTACCCACCGTCGTCCTCGCCGTTATCCCCTAAAGAGTAGATAGCCAAGCCGGAGTCGGTCGGCCTGAGCTTCAGCGGCTGCTCGCTCCAGGGATCTTGAGGCACATCGTGCAGATAGTCGGGCACGAGGTCGTCCCAGGAGCCGGGCAGGGCCCCTTCCTGTAATTCGTAGAGCCGAACAACGCTGTAAGACCAAAGCAAACGGACTCTGGCTTGGTCATTCAGCAGGTGGGTGGCCGTCGAATTCAGAAGGTCGGCACCCGAGACCCACATGGCTAAGCCCCGAATCTTCCTTGTTATTTCCCCCGTGAAGGGAGCGGACAGCGAATCGTATGCGTAGGCACCACCTCTGCGGCTTACGTCTTCGAATCTAGGGCGCATGCCCAGCCACGTTTCTGATTCCAATATCTCGTTCAGCAAGGAACGTTGGAACTGTATCATCTCGGTCCTACGTAGGCACTGGGTACCGAAGTAGGTACTAATGCTCTCCTGTCGCGCTCTGGAAAGAAGCTCGTTGAACTCCCAACCCATTTCCCAGTCCACAATCTGCTGCCATTGCTGTCGCGTGGGCGCTTCGATCTCCGCCCATTCGCGCAGTTTCGCAGCAATCAGTTCCAGGTCTGCCCTGTCCAGTTCGGGTCTCGCCAGGATCTCCCTCATGATTCGGACGGCCCGCTCGCGAAGACCGATGCCACAACTGAAGTGGAGCACCGTCTGTGAGGAGAGGGCCGTCCCCATTCTGTGTATCGCTCCCACGCACTTGAGTGCTTCAGCTACCTGCCCGCTGGCCGCCAGTAGCCGGGCCTTTCCTCCAAGGGCGTGGCTCAGGCGCCACGGGTCAGCTAACGACCAACCCAGTTCTTCTGCCTTAAGCTGGTAGGGGAACTGAATGGTCCTTCTATTGCTTGCCTCGATAGCCAGTCGGACGGCGTCCTCTTGCTGCTGAAGCCACTCGGTGACGTCGGAGCTTTCGGCCTCCCGCCATCGGTACTCATCCAGAAGCTCCTTCGGCAAGTCCTGTCGGGAAACAGAAGCCCCCGCCTTCATGTAAAGGGTCGCGCCGTTCATCTGGTCAGTGAGATCAAACGCCTTGTCGAGCTCCTGGGCCTTGCGGCGCTGGACCTCCACGTCCGGTCTGTTTGCCGAATGCCGTCTAACAAACGCCACCCCGAACGCGACCATGGCGCACAAGGTCACATAGACGTAAGCGTTCTTAGTCAGACCCTTTTTCCAACCCTTTGTCTTCACCAAAGTAAACGCCGCGTACCCAATCAGGAGCACCCCAATGCCGGACGCTATGAGGGCCCGGGAGATGTGTTCTGGTTGGGCGCCTCCGAACAGTGCAGCCTGTTCGGGCACGCCTTCTTGGTACTCGCCTCCCGGGTAGAGTGCCAGCTGGAGCAGCGAGATCACCGGCAGGAACAGCCCCATGGGGAGAGCTGCATAGGCAGTTGCAGACCACATGCGCCTGCCAAGCCGCAGCGGCTGCTTGCGCGGGAACCACTTCTTCTCTGCAAATGCACCCAGAGCGGGGAAGACCAGCGCGCAGATGAGCACGTACATCAACGTCAGCAGGTCCTCCGGGTCGGGAAGGCCTCCTATGAAGCGGCCCGAAATCGCCAGGATCCCAATCAAGAGAGCAAGCAGGAACCCGGCTCTGACTTTGTGTGAGGGCACCCGCGCCGCCGCCACGTAGCCGCTGATGGCCATTATCGCGCCGATTGCGCCAACGGTAAGCCACGGCACGAGACTCGAAAAGCCTTGGTCGATCAATGTACCAGCGGCAGGCCAAACGAACCAGAGAGTCACCCAGAAGGGGATGCAGCCCCCGGGAACGACGAGGAACAGGAAGATCAGAACGCCGAGCCCCCTAAGTAACGCCTTCGCCAGCGTCCAGGTTCTCACGGAACGGTCTCCGGACGATCAGGTGGCTGCCAGGGTTCCGGCAGGGGTTCGCGCGGCCGTCGCCTGCTGTCCAGCAGGAGCACAAGGCCCAGAATCACCGTCCCTGCCGACATCACATGGAAAATCGTCAGCCCGCCGAGCGCAGGCAGGGGCTCGTTGATGCGGAAGAACTCGTTCACGAAGCGCCCGGTGCCGTAGAGGATCGCGTACAACCAGGCGATCTCGCCTGCCCGCCGGCGCCGCAACAGAAGCAAACTCAGTATGCCGAATATGATCAAGTTGTAGCCGACCGCGTATAGCTGTGTGGGGTGCACGGGCAGCGACCACTCCCGCGTGTTGTGCAGCAGATAGCGATCGCCCATCAGCACGGTGGCCTCGCGGAACTCCTGGAAAAACCCGGCACTGAAGGATTCCCGGACGCGATCGAAGACCTCCACGGGCCAACCGTAGGCAACCTGCTCTGCGAAGACGGGGGAGCTTATCCTCTGCCCGTCAAGATTCAGCAGCGGATTAAGGGACGCGCCATCGATCAGGACGCGCGGAAACCGCATCCCCAGCCAGGAATCGGTTATCTTGCCGGAGCAACAACCGTTCAGGAAGCAGCCCATTCGCCCGAACGCGTGCCCGAGCGGGATGAGGCTGCAGACCACACCCAACGTGGCTCGCAAGGGCAGTTTCTTCTTCCGCAGCGCGCCCAGCAGGCCCGCCGCGCCCCCGATCAGGCCTCCGTAGAACGCCAGGCCGCCTTCCCAGAGAAACACGACCCTCCAGACCTCATCGGCGAACTGGCTCCAGTGGTGGACCACGTAGAAGAACCGCGCCCCGACCAGACCGCCCAGGAAGGCGATGATGAGCGTATCGAACACGGCGAGCGGGTCCAGCCCCATGCGCCTGGCTCGACGCTGCGCAAGCCAGAGGCACAGAAGGAGCCCCAGCAGTATCATTAAACCGTAGGACGGCACGCGGAAGGCCCGGCCCCACGGCAGAGGGATGGCGAATAAATAAGGGCGCACGCGACCTCCCCGCTAGAATCTACCCGGCCTGTCCCGCCGGGACTTGTCTTTCACGCTTCGTCTGCTTTGGGCTCGGTTCCGACCAGTGGCATGTTGTCAATCAGACGCGTCTGGCCGATGCGGACCGCCAGGACGACTACCGCGCGGTCCGTTATCTCTTTGACCGGTTCGAGCGTCTCGCAGTCCACGATCTCGATGTAGTCGGTGCGCGCCAGGGAAGCGGCTTCGATGATGCCCTGCATGGCAGCGCGGACGGTCAGGGGATTCGTCTCGCCGTCGCGATAGAGCTGCAGCGCCATCGTCAGCGCCCGATGGAGGCACGGCGCCTGATGGCGCTCCTGTTGATCGAGGTACTGGTTTCGAGAACTCAGCGCCAGCCCGTCTGCGTCCCTTACGGTGGGCACGACGCGAACGCTCACCGGCAGGCTCAGGTCTTTCACCATCCGGCCCACCACCACGGTCTGCTGGAAGTCCTTCCGGCCAAAATACGCTCGGTCCGCCGGCACGATGCTCAGCAGCTTGCAGACGACCGTCAGCACGCCGCGGAAGGGCCCGGGCCGGGACGCGCCTTCCAGGACGTCAACCAGGCTGTCCTGCGACACGTAGGTTGTGGAACCAGGCGGGTACATGACCTCGTCGGTGGGGCAGAAGACCAGGTCAACTCCGCCTTCTTCGGCTGCCCGGCAGTCCTGCTCAAGTCGCCGGGGGTACCGCTTCAGGTCTTCGCCCCGACCGAACTGCGTGGGATTGACGTAAATGCTCAGGACGGTGCGGTCGCATTCGGCGGCCGAGGCCCGTATCAGGCTCAGATGCCCCTCGTGCAGGGCGCCCATGGTGGGGACGAAGCCGACCGTCAGGCCTTCCGCCTGCCAGGCCTTGACCGTGCCTCGCACCTCGTCGGGGGAGCCGCTGCGTCTCAGTGTCATCGTCAGTGCTCAATGCCTGAGCGTTCGAGACTGCCGTGTCTGTGTGGCACAGCCTGCCATTATATTGCGGCTCGCCGACGGTTGTAAACCTTATGGCGCAGGGCGGCTGGCACCCGCCGCGGGGTGCTCCGCGCGTTGACCAGGCTGGCCGGCCGCCGGGGGTGTGGTATAATGGGGGGTTTGGACGGCGTCCGCTGACGCCTTACTCTAAGCTCTTCATGCCATGACTACGGACAATGCCATCCACGCCAGGGGCGTGCGCGTCCACAACCTGAAGAACATAGACGTGGACATCCCGCGGGGGAAGTACGTCGCGCTTACGGGGGTGAGCGGCAGCGGGAAGTCCAGCCTGGCACTGGACACGCTCTATGCCGAGGGCCAGCGCAGATACGTGGAGTCCTTCAGCGCCTACGCCCGCCAGTTCCTGGAGAGGATGGACAAGCCGGACGTTGATAAGGTGGAGAACATACCCCCGGCCATCGCTATCGAACAGAAGAACCCCGTCAAGAACCGTCGCTCGACGGTTGGCACCGCTACGGAGATCAATGACTACCTGCGTCTGCTGTGGGCACGGGTGGGACACGTGTTCTGCCCAGAGTGCGATCAGGAGATCGAGGCGCACACCGCGAGCCGAGTGGCCGACCAGGTCATGGCGATGCCGGCGGGCACGCGGTTCATGGTCACTTTCCCTTTGACCCTCAGCCCCAAACTGGACGTGCAGGAGCAGGTAGACCGCATTCGCGAGATGGGTTTCGTGCGCCTGTTCGTGGACGGTGATGTGGTGGACATCACCTCGTCGAAGGGCGTCGAGCTGCGCGGCGGGCGCCAGGTCGAGGTGGTCGTGGATCGGCTGGTCGTTCGAAAGCGAACCCGTCAACGACTGAGCGAGGCCGTGGAGACCTGCTACCGCCTGGGCAGGGGGCGATGCCGCGTGCGCGCGGTCGAGGGGCCGGTCCGCGAGTTCAACAGCATGTTTCACTGTGCCCGCTGTGACCTCGACATGCCCACGCCCAGGCCGCAGCTCTTCTCGTTCAACAGCCCTCTGGGTGCCTGCGAGAACTGCGCCGGCTACGGCGCTACGATTGACATCAGCCGCTGGCGGGTTGTGCCGGATCCGAGCAAGTCCATTCGCGAGGGCGCCATCGCCCCCTGGTCTACTGACTCCACGTGGGAGTGTCAGGAGCAACTGCTGCGAGGAGCGCCGAAGGCCCGAATACCGGTTGATGTGCCGTGGGCTGAGCTTGAACAGTGGCAGAAGGACGCTGTCTTCGAGGGAACCGAGCATTTCTATGGCGTGCTGGCCTACTTTGAGTGGCAGGGGACCAGGAAGTACAGGCTGCACGTGCGTGTGCTGCTCAGTCGCTACCGCAGCTATGTGACCTGCTCCGAGTGCGGAGGCACGCGCCTGTGCAAGGAAGCCCTGGCGGTCAAGATCAACGGCAAGAGCATCGCCGACGTCAGCCGCGTGACCATCGAAGGGGCAGCCCACTTCTTCGGGGAGGAGATAGAGCTTTCCGAGTATGAGCTGAGCATCGGCAAGCTGCTTCTGAGAGAGATCCGCAGCCGTCTGAAGTGCCTGGTGCAGATCGGGCTGGGCTACCTCACGCTGGACCGCCTGACGCGCACCCTGAGCGGGGGCGAAATGCAGCGCGTCAACCTGGCTACCAGCCTCGGCTCGGCGCTGGTGAACACGCTCTACATCCTTGACGAACCCAGCGTGGGGCTCCATGCCCGCGACGCCGACCGCCTCATCGCCATCTTGAAGAACCTTCGGGACTGCGGCAACACCGTGCTGGTGGTGGAGCATGACCAGCGGATCATTGAGGCGGCCGATTACGTGGTTGATCTGGGGCCCGGCGCCGGCGAGCGTGGCGGCCGCGTGGTCTATGCGGGGCCGGTAGCGGGTCTGAAGGGCTGCCGTGAGTCCGTCACCGGCGCCTACCTGAGCGGCGAGGCCCGGATTCCGGTCCCACGCACGCGGCGCAAGCGCACCGCTGAGAGGCTTATCCTCAAGGGCGCGCGGCAGCACAACCTCAAGAACATCAGCGTCGAATTCCCGCTCGGGCTCTTCACCTGTGTGACGGGAGTCAGCGGAAGCGGCAAGAGCACATTGGTCCAGGACACCTTGTACGGCGCTATCAAGCGTCGCAAGCCCGGTGGCTACCCCGAGGTCATCGGCCAACACGATGAGCTGCTCAACGACGATCTGATAGACGGGATCATCCTGGTGAACCAGAGCCCCATCGGCCTGACTCCGCGCTCAAATTCTGCCACCTACATCAAGGTGTTCTCGCACATCCGGCAGTTGTTTGCCCAGACCAGGGATGCCAGGATTCGGAACCTCCAAGCCGGGGCTTTCTCCTTCAACACTCCGGGGGGGCGTTGCGATGCATGTCAGGGCGCCGGCGGCATTCGCGTGGACATGCAGTTCCTGGCGGACGTATACGTCACGTGCGACCACTGTCAGGGCCGGCGTTTCCGCAAGGACATCCTCGAGGTGAAATACAACGGGCAGTCTATCCACGACGTGCTCGAGATGACGGCCAACGAGGCGATGAGTTTCTTTCGCGACCACAAGAAGATCACCAGGCGGCTAAGCTACCTGTGCAACACGGGACTGGGTTACATCAAGCTCGGGCAGCCTGCTACCACGCTGTCGGGCGGAGAAGCGCAGCGGCTCAAACTGGCCGCGCACATGGCCGGCGGCCGCAAAGAGAGGCTGCTGTTCATCTTCGACGAGCCGACGGTGGGGCTGCATTTCGACGATATACGCAAACTGCTCTCCTGCTTCCAGTCGCTGGTGGACGACGGACACACCGTCCTGGTGGTCGAGCACAACCTGGACGTGATCAAACACGCAGACTACGTGATAGACCTTGGCCCCGAGCAGGGGGAGCTGGGTGGCGAAGTGGTCGTGGCGGGCACGCCGGAGGAGGTGGCCCGGTGCAAGAGAAGCCATACTGGTCGTTTTCTGCGCCAGGTGTTGCGGCGAACGGCCTCCGCCCGGTCGTGACGCGCGGGTGGGGCGTACGGATTGACGGTTGCATTTCGCCGTTCTGCGGATAGGATAACTGTGCTGGTATGGGGCGCGCGGCGGGCTTGTGGGAAGCGGCGGTGTGATGACTGAGAAGGCCGTGGTTCTGGGGAGGGGGCTGGGTACGCGCATGCAGCGGCGTGGCGGGGGTGTGGCACTCGCTGGTGAGCAGGCCGAATCGGCCGACCGGGGCTTTAAGGCCCTGATGCCCCTGCGCGGCAGGCCCTTTCTGGATTATGTCGTGGACAGCCTGGTGCGCGCCGGCTTGCGCCGGACGTGCCTGATTATTGCGCCGGACGCCGACATCGTGCGAGAGCACGCGCGCCGGATTGCCGCCGTTGCGGGCGTGGAGGTCCGCTGTGCGGTGCAGGATGAGGCGCGGGGCACTGCTGACGCAGTGTTGGCCGCTGAGGACTTCGTCGGCACGGATCCGTTCGTGCTTTGCAACGGAGACAATCTATACCCCGATCGGGCGCTGGCGGGCCTGGCCGAACTGGATGGCGCCGACTGCTGGCTTGCCGCGTTCGCGAGGGACGAAATGGTGCGGCATGGGAATATCGCGCCGCAGCGCGTGAAGGACTTCGCCGTCGTGACGGCATCGGAGGGCGGCGACCTGCTGAGCATCGTCGAGAAGCCGCCCGACCCGGAGCGCTACGTTCAGAACGGCAAGCTGTGGGTGAACATGAACTTGTATCGGTTCACCACCGACGTGTTCGAGGCGTGCCGCGCCGTCAAGCCGGACGCCCGGCGCGGGGAACTGGAACTGACGGCCGCCGTTGCCGGCCTGTTGGAGGCCGACCGGCCCAGCTTCCGCGTGCTGTTCTGCGAGGGCGGCGTTCTGGACCTGACGACGCGCGCGGACGTCCTGGCGGTCGAGCAGGCGCTGGCAGGACGGCAGCTTTGTTTCTGAGACCAAGCAGTGCGAGGACACAACGTCAACCGTGGAGCGTAGGAGGTGGTAAGGGGGGATCTACACGTCCATACGAACGTCAGTGACGGGATGCTGACGCCGGCCGCCGCCGCCGGAGCAGCGACAGCGGGCGAGCTGGATTTCTTCTCCGTTGCGGATCACAACACCGTCGCGGGGCTCCGGGAGGCCGAGGGCGCCCTGGCCAAGGACGGACCGCGCTTTATCTACGGGGTAGAGCTCAGCGCACAGCCGGAAAAAGGCGACGAGCTGCACATTCTGGGCTACGGGTTTGATTGTGATTCCTCCGTGCTGCTAGCGGTCTGTCGGCAGATTAACCTCCTGAAGGCAGAGCAGATCCGGGAGATGGTTCGTCGTCTTCGTTGGGACGGCGTGGAGATTGACGTCGGTCGCGTGTGCTCGGACGACGACGCATACGTCGGTCGCCCGACACTGGCTGAGGTGCTAGTCCAAGAGGGCATTGTGGGTTCGCTGAACCGGGCGTTCTCCCGGTATCTGGGCAGACACAGGCCTGCTTATGTCCCGATGAGG
>SDBU01005358.1_pt1 | contig 15383 bp, 16 predicted proteins | sample 2277071 | NCBI WGS metagenome assembly SDBU01 (sample SAMN10397929, study PRJNA504765) | marine sediment metagenome | isolation source: marine sediment core GS08_GC12, 126 cmbsf | place: Arctic Ocean: Gakkel Ridge, Loki's castle | collected 2008
AGAGAATCAAAGAGGTCTCTATCGGTCAGTTTCGGCTTCTTTCCTCTGTTTCGTTAAGATTTGTCTATCCGCCTCCACTTATGATTGCTTCGCAACTACCATTGTCTTTAATATTCTCCCCTCTGGGGAGATACAGAGGGGCTTGAGTCGCCTTGGTAAGAAAAAAAGAGAAAGTAAGCAAAAGGAATGAAAGAGAAAAAGGTTATTAATCCACGGGTAATTCCTGATGATTTAAGGTATGAGGTCTCTCTGCGGCCTAAAGAATTTAAGGACTTTGTTGGGCAGACAAGGGTAAAGGAGAATTTGCGGGTTTTTATTAGGGCCGCAAAGGAGAGAGACGAAGCATTGGACCATACGCTTTTTTACGGTCCTCCAGGACTGGGAAAAACCACACTTGCCTATATCATTGCCAGGGAGTTGGATGTGGACATTAAAACCGCTTCGGGTCCGGTCATTGAAAAAGCCGGGGACTTAGCCGGCCTCCTGACTAATCTTAAAAGAAAAGACATTCTTTTCATCGATGAAATCCATCGGTTATCTCACACTGTGGAAGAATATCTCTACGGAGCAATGGAGGATTTTGCTCTTTCCATCGTAACAGGGGAGGGTCCCCGTGCCAATACCGTTCGCCTGACATTGGAGCCGTTTACGCTTGTGGGGGCAACTACCAGAACCGGTTTGATTACTTCTCCTTTGCGCTCGCGCTTTGGTATCAGCCACCGTCTTTCCTTTTATCAACCTGAAGAATTGGCGAAAATTATCGAACGTTCCAGCAAAATCCTGAAGATTGAGATTGAGAAGAAAGCGGCGATGGAGATTGCCAGGAGGTCGCGAGGGACACCCAGAATTGCCAACCGTCTTCTGCGACGCTTAAGAGATTATGCCCAGGTTAAGGGAAAGGGGATTGTTACTTATGAAATTGCCAACACCTCCTTAGAGATGCTGGAGATTGATGAACAGGGTCTGGACGAAATGGATAAAAGAATTCTGGAGGCCATTATTTACAAATTCTCCGGAGGGCCGGTGGGATTGAAAACGTTGGCGGTAGCGGTCGGTGAAGAGGCGGATACGATAGAAGAGGTTTATGAACCCTATTTAGTGCAGGAGGGGTATTTAAAAAGAACTTTAAAGGGACGGGTTGCAACAAAGCATGCCTTTCAGCATCTTGGGGTTTCTCCGAAGGAAAAATCGCAACAGGAGTTGTTCTGATTATGCGGATTAAAGAATAAATTATGTAACCACAGATTAACACAGATGGACACAGATTAAAAAAACGACATTACCACGAAAGCGCGAAAGTTAGAAGACGCGAAGAATAAAAAATATTATTATAATTTCGTGCTTTCGTGTCTTCGTGGTAAAAGGTAGTTATCCGTGTTAACCCGTGGTGAAAAATTAGGAAAATGGTGAAATCTTTAAAAGTAAACAATATCTGTAAGTCCTACGGCAAAAAGTTAGTTGTCCACAATCTTTCTCTGGAAATAAACCCGGGAGAGATTGTTGGTCTTCTTGGCCCTAATGGTGCTGGAAAGACGACCACATTTCATATTATCATTGGTTTACTTAAGCCACAGAAGGGCTCTGTTTCTCTTAACGGTAAAGATATTACTCATCTTCCCATTTATAGGAGGGCGCGTCTGGGAATGGGTTATCTTCCCCAGGAACCATCCATCTTCCGCAAGTTAACGGTGGAAGAGAATATTATGGCAATTTTAGAAACGCTTAAGATAAGTAAGCAAGAACGAAAACGACGTTTGAAGGAACTTTTAAAAAAACTGGAACTTGAGTCCCTGGCTAAAAGCAGGGCATTTGTTCTTTCCGGCGGGGAAAGGCGGAGATTGGAAATCACGAGAGCATTGGTAATCTCTCCTTCCTTTCTTCTTCTGGATGAACCATTCTCAGGGATAGACCCGATTACCGTTTCCGAGATAAAGACAATTATCAAGAAACTCTCTGACGATGGATTGGGTATTTTGCTTACCGACCATAACGTGCGCGAGACCCTGGCGATTACCAACCGCGCCTATATTGTCTATCAGGGAGAAGTTCTTATCCACGGAGCGGCGCAGGAATTGGTAGAAAGTGAAAAGGCAAGAAAAATCTATTTAGGGGAGGAATTTAAATTGTGAAGTTGCCAGAACATATCGCCATTATTATGGATGGGAATGGTCGGTGGGCAAAGGAAAGGCATCTCCCCAGGATTGCGGGTCATAGAAAGGGGGCAGAGGTAGTCAATAAGATTGTCAAACTATCTTCTGATATGGGAATTAAGGTCTTAACCCTTTATGTTTTCTCCACCGAAAATTGGAAAAGGCCGGTCCTGGAGGTCAAATTTTTGATGGGACTTTTGAGAAGATATATCAGGAAGAAGATTGCGGAGTTGCAACGTAATAATGTTAAGGTTACTGCCATTGGAAGATTAAAGGAATTGCCTGATTCCATCCGGACCATTTTGAAAGAAGCAATTGAAAAGACAAAAAATAATCAGGGCTTGATTCTTAATTTAGCCATTAATTATGGAGGAAGGCAGGAGATTATAGATGCTGTTGGGGAGGTTGCCGCCGACCTTAAAAATGGTTCTTTTAAAATCGAGGATTTGACTGAAAAAAAATTTTCTCAATACCTTTATACTGAAAATCTTCAGGACCCGGACTTAATCATCCGCACTGCCGGTGAGAAAAGATTGAGTAATTTTTTGCTATGGCAGAGTTCTTACGCTGAACTTTATGTTACCAAGACCCTCTGGCCTGATTTTAATCAAGAAGAACTTCTGCTTGCTCTGGAGGATTATAGCAAGAGGAGACGTAAATTTGGAAAAATTGTTAAATCTTAATGTTGTTAAAAACGAGATTCTTCCCCCTATTGCTTGTTTGCACAAGCAAACATTAGGGGTCAGAATGACACATTCTTGTCATGCTGAATGTTAATGAAGCATCTCGTTTTGTTAAAACATGAAAAATATTGTTATTTTGGGTTCAACCGGTTCAATCGGTCGCAATGCACTTTCCGTAATCAGGGAAGAACCACAGAAGTTTCGGATAATAGGACTATCGGCAAGGTCAAACGTCGACCTCCTGGAAAAACAGGTGGAGGAATTTCATCCGGAGGTTGTGGTGATTACCGATGAAGAGGCAGGAAAAAGATTCTTGTTAAAACCTCTTGCCAAGAAGGTAAAGGTAATTTTGGGCGAGGAGGGTTTTCTAAAACTGGTAAGAATGCCTGAAGTTGATTTGGTGCTCATTGCGCTTACGGGAATTATCGGACTCATCCCTACTCTGGAAGCAATTCGTTCTAAAAAAACGGTTGCTCTGGCTACCAAGGAGGTAATTGTTTCTGCGGGGAAGATTGTTATGGAGGCAGCCAGAGAGAACAATGTGGAAATTCTGCCGGTCGATAGCGAACACAATGCCATCTTTCAAGCATTAAAAGGGTATCGGGAAGCAGAAATTAGAAGAATTATTCTTACCGCCTCAGGTGGTCCATTAGCAGAAATAGAGGGAGACCTTTCCGACATTCCGCTTTCAGTTGCCCTCAAACATCCTGTCTGGAAAATGGGTAAAAAAATTAGTATTGACAGCAGCACTATGATGAATAAAGGGCTGGAGGTCATCGAAGCACATTATCTCTTTGGAGTTAAGCCCTCTTACATTGATGTGGTAATTCACCAGGAGGCAATTATCCATTCCCTTGTTGAATTCAGGGATGGTTTTATTTCCGCGATTCTGGCTTTCCCCGATATGCGACTTCCCATTCATTACGTTTTGCATTATCCTGAAAGGGTGGAAAGCGATTTGCCGAAATTGGATTTCTCCAGGATTGAACAATTGAATTTCAGGAAACCGGATTTTGACAGATTCCCCTGTTTAAAATATGCTTATGATGCTATAAGTTGTGAAGGAACAATGCCCGCTGTTTTGAATCAAGCAAATGAGGTGGCAGTAAATGCTTTTCTGAAAGAAGAAATAAAGTTTGGGAGGATACCCGAAATTATCAAGGGGACAATGAATCATCATCAGGTAGTAAAAAACCCAACATTAGAGGAGGTTTTAGCTGCCGATAAATGGGCCAAGGAGGAGGCGAAAGGTTTGATAAAATGATTATAAATATATTAGCGGTTATTTTTGTTTTTGGTGTGGTTATCATTATCCACGAGTTGGGGCATTTTTTAGTGGCAAAAAAGGCAGGAATCAAGGTGGAGAAGTTTTCCTTCGGTCTCGGTCCTCCGATTTTTAAATTCAAGAAAGGTGAAACCACCTATCAAATTTCTCCCTTTCCTATCGGGGGATTTGTGAAATTAGCCGGTGAGTATCCCGAGGAAGCAAAGAAGGATTCCTCTCCGCAGGAGAAAAAGCGCGAATATTTTTCCAAACCCCTGGGTATCAGGGCATTGGTAATAGCAGCGGGTCCTTTTAACAATATTCTTCTCGGTTTTTTGATTTTTGTTTTTGTCTTTTTATTCGGGGTAGAGACCCCTGATTTTTCTCTGGCTAAAATCGGTAGTTTTACCCAAAATGGTCCTGCCGAAAAAAGTGGTTTGCAGAAGGGGGATGTTATCCTGATGATTGGTAACGCCAGAATTAATAGATGGGAAGATATGGCAGAAATCATCCACAAGAGTGCAGGGGAAAAATTAAAATTTTCAGTCCAGCGGGGAAAGGAAGAATTTTCTCTGAATATTACCCCTGAAGAAAAATTATTGCCGACACCATCGGGTAAAATGGAGAAGATAGGATTGATTGGGATTATGCCTGCTACACATACCGAGAGGGTTGGTTTGCCTCTGGCGGTAAAGAATGCTGCAATCAGTACCTGGAAGGTGACGGTACTTATTTTCGTTTCCCTTAAAAAGGTCTTCACCAAACAAATCTCTGCCAAATATTTAGCCGGACCGATAGGGATTGCGCAGCTCACTGCGCGCTTTGCCCATACTGGTTTGAGCAACTTCCTTTCCTTCATTGCTCTCATCAGCATTAATCTGGGCATCATTAATCTTTTTCCTTTCTTTATTCTTGACGGAGGCAGAATTGTCGGGCTGGGAATAGAAAAAATAACCAGGAAAACACCAAGTAAACGTCTGTTAGAAATTTCTCAAACAGTAGGCATTGCTCTTCTCCTTGCCCTCTTCCTCTTCGTCACCTACAATGACCTTTTAAGATTATTTAAAAAATAGAGGGCTCGGAAAGCTTTCTTAAACGGCACGCTCATCAAACCCAGCGAGTTTGATTTCACTCTGTAAATCTACTCACTCTTCCGCCTTTGGCGGAAACCGTGCCCGCTCGCAGATTTACAAGGCACGCTACAGAAACTTTCCTCGCCTTAATAGAAAAAATGTTCCCCCTCTGGGGAGAGAGTGAGAAAACATATTGTTAAAAAATGATTAAGAGGAGAAAAACAAGAAAAGTAAAATTGGGGAATCTCTTTATTGGAGGGGATGCGCCGATACTGATTCAGTCAATGGTTAAGGTCCCTACCTCTGATACCAGAAAGGTTATCTCCCAGATAAGAAGATTGGAGGAATGCGGTTGTGAGGCGGTGCGGCTGGCGATAACCGATGCTGAAGATATCTCCTCTCTAAAAAAAATCAAGAAATCAACGAAGATTCCCTTGATTGCCGACATTCAGTTTCATACCTCTCTTGCTCTAAAATCTATTGAAGCGGGTGTAGATAAGATAAGGTTGAATCCCGGCAATATGAAAAAGAAGGGGCTAAAGGAGATTGCTCATTTAGCCAAAGAGAGAGGAATTCCGTTAAGGATTGGGGCAAATTCCGGCTCGATTGATTTACACCCCCACCTACCTCCTCCCCCATCAAGGGGGAGGAATGAGGAGGGGGGGATTGCTTTTTCTTTGGTAAAATTAGTTGATGATTGGGTCAAATTCTTTGAGGATTTAGGATTTTTTGAGCTGGTGCTATCCTTGAAAACCACCGCAGTAGAAGAGATAATTTCTGCTTACCGGATGATGGCAAAAAGATGCGACTATCCTTTTCATCTGGGAATTACGGAGGCGGGGATGGGGAGGGATGCGGTGATAAAGTCCTCTTTAGGGATTGGGATTCTTTTGCAGGAGGGGATTGGGGATACTATTCGCGTTTCTTTGACGGAAGCCCCGGAAGAAGAGGTAAGGGTTGCTCAAGAGATTTTGCAATCTCTCGGAATTCGTTCCTTTTATCCGGAGATTATTTCCTGCCCCACCTGCGGAAGATGTGAGATTGACCTGCCTAAGATTGTGAAAGAGGTAAAGAAAAAACTTTTAACTTTTAACTTTAAACCTTCAACTCTAAAAATTGCCATTATGGGCTGCGTGGTCAATGGTCCCGGGGAAGCAAAACAGGCGGACATTGGCATTGCCGGAGGGAAGAAAAACGGTTTACTTTTCAAAAAGGGCAAACCGGTGAGGAAAATCAAAGAAGCGAATTTGGTAGAGGAATTATTGAAAGAGATTAAAGAACTCAGTACAACTGCAGATACACGGAGATGAACACGGATGTCATTCTGAGCGAAGCGAAGTGACACCCTGAGGTGTCATTCCTTCACTTCGTTCAGGACAGGCTCTGAAGGAGCATTAGCGACTGAAGGAACTCATAGAAGCGTGAGATGCTTTATTGCATTCAGCATGACACAGAAGCGAGAGACCCTTCCCCGTATTGAAATACGGAGTCAGGGTGACACTTCGTGTCAATTAGAAAATGAAATGGTCTAAAGGATTTATTCCGACATTAAAGGAAGTGCCGAAAGAGGCGGAGGCAGTTAGCCATAAATTGATGTTGAAGGCCGGCTTAATCAGTAAGGTTGCCTCCGGGGTTTATGCCTATCTTCCTCCCGGCTTGAAGGTCTTAAGGAAGATTGAAAATATTGTGCGTGAGGAAATGGATAAAACCGGTGCCTGCGAACTCCTGCTGCCGGCTTTACAGCCGGAGTCCCTCTGGAAGGAATCCGGACGAATCGAACTTTTGGGAAAGGATATGATTAATTTTGTTGACCGACACCGTCGTAAAATGTTTTTAGGTCCTACGCATGAGGAAGTCATTATTGATGTAGTGAGAAAACGGGTTCACTCCTGGAAGGAATTGCCTCTTATTCTTTATCAGATTCAGACAAAGTTCAGGGATGAGATTAGGCCAAGATTTGGTGTCGTGCGGGCGCGTGAATTTTTGATGAAGGATGCTTATAGTTTTGATGTCCACCAGGATGGCATGGAGAAGAATTACGAAAAGATGGAAAATGCCTATAAACGTATTTTTAACCGTTGTGGGATAAGGTGTAGGACGCAGGAAGCGGATTCCGGGGTTATCGGGGGTAAATTCTCACAGGAATTCATTGCCGAAGGTGAAGACAGAGAATTGGAGGTAGGGCATATCTTTAAGTTAGGGGATATCTACAGCAAAAAATTAAAGTTATTTTTCCTTGATGAAAAGGGAGAAACGAGACCAATGATTATGGGTTGTTATGGGATTGGCATTTCCCGGGTGATGGCGGCAATCATCGAAGGAAATTATGATGATGACGGCATCATCTGGCCGTTCTCTGTTTCCCCCTATGCGGTCTTATTGCTTCCGATGAATATGGAGGAAAAGGATATTCAGGAGACAACGGAAGAGCTTTATTGCTCTTTACAAAAAAATGGAATCGATGTTATAATGGATGACCGTAAAGTTAGCCCGGGGGTGAAGTTTAAGGACGGTGACCTTCTGGGTATTCCGCTGCGGATAGTGGTCGGTAAGTCCCTGAAAGACGGTAAGGTAGAATTAAAACTACGCAGGGAGAAAAAAACAGAATTCGTTAAGATTGAGGACATTCTTAAAAAAGTAGTAGCAAAGATTGCTTTGCAATAGAGAAAAAAATGAAAGATTTATTTGAAATTCGATGGCATGGTCGGGGAGGTCAGGGGGCAAAGACGGCAGCGCTTCTTTTTGGTGAGATTGCTGCGGCATCGGGTAAATATATTCAGGCGTTTCCCGAATATGGACCGGAGAGGATGGGTGCGCCCATCCAGTCCTTCAACCGTATTAGTTCAGAGCCAATCACTTTACACTGTGGGGTAGAAAATCCGGACGTTGTTCTTGTCCTCGATTCTTCCCTGATGGATACGGTTGATGTGATAAAAGGGCTTTCCGAGAAAGGTAGTTTAATTGTTAATACCAGGGATAAGTCCGCAGTGATTAAGAAAAATTTGGGGTTTAAAGGAAATGTATGGACACTGGATGCTTCCAAAATTTCGATTGAAACCATCGGTAGAGAAATGCCTAATACTCCGATGATGGGTGCTTTAGTCAAGGTTATTAAATTTCTTGATTTAAAAGAGGTCCTGGAGAAGGCAAGAATGAAATTGCAGGAGAAATTCCGGCATAAACCAGAGGTTATTGAAGGGAATGTAAAAGCGATTGAACAGGCGTATAAAACAGTTAAAGGCGACGAAGTCGTTCTGAAGCGTTAGCTGAAGAATCTCTCCTTTCAATGTAGTGTGAGACCCTTCATTGTATTCAGGGTGACACTTCGTGTCAGTTCAAAGTGAAAAAATGGGAGAAAAGATAAAAAACAAATTGGGCTGGAAGGAACTTCCCTCCGGTGATTTTTTGGAGGCCGGTAGCAGTTTGAATTTTGAGACCGGTGATTGGAGAAGTCAAAGACCGCTCTGGGATGAGAATAAATGCAAGCATTGTCTCCGCTGCTGGATTTACTGCCCGGATAGTGCTATTCTTGTCAAAGACAAGAAAATGACCGGAATTGACTTCCGCTACTGCAAGGGGTGCGGGATTTGCGCTGTCGAATGCCCTTTTGAAGCAATTGAAATGAAGGAGGAGAAAGGAAAATGATTAAATTTATATTGAAGAGAAGGTTAATTGCATATCTTATTATCGGATGGGCATTCCTCTTAGGATGTTTGCCTGCTAATTGCCTGGCAATGCCGGTTAGTTCCGAGGTCTTACGGAATGAAGCCAAGAGTTTACGTCAGAGAGACATTAATAAAATTTATTCCCTCCTGGAGGAGAAAGTTGTTCAGAAAAATTTAGTTAAGATACACCTGAACAACAATGAACTTAAGGAGAGAATTGCTAAACTCTCTGATGCTCAAATCCATCGTTTAGCCAATCGACTGGACGGAGTTAAAATAGGGGGAAGCGCTGGCGGAGTAATACTGATTGTGGCAATTGTTGTGGGCATCATTATGCTGATTCTTTATTTTACCGGCAGGTCTTTAAGAATTAGCACTGACACAAGCAAAGCAGAATAAAGAGGAGAATTTTTGAAAAAAATATTTTTGGCATTAGGAATAATATTTTTGTTGAGTGGTCTTGTCTCTGCGCAGGAGATGCAGAGGAAAGAGATTTCCTTAACCATCTACAATCAGAACTTTGGCCTGGTGAAGGATATCCGCTACCTTGACCTGAGAAAAGGACTGAATATTGTCAGGTTTAGCGATGTTGCACGAGAGATAGATGCCACCTCCGTTTCCTTTAAGTCCTTAACCGCTCCCGCAAGTTGTTCCATTTTAGAGCAGAATTACGAATATGACCTGATTAGTAGAAATAAACTATTAGAGAAATATCTGGGTAAGGAGATTATCTTGGAAAGAGCGGAGGGAACTACCGAAGAAACCTACGACCAATGGGCTACTCTGGGTAAAGGCAACCGTCAGCATAAGGAAACAACTCCAATTACCAAAAAAGTTAAAGCAACCTTGCTTTCAACAAAGGGCGGAGTGGTGGTTAAGATTGGGGATGAACTTCATCTTGAGCCCCTGGGAAGAATAATTTTGCCGGCTCTACCCGAGGGCTTAATTGTAAAACCAACGTTGGTCTGGGAATTGCGCAATGACGGAAAGGAGGGCAGACATCTTATTGAGGTTGATTATTTAACCAATGGCATTAATTGGAAAGCCGACTATGTTGCTATCGTGGATAAAAATGACAAGAAAATCGATTTAAACGGTTGGGTAACGATTGACAATAAATCCGGGGCAAATTACGAAAATGCGGGATTGAAGTTAATTGCCGGGGATGTTCATCGCGTTGAGGAAAGACCGAAATATACAAGAACAGATATGCTCTATGAAGCAAAATCGGGAATTGCTGCCCCTCAATTCAAGGAAAAAAGTTTCTTTGAATACCATCTCTATACGCTCCAAAGAAAGACAACCTTAAAGGATAATCAGACCAAGCAAATTTCTCTCTTTACCGCGAATAACGTTCCGGTAAATAAAATCTTTACCTACGATGGAGCGATTTATCGGGGTTGGTGGCGCTCTTCCGAGAAAGAGCCCTGCAACAAGAAGGTGGCGGTCTCCCTAAAATTTAAAAATGAAAAAAAATGTGGCCTGGGCATTCCCCTGCCCAAGGGTAAAATCAGGGTTTACAAGAAGGATGGCGATAATTCCCTGGAATTCATTGGCGAGGATAAAATTGACCATACTCCCAGGGATGAGAAAATAAAACTGTTTTTAGGGAATGCTTTTGACGTTGTGGGAGAGAGGAAATGCACTGAGCATAGGAAGATTTCTGCAAACGTTTATCAGAACTCCTACGAGATTACAATCCGTAACCACAAAAAGGAAAAAATTGAAGTTTACATCATTGAGCATCTCTATGCGGACTGGCAGCTCTTATCCGAGAGCCAGCCCCATACCAAGAAGGATGCTTTTACCATTGAATACCCTGTTTCTGTTCCCAAAGATGGCAAGGCAACCGTCACCTATACCGTTCAGTATAAGTGGTAAACCGATTGCATAGGAATTCCCTTTTATGAGATTGCCACGCTCCTTTCAGTCGCTCGCAATGACAAAGAGGAGCAGTCATTGCGAGGAACATAGTGATGAAGCAATCTTAAGTTCAAAGCAGTTCTCTCTGATTATTCTCTCCCTTCTGATTCTTTTCCTTTTCTCCGGCTGTCTTTCAACAAAATTTACCCATTCTCTCAGAAACAAAAATTATCAAGGTCACTATGTCCCCGTTTCCTTCATTTCTCAAAAAGGTCATCGTTGCGGTCCGGCGGCTCTGGCAATGGTTCTTAATTATTGGGAAAAAAACATAACTCAAAAGGAGATTGCTAAAGAGCTTTATCTGCCCAACTTAAGAGGAAGTTTAACCTTTGATTTGGAATCCTACCCGCGAAAATTTGGCCTCTATAGTTATTCCTATCAGGAAAATCTTTCCGAACTTAAGGAAAAACTAAACAAGGATGTCCCGATGATTGTTCTTCTGGGGACAGGTTCATTTTTCTATCGTGTTTACCATTATGCTCTTGTTGTTGGTTATTGGGATGAGGAAAATATGGTGGTTATGCATTCCGGAAAGGAGAAAGATTGTTTGATGAGGTATAATATCTTTCTGGAAAAGTGGAAGGTCGCTGACTGTTGGGCATTAGTTGTTTGTCCCCCGGAGAAAATTACCTGGTCGCTTAGCAGAGAGGAATCCTGCAATCTGGCAAGATTCTATTTTGATTCTGCTAATCAGGACTTAGAGAAGGAACTTTTTGAAAAAGCGGCGGCTCGATACAGGAAAGCAATAAAATTGAATCCTGAGTTTGCCGATGCCTATAACAATTTGGCGTGGGTTTACTATCAGCAAAGGAAAAATTTATCTGAAGCAATTAACCTTGTTCGAAAGGCCTTAAAACTGAATCCTGCCCATAAAACTTACTATCTTGATACCCTTAAGCAAATTAAAAAATTAAAAAGTGCAAAATAATTCACCACGGAGTCACGGAGGACACACAGAGAGAAAGATAGTTAATAGTTAAAAATTTAAAGTAAAAGTTTTTACTCTGGACTCTCTACTCTTAACTCTAAACTGTTTTTTTAGTTTCTTTGTAGTCCTCCGTGCTCTCTGTGTCTCTGTGGTAAAGTTTGTTCTTTGATTATTCCTCTGGGGCAGACCTCCACGCACTTTCCGCAACCGTTGCATTTCTCCGGGTCAATCCTTGCCAAAAAATTCTCTACGGTAATTGCTTTTTGTTCACAAACCTTGATACATTTCTGACAGCCGATACATCCCACCGAACAACCTTTTGCGGTAATTGCCCCTTTATCCTGAGAAGAACAGGCAACCAGGAATTTCTGGGAGAGAGGAAGAAGTTGTATTAATCCTTTTGGACAGGCGTCCACGCATTTACCGCAACCGTTGCATTTTTCCGGGTCAATAATTGGCAAGGAATTTTCATCCATTTTGATTGCATCAAAGGGACAAACCGCAACGCAACTGCCAAACCCCAGACATCCGTATTTGCAGAGAAGATTACCTCCTGCTATTAGCATTGCTGCCTGACAATCTTTAATGCCATAATAGGAGAATTTTTCTTTGCTATTCTTTTTTCCTCCAGCACATAGAGTTCTTGCTACCTTCTTCTCTTTTATCTCTATTTTTTTTCCCAAAATTGCGGCAATTTTTTCTATCATTTCCGGTTTACTTGCAGAGCATTTGTCCGGTTCTGCCTCTCCTTTGACAATTACTTCCGCTAATTGCTGGCATCTTCCATAACCACAGGCGCCACAATTTGCCCCGGGTAAAAGGTTGGTAATTTTTTCTACCAGAGGATTTATTTTTATTTTTAGTTTTTGGCGGGCAAGCGTTAAAACAATGCCAAAGACCAAACCCAAACTCCCTAAAATAATGATGGATATAATCATAATGAATTTTCTATTTTATCCGCAGATACACGCAGATAGACACAGATAATAATATTGTCATTCCTGCGAAAGCAGGAATCTATGGATTCCCGATTACTAACCTCGGGAATGACACTTTCGCGTCGTTTTCTTTGCAGTATCTGCGTCCATCTGTGTTAATCTGTGGTTACATAATTGATTTATTCTATAATCCGAATAATCCCTTGAAGCCCAAAAATGCAAGAGACATTAAACCGGCGGTGAGAAATGCTATTGGGACTCCCTTAAATGCTTGGGGAATAGGAGCAAAAGCAATCCTTTCCCTGATGCTTGAAAAGAGAACGATTGCCAGAAGATAACCGAGAGAAACGCCAAGAGCATAGATAAGGTTCTGCAGGAAAGTTAAACGATAATCGATTCCCAAAAAGGCAGCCGCCAAAATTGCGCAGTTGGTTGTAATCAAAGGAAGGTAAATTCCCAATGCCTGGTAAAGAGTGGGATTGTATTTTCTGATGAAACGCTCTGCTAACTGGACCAGTGCGGCAATGACTAAAATGAAGGAGACAGTGCGCAGATATTCCAGATGAAAAGGAATGAGTAAGAAATGATAAATAAGCCAGGTGACTGAGGAGGAGAATACCATTACAAAGGTTACTGCTGCTCCCATTCCCAGGGAAGATTCAAATTTTTGGGAAATACCAAAGAATGAGCAGAGTCCGATAAAACGGATTAAAAGAATGTTGTTAACTAAAACTGCCGACAAAAAAATAAGAAAAATATTGAGGTGATTGGTAATCATTTCTTTATTAATTTATTCTGCAAAGCAATCAAAAATGCCATAATGATAAATGCCCCCGGGGGCAAAATCATAATAATCAAGGGTTGATAATTCTCGGGCATAATCATTTTACCAAAGATGCTACCCGCGCCCAGGAGTTCCCGGATAACCGCAATAAGGACGATGATGATGGTAAAACCAATTCCCATACCCAGAGCGTCAATTACGGAAAGGAAAAGATTATTTTTACAAGCAAATGCCTCGGCTCTTCCCAGAACAACGCAGTTGACCACAATTAAAGGGAGAAAAACGCCCAGATTTCGGTGTAGTTGTGGGCTATAGCCGGCGACCAGATAATCGGTAATAGTGACAAGAGTAGCAATGACAACGATAAAAACAGGAATGCGGATATGATGAGGAATGAATTTTCTCAATAAAGAAATAATGACGTTGGAAAAAAGAAGAACAAAACTAAAAGCAATTCCCATTCCCAGAGCGTCCCCTGCCGAGGTAGAAACCGCCAATACCGGACAAAGTCCCAGAAGGAGTACCAGTATAGGATTTTCTAAAAATAACCCCTTAAGAAAGACATCAGTTCCCTTTTTCATAGAAATATTATACTATTTCCCGCATTCCTTGACAAACAGAGGGAGAAAGAATTGCAGTAATGGAGAAAGGAAAAGAAAAATGATAAAGATTGGAGTGGTAAATATTGACGTTTCGCATCCAAGGTCGTTTGCTGCTATATTGCAAAACGAAGAGAGGGCAAGATATACCGGAATTTACAATGATGGCTTCAGGACCGACGAAGAGGTAGAAGGGTTTATGAGAGAATTCAACTTAGAGAGAAGGTATGATAGTATAGAAGAACTTGCCAAGGTGGTAGATGTCGTTTTTATTCAGGGATGCAACTGGGATAGACATCTTGAATATGCAGAGCCGGTAATAAAACTTGGTAAACCGGTATTTATCGATAAACCCATTGTCGGGAATTTAGCCGATTGCGTTAAACTGGAAAATCTGGTTAAAGAAGGAGCGGTTATCCTGGGCAGTTCCTCGGTGAGGTATGCCGAAGAGTTTGTAAATGCGAAAAGAACTATCGAAGAAAACAAGGAAGATATTATCTCTGTCTTTAGCGCCGTCGGGGTAGATGAGTTCAACTACGGTGTCCACATTATGGAGGGGATTTGCGGATTTCTTGGTTCTGGGGCAGATTCAGTAAAGTTTATTGGTTTGACCAAAATTAATAATAACATCGTTGAACAATATTTTGTGAGATGGAAGGATGGGAAAAGTGTCATCTACCAGACCCAGAGCCCGCAGTGGCAGCCATTTGAGGTTGTGGTAACCACTACCAAGAATATCCACCATTTCAGGGTTGACTCTACAAAGATTTATAAAGCGATGCTGAATCGAATCTGCGACTTTATGGAAAAAGGAACCCCAATGGCTAAAATTACAGATTTAAGCGAGACAATCAAGGTTTATTTAGCTGGTAAAAAGTCAAAGAAAAATAAAGGAGAAGAAATTAAACTTACTGAACTCAAAGTAGATGACCCGGGTTTTGATGGAGGCGCTTTTGAGAAAGGATATGCGAATAAAAACAAGAAGGCCTGATAAATCAGGCAACTACAAATAATAAGGAAAAAATGAAAAAAGAAAAGATTAGATTGGCTTTGATTGGTGCAGGGGGGATGGCAAATTCGGTGCATTATCCGTCTCTGGCAGAATTCCCGGATGTGGAAATGACAGGTATTTGTGATTTAATGGAGAAGAAGTTAAAAACAACTGCTGATAAGTTTCATATTGAAAAAACTTTTACTGACTACAAGAAGATGCTGGATGAAATTGAGCCGGGTGCGGTCTATGTTTTAATGCCCCCGCACCATCTCTATGATTTAGTAATTGAATGTTTAAACAGGAAATTAAATGTCTTTATCGAGAAGCCGCCGGGAATCACTACCGAGCAGACAAAGAATATGGCAAGATTAGCCGAGAAGAA
>SDBU01005359.1_pt1 | contig 15381 bp, 20 predicted proteins | sample 2277071 | NCBI WGS metagenome assembly SDBU01 (sample SAMN10397929, study PRJNA504765) | marine sediment metagenome | isolation source: marine sediment core GS08_GC12, 126 cmbsf | place: Arctic Ocean: Gakkel Ridge, Loki's castle | collected 2008
CTTAAAGACAGTGATGGAACAGAAAAGAAAGATGACGAAGTCCCAGTTTGACATGTGGTACAATGCAAACTTTCCAAGCATGTTAGAAGACTCTGTGTTTGACATGGAGGAAGTTGAGCGAAACGTGGTAGAGCCTGATGAAAAGTTTTATGGAAAAAAGATTCTGTCGGTTGACATTGCGAGATTTGGAAGAGACTTCACAGTCTATGCTCTGGTTGATAAGATAAAGGATACTTACAGAGTGGTTGATTTTCTTCAAGATGAAAAGAAAGACACAACAAGCGTTGCCGGAAGAGTTATAAGCCTAAACAAGACACATAACTTTGACAACATTTTAATAGACGAATCCGGAGTAGGAGGAGGAGTCTTAGACATAGTGAACGCAGAAGGTCTTGAAGCCAAAGGAGTTATAGCGGGCGCAAAGTGTACTACGGATGACTCTAAAGAAAACAATCTTAACTTAAAAGCCGAGCTTTATATGAAGGCAAAAAAGCTGTTTGAAGTGGACAAGCTTAAGATAATAAACAAGGGAACGATTATGAAAGAGTTTAGGTCTATGAAGAAAGACTTTAGCCCAAACGGAAAGCTTAAAATAGTTGACCCCGAAAAGTCTCCGGACTATGCTTCTTCTCTGGTTTATGCCTTGCACGAGCCAGACTATGGAACTTTTGTGGTGGTAAACATGTCGGGAGAAAAAAAAATGATGGGATTTACATGCAAATAGTTTGCAACAGTTGTGAAAAGGCGTATCATTTTAAGCCAGAAACCATCCACTTAATTTGTGACTGTGGAAATAAATTGATTTGGTTTGGAAACAAAGGAGACTGTGAAATAGTAGATGTTGTCAGAAGAAATCAATACGGGCTAATAAGAGATGGTCCAAAAGGCAACATTTATAAGATGACTTCGCCTGAAAAAACCAAATATTTTGAAGAAAAGTACCCAAATAAGCAATAGGTTTATATATAAGCTTTTGCACAAAAGATTTTAAATGGCTAAAAACCGCTCAGCGTCTAAACAGGCGCCTGTTTCTAAACTACCGTCTGATAAATTCGTAACAGAAGTTTTGGACGGAAACACAAACAGTGTTTCGTTGTCAATGTTTAAATCTGCGGACAGGGCAAAAGCCTCTTTGATTACCTCTCCAAACACCACAGTTTCTCCAATAATAAAGTGGGACATTAGCCAAAAGGGACTCAACCCCTACTACGGGCTTGTTTCCGGAAACTATTATGCAATGACCGGAATGCCGTGGCTTTCTTCAGACGCAAGAAAGGCAGTAATGACAGAGTGGTTTTGGCAGCCGATTAGGGGACAGCCAAGAAGAGTTGACACAAACGAGTTAAGAAAATACTCCAACACCATTTGGGTTCAGTCAATAGTAATGACTATTTTAAATCAACTTAGTTCAATTCCTTGGGACATCATTCCAGTACTCGGAAAAGAAAAGACCGATTTTGAAAAAGAAAAAGAAACAGCCAAAGAGTTTTTAAACAACCCAAACAAGAATTCTGAGTCTTTAAATGACCTGATTAGAGCTTGGTTAAAAGACGTGCTTGAAATAGACGCAGGAGTGCTGGTAAAGGTTTTTACTCCTGACTCTTACGACTTTGAACACCTAGAGCCAAGAAGCGGAGCGCCGTTGCTAAAGCCACTTGATTGCCCTGTGTGTAATGGAGAAGGAAAAGGTTCAGATAAGGCTTTTAAAAAGAAGGCACAAAATAGCCTTAAGGAAATCAAAAAGTTTGAAAAGAATCTTCCAAGATTTTATACTGAAAAGCTTTTGAAAAAAGACTATGAAGTAAGCAAGCCAAATTACGAGCCGATTAAAACAAAGCTTAGGGAAGTAGTTTCATACAATTCTCCAAACGATGCAAACGCAATAGAGTATGTGGGAATTGAAACAGATTCAACCTGCCCTTTCTGTAATGGAACAGGAGAAGGAAGGCATCTTAAAGAACTCTATGCAAGAGACGGAGCAAGTTTCTTAAAGGACGCTGACCGAACAGGATGGATTTATGGCTACTGGCAATACTCTTATGCGATTCCGGCACACCCAATGTGGTTTAACAGAGATGAAATAGTTTACTTTAACCAAAACCAAAGAAGCATGAGTGTCTACGGATACTCTGCTGTTCAATCTTCACTTGAAGTAATCAAGTCCCTCGAATACAGCGTAAAGCACAACATGTCGCTGTTTTTAGATGGAGCGGTTCCGGATGGGGTTGTGTCCGTTGAAAACATGGGCAATGAAGAAATGAAGCGGATGAAAACCGCTTGGGAAAACGAGTTAAAGGGACAGCCTCACAAAGTGGTTTTCATAAACAAGAAAACAGACTTTGTTCCATTTGCTTTCAACAATAGGGACATGCAGTTCCTTGAAGGGCAAAAGGCAGCTTGGCTTCAGGTAATAGCAAACTTTAACATGACTCCAACTGACCTTGGAATCACCCAAGATGTAAACAGAAGCTCGGCTTCACAGCAAACAGAGTTAACCCGCAGGAAATCAATTAGACCTCTTCTTAAAAAGATTGAAAACCTCATAAACAAGCAAGTGTTGCCTGAACTAAGAGTAGAGAACGTAAAATTCAAATACATTATAGACGACCCAGTTGAGGAAAGAAAGGCAGCAGAGTTGTCAGAAATATACCTGAGAAACGGGTTAAAGACAGTGAACGAAATAAGGATTGCGATGGGACAGCCTCCTGTAGACTGGGGTGACGAAAACCCAAATGAAGTTGTTGGTGAGGACGGTGCAAGGGGACAGGTTACTGGAAGGGCAAGCGAAGTAAAGGAAGACCGTCCGGCAGAGTTGGAAGCCCAGAGAAGAGACAAAGACTATCAAACCGCCTTTCAGGCACAGGTTCCTTTTATAACTTCTACTCAAAACCTTACAACCAGCACGCCTTTTGCTTTGCCAAAACATGGGCATGTTAATACACAGTATCCTTATGCAGACTTGGCTGGAAGATGCCCGGGATGTGGAATGCCAACCATTGAAACAATTCAGGCAGAAAATGGAGGAATAAACGAGCCATGGTATCATTGCATTAGATGTGACCGGAAGTGGTCAAAGGACGAGCTTGCAAGAGAAGTTGACGCGCAAAGAAAGCTTCACGGAGAACAAACCACTGCTCCAAAGGTTACGGCTGAATCTACCAGCATGAACACGGCTCCTCATCCGGAGCTTTTGGGAATTGCTCAAAGAGTACAGGATTATACCGAAACACAGGGCTATCCGAAAAAAGAGTTAGAAGAGCTTGGATTGGATAAAAAGAAAAAGCTTATAAAGCTTCTGTCAAGTTCAATAAAGAAGGCGCCTAAGAAAAAGTCAGACAAGTACATAGACAATCTTTCAAACAAAATATTCGATTTGGGATTAGACCAAAACACTGCGATTGGAATTGCCAAAAATCCAGAAATTGTACTCACCCAAATTAAAAAAGAAATGAAGAAAGTTAAGCTTTTTGAAAGTGGCGCTTTGTTAATTGACGACTTCAACGACTTTGTTTCAATAGTGAGAGCAAACGAAGACCATGCAACATTTAATCAAATTAGAAGATATGTGGAAGAAACAGACGACGCTTTTACTTTTAGGTACAACGACAAGTATTATAGCTATGAATGCGATGTTCCAAAAAAAGACATTTTAAACATTGACGACTTTAAAACAAGGTATGTTAGAACAGCGACCAAAGCCACTAAAAGAAAAATTGAAGTAGATTTGGGGAGTTGATAGAATGGTACTTGACCCAGAATTGGACATAAAAGACTTGGAAAAACAAAAGTTTGTTGACGATGGCTCTGGAAACGTTTCTGTTAGAACATCAGCCGTTTTAGATATAGAATATTCTACGACAACATCTTCCCACAATACCACGTTAACAAATGCTAACACAGAATATTCAAAAGCGATTCCAGATGACACAAAACAATTTCGTTTCAGGGCAAGAACGCCTGTGGCAATAAGATACGCTTGGCAAACGGGAAAAGTTGCCACGCCTACGGAACCATATTTTACGTTACCCGCCGGGTTGGACTATGCTTCAGATGCAGTTTTGTTAACTAGCGAAACACTTTATTTTGCTACGACCGTTTCTGGAACGGTGGTTGAACTCGAGGCGATGACGTGATTAGAGTACAGGGAACTGGAAAAGAAATTTTAGCCCACGGTGATTCGACAGACATGCCGGACCCCATGGGAACTAATAAAGACCACGATTATAGATATACCAAATCTACTCGGGGTTATGCTGGAAATCCCTTTACAGCCAAAAATATTAATCCAGATTACATAACAACTTTTGATGACGCCGATTGGACTGCTGTTGTTGGAACAATAGCTGATGACACGACATATTCGATAGCAGGAGACAATTCTCTGAAGGCTACTGGAGGAGAAAACTCCACTGTTCCAATAAGGATTTACTCAAATGTCAACAAAAACTTTTTTAGGCATTCATTCAGGTTTAGATACTATGTAGAAGAAGACCAGAACACAGATTACGATGGTAGCGGGGTAAACATTCATTTTGACAAAGGGACAAACCTTGCAAATCGTTATACTTTCAATTTTATGCCTACTAGGGAAGGAATATGGCACACGGTGGAATTTTGTACTTCCCAATGTGCTAAAATTGGAACAATTGACTGGGAAACAGATGATATTGTAAGAATTTGGGTTGATGTGAAGGGAGATACTTCCGGAGGAGTGCCCGTTCCAATTGTCCATTTTGACTTGTTTGAATCTTATCCAAATACAACAGATAAAGCCGCAATAGGAATCATGTATGATGACCAACTGTTAGGTGCATATTTAAATGGAATCAAACCGGCAATGGAACGGGGAATTAAAACAATGCTTGCGGTAAATCCGCTTAATGTTGGAACCACAAGTTATATGACTTGGCTTCAGATAAAAGAATGCTATGATAGTGACATGGTTTTGATTACCAACCACTATGATTTTTTCCCAACAATTCCGGGAACAACCATTACAGACCAAATAAATTATTTGAGAGACGGAAAAGACTTGTTGCTCGACCAAGGAATACGGGGATTTGGCATAGAACATTACACTATTCCATCAGGAACAGATGGTACATCAACAAATACATTATCTGCAACTCATTTTGAGACAATGTTTAACTACAACACACAAGTTCGGGGAACGAGAGAAATATGGTCTGGGGCACCTGACCAAATCGGAAGTGCTTCAAATCCCGGAACTGTCATGCCACGGCATCCGAGAAATCCTAAGTGGACTTGGGGTGTATTTACAACTGATGATACTGTTGGAACAGAAGGTGGTGCTGATACAACAAAGCTTTTGGATGATGGTGGATTACTTGACCGAGTAATAAAAAATAGGGATTTTATTCCGTTGTGGACTCACAATGTTGGCGATGACCCAATTAATAATATATCAACTGCAAACATGCTGGCTATTTTAGATAGAATAAAAACAGAAGTGGATGCCGGAGTTCTTGAAGTCATAACCTACGAAGACTTGTTTCAGGACCCAGTTCCCAACTACTTGCTTTTAGATGGCTCTAATGCTGACAAGGCAATAAACATAGGCTCTCAGAATTTTACAACAACCGGCACAGTATATACTGGTAGCATTTTAGCAGGCACAGATACTTCAGGTGTCCTTACTCTCGGTGGGATAGGGGGGACTTATGATGAGAACCTAACCTTTGATTTTGATTATTATACTAATGAGGTTTATTTAAGTTCGAGTTCTGGAACAAACAGACTTATTTTTGGGATTATGTTTCAAGTAGAGGATGATACTGATATATTATTGGGAGGTGGTAATGATGTTGCATTAAGATATAATGTTACTCAAGCTAAAGATAGTTTGCAGTTAGGTTTAACGGTCGGCAATAATGATTTTTCGGGTTATTTCTCAATTATGGAAAAAGTTGATATAGGTCACGCCAACCGTGCCCCTCTCGCAACAACCGCCAACCCAACCTTACGTATATACTCCTCTGATGAAACGGTAGCGACGGATTATATAGAGTTCTTTCACGACCAATCTACCGCCACAATCCAATCTGGTGATGGTGCAATAAGTTTTGCAGGTGATGACCTCACCACCACAGGCGTAGGCACAGTTGGAACGGGAATAATTACAGGTGGACTAACTGTCAATAATGGAGTGGTTGCACAGAACCATTTGACTTTGAAAGGATATTCTGTAGGTGAAGCAGGACGTGGAGGTTCAATCGGATGGTGGAAAAATGGGTCAACTAGCGTAAGTGGCTATACCTATAATAACATAAATAATCGTTTTGTTTGGGATACTACGGCACAATCCACATGGACTGATACAGGTAACGCATGGATAAGTTTTGATAATGGAAGTGCTAGTTTTGCAGGACATGCTTTAACTATAGGCTCAACAGGAATTCTTGCTACGACAGGTGCAATAGATACTCCTGAAATCTCAAACACTTTGGATGATTTGAAGCTCCAGCCAGATGTGCAGGGAGACATAGTTTGTTTTGGAGACACGGATGTTGACAATGCTTCTCATGGAAAAAGGTTTGAAGTTTGGAGAAAGGCAGCGGAAGGAGATTCAAGCCTTTACATGTATATGGGTTCAAATGCAATTCAGGCAAACCTAAACACCAGTGCAGCATTGTTTTATATGGGAGCAGGAAACACAGGCGTTGGATTTTGGACTTCAAGTTCTTTTGGATTTTTAAATGATAAGACTCTTTCAATCGGAAGCTCGTCATCAAAGAACATGAACATTTCCCTCAAGACAAACCAGACCAATGATGCGCCATTGATTGGATTGGAGCAAGACATCAACACACTGATTATTTGCGAAAAGGAAGACATGTCTTTCAACTTCGCCCATCCGATTCAATTAAATCCAACACTATTCATACATTCTAAAAATCAAAGTACAACAGAATGGCTAAGCTTAACTCACAGCGACACAAATGGAGTAATTGCCACTGGCGCAGGAGATTTAGACATATCTTGTCCTGCTAATAAAACTCTTGAATTGCAGACTGCTGTATATAAAGACATAAACATGGCAGGATATTTGCTTGCTAAACCAGCCTCAAATTTTCCAACCGTAGACTCTTTTGTAGACGAGAACGGAGATGATACTGCAATAGAAACCTATGCTTTTGCTATTGGCAAAAAGGTTCACGGCGGATTTGAACTACAGCATGACTACAAAGAAGGAACAAATTTAGTTTTTCATGTTCATTGGCAAGGAATATTAGCTCCAAGCGGAATAGACAATGTTCAATGGAGATTAAACTACATTGTTACAAGAGACGGAACAACACTTAATGCGGCAGTAGTAATAGATTCACCAGACTCTGCAATAGACACACAATACGAAAGTAATAAAGCAGATTTTGCAGCAATCGATGGAACAAACTTTAAAATGGAAGACCAGTTTATGTTTACTTTAACAAGAGTTGCAGCGACAGGAGATGTTTATTTAGGAGATGCTTTGATTGAAACAGCAGGAATTCATTATCAAGTTGATACGCTTGGCTCAAGGCAAATAACGGCAAAATAAAAGGAGGGATGACATGGTTGATATAACATTGACTTTATCAGACCAAGCAAAAATAGACCGAGTGAGAACAGCTTTTCTTGGTCGTTATCCAAAAGACGAAGAGTTTCTTGGAACGGACTTGGAATGGATTAAAGAAAATATAATTAGATGGATAAAAAGAGAAGTGTCAATTCAAGAGAGAAATGTGGCGGAAGACGCAATTGATTTGGAAGACATGAAAGACATTATAAGTTAGAAAAGCTTAAATAAGAGTAAGTAATAAAAAAGTTATAAGGAGGAAATAATATGACAAACATATCAAGTACCTTATCAACAAGCACTGTATTAATAAATACTGTATCTGATTCGGATGAAACAATAACCACTGCGATGAGATTAATACCAATTAGTGAAGTTATAGGAATAACAGCCGTTCCAGTTTCAAACACGAAATCAAAAATAATTGTGCTTTATGTACCTGACACAGTGTAGGTGATAAAATGAATACAAAAAAACTACTGGTGTTGTCGGGAGAAGATTCCAGACCAAACCATTACTATGAACCGCGTGACTTAAACGAGGGCATAATGATTGAAATGGAACACACCGACAACCCAGACGTTGCAAGAGTAATTGCAAAAGACCACATTGATGAACGGGTAGATTACTACAAACAGCTAAAACGTGTAGGCTTATAACCGCTACCTTTATATATTACTTGTTTTACAAAACAGTTTTATGGACAACTTTAGAGTATACTTTCCTATTGAAAAAAGTGCGTTTCCTTCAGGCTCTTACGAAAAACTAGTTGAAACAGCGAGCGGAGAAACAAGAACACGATTCAGAATAAAAGGAATCGCTTCAACAACCACTTTAGATAGGGATAATGAAACAGTCAGCAAAATTTGCTTAAAAAGAATGGAAGACCAGATTAACAAAAAAAAGCTTCCAATTTTTAGCAACCACAACCACGATTGGGAAAATATGCTTGGCTATACAAACGTGGCACTAGCGAAAGACAACAAACTAGAAATAGAGATTTTAACAGACTATGTTGAAACAAACCCCAAAGTAATGCAGTTGATTGGCAAAGTAGAGGGCAGTATGCCAATCGGACTATCTATTGGGGGAAAAGTCTTAGATTCGCATCCACAAAAAAACAAAAATGGCTCAGAATTAAAAGTTCTTGACGACGTTGAATTGTATGAAACAAGCGTTGTTGGAATAGGAGCCAATCCTGACGCTTTCCTTTCTTTACCAGACCAAATTGCAAAATCGATTGAAACATCAGTTTGCTTAAAAAATAAAATAAGAGACATACTAGAGAAAGGAGAAGCAGACAAGGAGGAATTATACTTGTCAGATGAGACAATAAACAAAATAATAAATGTAGTTGAGAAGAATTCAGGTCAACTGGGCATGGCAAACTATGGAAAGCTTGGAGAAACAACTCCGGCTTCACATTGTCCAAAGTGTAAAAAGCCATCGGATTTAAGAATGGTTGACAGCGAATACTCCCACTATCATTGCAGTATTGATGATTTGCATTTTGAGGTAAAAAATCCAGCAAAAGAAATGGACGGGCGTGAAAACCCAAAAGCAAACCCGGTAAACCCACCATTTGTTCCAATAGACGAACAAAGGCAAAGTGTTCCGGGATTAAAAAACGCAAATCAGGAGACAAAAGGTGATTTAATGGATGTAAAAAAAGATGCTGAAAAAGAACCAGAAGCAAAACCAGAAGAAAAGCCAGAAGAAAAAGAAGTGGCTAAGGAAGCTGGAGCAGGCGGAGGCGAAGAAGAAGCAGAAGAAAAAGAATACAGTAAGTTTCTAAAGTTTTTGAAAAGGGCAGGTTCAGAGGGCGTAATAAAAATGGAAGGTGTGACAACCACTCCAGGCGGAGAAAACGCTAACCCGAAGAATACAATGGGTGGAAGCGGAGGAGCTGCAACGCCAGTTCATGCAAAATCTGCATCAAACTTTGAATATGCAAAGAAAGCTTTCCAAGAGGAAGCGGGCGCAGAAGCCTTTTCATCAGATAAAATGGAAAAAGAAGATTACAGTTTTGCAGGTGTGAAGAAGTTTCTCACCTCGAGGAAATAAGGAGGAATAATTATGGAAGAAATGGGAACAGTTGGAACAGCAGCGGCACCAGAACTCTTGATGAATCCTGAAACATGGAAGTCTCAAGCAATTTTTGGAGGGGCGCCGGATGGAACCATCATAAAGAAATGGACATGGGGTGCCGGACCATCCAGAGAAGTTGGATTGGTCAAAGGAGTCCAAGAACATAAAAAAGAATTTTATAAAGCATTGTACTCTACACTGAATACATATAGTGCAGGTACTCTTCCAGTGCTTATCCCGGTTTATATTGACCCGGAAGTTGTTGATTTAACAAGGAGAGCAACGCCTTTGGTGGAGCTTATTCCAAGAGTCACAAACTATGGAAACTACGCGAGTTATAATCAAATAACTACAATTACCACAGCACAGGCAATTACAGAGGACGCGGCTTTAACAGAACAAAATGACACTTACAACAGGGAAACGATTCCAATAAAGATATTGGCAAGTGTTGGCAGAGTCACAGAGTTCATGCTTGAAGCAAGCCGACCATACCTGAGTTCAGGTGGATACGTTGACGCTTTAAGCCTAGATGTAAGGGCAAAAACTCTTGCACTTAGAAGGCTTGAAGAAGCAATGATTTTGCTTGGAGACAGTGTAACAGATTGGACAGAGCCAGTTAACAGCACATCCATTACAGCAGCAAACAGCTATGACGGATTGTATCAGTTGATTTCAGACGCAAACAGTAACGGTTTTGGCGGAAGCTCAAACTATGTAACTGACAAAGCAGCAGCGTCATTGTCAATCTCAGACATTAGGACAGGAATCAGGACTTGCAGAACAGCCGGTGGAGAGCCAAATCTGATAGTAACAGATTACTCTTCCTACGATGCAATCAAGGCATTAATTCAAGACCAGCTTAGGTATGTGAGTACCCAGTCAATTGCTTGGGGAATCACTACACTTAGCTTTGAAGGAATTCCAATAATTGCTTCAAGGTTCTTGAGTACAACCGCGGGTGGCGGAACTGGGGTTCCAGCAGACGCAAAAAGTTTGTTTATTCTGGACACGAATGTTATTGAAATGAGAGTTTTGAGGGACGTGACATATGAAGAGCTTGCTCAGACAAACCTAAGCAAGAAGTTTGTATTAAGTGTCTTTGAAGCACTTGTTTGTAAAGCACCACAGTTTAACCACGTTATTGTGGACATACTGTAAGTGAATGTTTGGGCGAGGCAACTCGCCCAACATTCAAAACAAAGGAGGAATAAAAAATGGCAACATTTACAACAAGTTGTATTTTCACAGAATTGGCGCCAAATTGCGGTTACAAAGACATAATAATCACAACACCATCTAGTGCAGTAAGTGGCGATACAGTAAGAATTACTTTAGTAAGTTATGGTATTTCAGCAATAGGACTTCTTGCAGTGGACGGTTATACACAAACCACAGCCGGAAGCGTCGTAGCAAGAGAACCGCCAACAACAGCAGTATCTGAAGGGGATTTAACAATAACTTCAGGTGTCGGAACAGGCACTAAAATTTTTAGAATAATGGGGAAAAGTAGTTAGGAGGAATGGATTATGGCAGCAGCATTTTCAACAAGTTGCAAATACACCGAATTGACTCCAAATTGTGAAGTTAAAGAGATAGTATTAACAACACCACGAGGTGCCAATCAAGACACAGTAGCAGTTACTTTGGAAGACCACGGCATTTCAAAAAGCGGACTTTTGTCAGTGGATGGCTATGTTATCAGCACAACTTATGGAGTAATAATAACTGAACCACCAACAACATCAGTATCAGCCGGAGTTTTGACAATAACTTCACTCAGTGGAACAGGTACAAAAGTTTATAAAATATCAGGAAAGAGTAATTAGGAGGAATGGATTATGGCAGCAGCATTTTCAACAAGTTGCGTTTATACAGAACTTGCACCTAATACGAGTCATAAAGAGATAATCGTTGAAACTCCAGCGAGCTTTGCATTTGGAGACGAAGTCAATATGACTTTGGAAGACCACGGAATAGAAGCAACTGGAGTTATAGCGGTACAAGGATACGAAATGAGCGGAACTTACGGAGTAATACTCAGCGAGGTTCCAAGAACAGGAGTATACGACGGTGTGTTAGTAATAAGCACTCAAGTTACTGTGGGCGCTCCAGCAAAAAAAATATTCCGTGTAATAGGACGGAGTTCATAAGGAGATTTGAATGACAGCAGTAGACATAAGAGGAACTAAAGAGATTACCTCAATAAGCGGATGTAAATTGTATAGAATTTACCAGCTTACTGACGGTTACACTTTAGACGTTCCTTTTGGAAAAGTTTGGGCGGTCTTCATTCAAGTAGTTTATGCCGGGGTATCGGAATATGTTTCATATACATTATCTGGAAGTAGGATAACGTTTGAGAAATCCGCCGGTTCAACAATAGATTTAGATGTAATGGTATGGGGTGAATAGATGACTGAAGTGACAGAATTAAGTGCTAAGGAAATTACTTCAATAAGCGGATGCAAGCTTTACAAGCTTGACGAAGTGGCTGATGGGTATACTTTAGACGTTCCATATGCAACTATTTGGGCAGTGTTCATTCAAGTAATTGAAGCAACAACTCCACAATATGTTTCATACACAAAGTCAGAAAGTAGAATAACGTTTGAATGTAGTGGAACAACAGATTTAGACGTAATGGTTTTTGGTGAGTGAAATGACGGAAGCAACACAATCAGCCTCTAAGAAAATAATTGGAGCGCCAATGATGCTATACAAGCTTACAGCAGTATCTGATACAAACACCTTAACCACATCGTTTGGAAAAGTTAGAGCGGCATTCATTTCTACGTTTGACCCGGATGAAAGCGGGTCGCCAACTTATGTTTCATACACAAGTTCAGGCGCAGTAATAACCTTTCAAACAATAGCAGAAATAGATTTAGACGTTTTAGTTTGGGGAGAATAGACCACTCCCTTTTTATATCTTTCCCCACCTAGTTACATATAGGTGAGTTAGATAGCGCATACTATCGTAATAGTCGAAGGACCGCAAATTTGGTACGAGCAATTTCTAAAAGACTTAGAAGAACGGCAATACACTTATAAGGCAACAAAGAACCAAATTGGAATCATCGGTCCGATGATTAGAGAAATTCACTTTCTTGACATAACTGTGCCTGAACAAAATCTTGAAGACCTGTGGGCAGACTTAGGTCCTTTTACAAACCCGACTTCTAAACAAAAAACCACCGCCTTGTTTGCCAAAAAGGCAATGTGGTTTGCGTCAAAAACCGCTGCATTAGCTGGAGGAAGCAAACTACACCTCGTTCCCGATGTAAATACTTACAGTGGAAATATTAGAAGAAAACCATTAAACATAATGCCTTTGTTTTGGTTTGAAGACAACGTTCAAATGGGAGAAGGGCTTAGTTTGCCAACAAAAGATGGAGGAGGAGAACTATTATGAAAGAGAAGAAAGTTGGTTACATTACAGGAGCTTTAACTGGAATAAAAAAGAACGGGGATGTTTATGAAGCAACCTTTCACGACAAATCAGGAACATACTTTTTCAAAAAAGCCCTTGGAATGAATGTAGGAAGCGGATACAAACTTGGAATAATAGACACTGATAAGCCAAACAGGTATGAAATTGTTAGTGTTGAACAGCCTCTTTTAGCAGACCCCGCTTTTACAATAAAGGGACCTCAGGGAAAAGTTGTTCAAATGAAGGAACAAGATTATAGAGACATAATTCAGGCAAAAAAGATAAAGATTAGAACAGAAACCATTAAGTCCGCAATAGAAATTTGCAAGCATACTTTGAATTTGCCTAAAAGACCAGACTTGTTTGAAAAAGAGGTTTTGAAACTATCAAAAGACTTAGAACAGTATTTTGAGTGACAACATGAAGAAATGGCTTAAGAGACAACTCATAACATTTTTAGACTGGTTTTCAAAAAAGATTTATATTCCGAGGCTATGGTCAAGACAAGAATGGGGTAAATCGTCTTCCAAAGAAAAACTTTGGATATGGTACAAGCACCACGATGCCTTGATTGCTTCAGGAAATGCAGAATTCGACAAATTTCTGCCTTTTTTAACAGGGCAATTTTTGACAACCGTAGCGGCTATTTCTGTTTATATTAAAATATTTAATCTGCCCGAGTGGGCTTATTACCTGTATCCTGTTTTTTATGTAGCTTATAAGTATGCTCATTGGTGGCTTGGAGACGAAATAGACAAACGAGACTTTCCCGCACTAACCTCTGAAATTCAAGCCAAAAGACAAACCGCTTTCAGGGAACTGAGAAACGCTACTAAAAAAGAGGCTTGGAGAAAAGGAAAGGTTAATTAATAAGGAAACACTCAAAAGATATTATGAAATTCGGATACCATGATACTACGGCTTCTGAAAAGCCAACTAGCTTTTCTTTATTCTGGAAGGGAATGATAGCCGACGAAGACCACTACGAGCCACATTTGTCGGAAGAAAAAGAATTTTCAAGCCTAAAAGAAATTACTGAAAGAATCGTTCCAACTAGAGGAGCTACAGGAGAAGACGTAAACCTTCCAATGGTTCCGCTACTTCCTACTATTAAAAGAAGAAAAGACAACCATCTTGCAATGTTTTTAGAAGGCAACACGATTCACAACAAAACCTTATTTACCAGAAATGGCGTATTGGGCGCCAAATACGGAGAAGGAATAGATTCAAGTGTAAGCATTTTAAGCAAATGGAAAGAAACAAACAAAACGAAGAATTAATAAAGGAGTAGGATTACAAAGGATTATTATGGGAGCATATTCAACATCTTCACAAGTTTACTTATTTGGCGGATTTTCACCAAAAGAGGTTTCAGAAGCAGACATTACAACCTTAATTGGCTTTTCAGATGCTGAAATAGATTCCTTGTTTAACAGAAGCTTTGACAACCTAACTCCTTTTACAGAATACATTTCTTTATATCTTCCAAAGAGAGCAGACGACATTGCTCCAAACAGGTTTGCAACAAGCTTTTATCCAATTCAGGCAATTACAGAATTCTTGTTGGTTGGCGCCACAAGTTCAACTAACACGACTCTTGCAACGATTAGCTCTAACTTAATTGAGGCAAAGGCATGGCAGACCGACGACTACTTTATAGACCCGCAGTATGGTTTAATTGAAATGACAAGCCACACGGTTCAATATTCTCCTTCCAAAGCAAAAATAAGCGGACTATATGGCTATTCAACTGTTCCAACTCCCGTTCAAGAACTAAGCGCGGACTTGACAGCAATAAGGGCGTGGGTAAACTTTCTGGGAGGAAACTACGACAGGCTAAACAGATACAAGCTTCCGGAAACAGAGTACGACAAAGGAGACTTTTACGACCGCGGAATGAAGGCAATTGACAAGCTTTCAGACAGGGCAAACGACTTAGTTTCACTAATTGGAGAAAAGTACAAGTCTCAATTCATGGCAACTTCAGGCGGGTATTTCTAATGATTTGTTCTGAAGAAAAAAAAAAGAACATTAGTTTAAAGCTTAAAGGGAGACACATTTCTCCAAAAACTCAATTCAAAAAAGGAAATGTTCCTTGGAATAAAGGCAAAAAATGGTCTTTAAAAACACGAATTAAAATCTCTGAAAATAGGAAAGGATTAACCGCTAAAGAAAAAAATCCTAATTGGAAAGGTGGAAAAACACCCATTAATCAAAAAGAAAGAAGCTCTTTTGAAAGTAAACTTTGGAGAGAGTTAGTTTTTAAAAGAGATGAGTATACTTG
>SDBU01005360.1_pt1 | contig 15381 bp, 12 predicted proteins | sample 2277071 | NCBI WGS metagenome assembly SDBU01 (sample SAMN10397929, study PRJNA504765) | marine sediment metagenome | isolation source: marine sediment core GS08_GC12, 126 cmbsf | place: Arctic Ocean: Gakkel Ridge, Loki's castle | collected 2008
TCCACACATGATCTTTGTATTCAGGCCTCAGTCTGATGCAGGAGCCATCAGTGAGCCAGAGGCGTCCTCTTTTTGGTTGCTTTTTTGGCACCTTAAGGCCTTCCTTCCTCCAGATTCTCTCTACACTTTTGTGGTTCACTCTGAAGCCCTCTTGTCTGAGCAGTGCAGTGATCCTCCGATACCCCTATCTACCGTATCGTGTTGCCAGCTCAATGATCTGTACTGTTAGATTCTCCTCTTCACTTTTGACCTCAGGAATGTAGCGCTGAGACGTTCTTACCTGTCCTATGACTCGACATGCCCGTCTCTCAGAGACCCTAAGAGTCTTCAAGACTCTATCCTATCATCTTACGTCTCTTTGACGGGCTTAGGAGTTTCCCCGTGATGCCTCCTTGAGGATGTCATTATCCAGGGAAAGATCTGCCACTAATCTCTTAAGCCGAGTATTCTCTTTCTCAAGTTGTTTGAGCCGTTTGACCTGCTCAATCCTCATGCCACCGTATTCTCTACGCCAACGCTAATAAGTCTGTTCTGTAACTCCTATCTTCCTGGCAGCTTCACCTATCGTCGCTCCTTGAGTGAGGATAATTTCTACTTCCCTAAGCTTGTTGATTATTCTCTCTGGTGTATACCTTCTCCTGCCCATTCTTTTCCCCCTTTTTTTCGGTCCCTATTCTAACACAATAACTGGACCGATTCTAGGGGCAGGTCAACGGGATCTATAATCTTCTTTGGGGAGGGAAATTTTCGAGCTCGAAGGAATTACCTGTTAGTCAAACACCTCAGCTGACTTTACCTTTCGAGATTTCACCCTTTTACCCTATAGTAAATCGCCTTAATCTTACAGTTACCGCCACATTTAACACCATCCTCCAGGGTAGTATCTTTCATTGACTTACAGCTATTGTTTTACACTTCCCGCCATAAGGCCTTTAACCAAATATCGTTGCAAGAAAATGAAAAAAACCAAAGTCGGTATCGAAGTTACGGTAGCTGCAGCAAGTACTTGACCCCACTCCGTTCCATACTCTCCAAAAAAGGTTGCTAATGCAACCGGAGCAGTCTTTTTCTCAGTTGTGGTTATCAAAGTCAATGCAAACAAAAACTCATTCCACGCTGTAATGAATGCATACGTTGCAGATGCAACCAGACCAGGAAGAGCTATTGGCGCAATCACACGAAACATAGTGCCTATTGTTGAACACCCGTCAATAACTGCTGCATCATCTATACTTTTGGGAATTGTCTCAAGATACCCGAAAAGCATGTAAGTGGCGAAGGGTATCGTAACGGCAATGTAGATAATTATTAGTCCTAGGTAAGAATCGTTAAGATGCAAAAAAAAGAAAATTATAAAGATAGGTGTGGTCAAAATAATCCATGGGAAGGTTTGCGTAAGACCAAATACACCAAAAAGGAATGTTCTTCTTGAAAAGCGGAAACGAGAAAAAGCATAGGCCGCTGGGAAAGCTAACAACATGCAAAATGCTGTAGCAGTTATTGAGACAAGTACACTATTTAAGATAAATCGAAGAAAGCCGGCCTCAAAAACTTGCTTATAGTTTATGAATTCCGGTTGAAATCCAAAGATCTGGAGATCTCTGCTGAAAAGCTGACTAAGTGGTTTTAAAGAGCTAATAATCAGCCAAAAAACCGGAAACAAAAAGATACCAATAACTGCAAATGTGATAACAACTATTATTATATCGCGCACCGTTTGTGATAAACGGGTATCTAACATCCTATCCTCTCCTAAAGAAAAACTTGAGATATATAATCCCGAATGCTGCAGCAACCAGCATCATTAATACCCCAAAAGTTGCTCCATAACCCATTTCATATTCGACAAAGGTCTGAGTGTAAACCATAGTCCCCATCACTTGGGTCAGATTTCCTGGACCACCTCTAGTAGTGAGCCACACATAGATAAAATTATTAAATGTCCATAGTGTTAACATGAACGCTGCAATCATAATAACTGATTTCATGAGCGGAATTGTAACGTAACCAAGCATTCCAAACCACCCTGCTCCGTCAAGCTTGGCAGCCTCGTACAATTCTTGAGGAATAGACTGCAATCCCGAAAGAAAGAAAATCGCAGCAAAGGGTGTTTCTTTCCATATTATCGGCAAGATAATAGACCACCAGGTAATGTAAGGATTAGGGCTTGATAAGAACCTTATAGGGGTTGCTATCAACCCCAGTTCTAAAAGCATTAAATTAACGAATCCATATTGGGAATTGAGTAACCACTTCCATATCGTAACTGCAACTACAGGAGGGACAGCCCAAGGCAAAAAGAGAAGTGTACGTCCCACTCCAGTTAAATGCCATCGCTTAAGTGCAGTTGTGTCTAAGAGTAAGGCAAGTGCAAATCCTAATACAAGTCGCAATAAAACAGTAACGCCAGTCAGCCATAAACATGTATTTAAGAGAACTTTATAAAAAAGAGGGTCTTTTACTAACTCTATGTAATTTCCAAGCCCAATAAATTTGCCGCCTAAACCTGTCATACTCATTTCAAAAAGATCGAGTTTCTGCAAACTCATAAGGACATTATAAATAGGGGGTATAAAGAAAATAAAAAAAAGGATGATCAAAGCGGGCAAGACCAGTAGGAAAACATTCTTAGTGTGTCGCATGTTCTTCCCTTTTTATGGAGTATAATTCAACCTTCTACGAACGGCTCTGGAAGAGCAACGAACTTTTCACCTAAAACTTGTTTCTTCTTTTACGAGAAGAAGGCCTGGCACCTCCAGTAAAGTTTAACTCATGTCTTTGTAAACATTGCGATGGAATAATATGATTTACTTTTTAAAGGCACCATTGGGGTCCCACGCCGACGTGTACGAGAGACATCCTTCTCTCGGACTTCTCCAAGAGAAGGATGTCTCTTCCCTCACCTCGCGCCTATTCCTTCAGTTCCTTCTCTATCTTTTCTATTATCGCTCTACTTGCTTCCTCCGCTGTTTTCACTCCAGCAAAAGTTGCATTAAACTCACGATTTACCAGCTCTCTCTTGGTTGCTACTCGCATAGGTGACATAATATAGGTGTAGTATGTTTGTGCTTGTGGCATCATTTTTAAATATCCCTCAAAATAGTCTGGATAGTCAATTATTTTTAACTGTGATTTTTGTGCAGAGAATAATTGTCTATAATGCTCACTCATTACATAGTCAGTCATCATCCATTTTAAGAGTTTCCATGCAGCGTCCGGGTACTTGGTATGCTCATTGATAACTAGTGTCCGTCCCCCTAAATGGCTGATTCGAGTCACTTTCCCAGCTGGCATTTGAGCACTCCACACTGGTGCTTCAGGGTTAGCATTAAGCACCGCATCCATTCCATTAGGACCCAAAAACACGATAGCAAAATCACCACGGGCAATTCCAGATGTTAGCATAGGACCATTCAGTTCATCAGAACTCAATATAGAGTCAGGACTTATTCGTTCATCAAAAAAACGTTTCCAATATTGTATTGTACCCGCAAGTGTCTCAGCATCAACTCCTGGACGCCAGGTGCCATCCGACGCTTGCTCAATGTATGTATATCCGTTACTCCATAAATAGTAATCAGATAAAAAATCTGAACCACACGGAAAACTGCTGCCAGCACTCCAAGCAAATCCATATCGCCCTTGCTCTGGTCTGCTTAGCTTCTTTGCAACAGTCTGAAACTGAGACCATGAATCATCAGGAAAGCTGCCAATACCTGCCTCTTCAAACAAATCTTTCCTGTAGACCATTGTAAGAGTATCCGATGTCCAAGGTATTCCGTAAACACTATCTTTGTATACTCCAAGGTTAACGGCTATAAAATCCCCAATCCCTCTTGGTAATGGGTCCTTTTTCATAAGAGAATCAAGGTTTAGCACTCTCCCAGATATAGCAAGGTCTCTCGTCCATACGAAAGCACTCATGAGTACATCGGGGCCTGCACCAACAACTGTTTCACGAATGAATTGTTGAAGTGATTCTTTCCACGGGATTGTTTCAAATTTGACTTTAACACTGGGATTGATGATACTAAATTCTTCAACAGCTTCTACTAATCCTTTCACTAGCGTCGGAGTATCATTTTGCCGGAATACGAGATCAATCTTGTCCTGGGATAATCCTGGAATACCGTTGGCTAAAATCAACACCAAACCAACAACCACTGTCAAAATTATACTTGCGAGCTTTTGCCCACTAGCACTTATTAACCTCATTTTGTTACCTCCTCATTTACCATGGTTTATTTTTCGTGAAAGCTTCCAACAAGAGAGACCAACTTTTCGCCTCGTTTTTCTTTTTTGAAAAGCTTTTCTTTGCCTCAAGCTAGCCTGGCCCTTGTATGCCCCACCTCCCCCTGGCCTCATTTTCTAGCTTCTGTTCCACCAGGCGAAACTTAGTCCTCTCTTTTTACCGTAAAAAGATCTTTGGATACCTAAGACCTTAGGCCTCCTTTTTGCATAGGGTGCCCTCCTTTTGGCGTTCTTGTCGGGGGTACCTTTTTTAACTATAACTGCCTCATCCTACCACCTGCATTCTCCACTAAAGCCCAAATTGACAGGCGTTTCTTCTCTGGCCTTCTTTTTCTCTTATTCTAATTTCACCATAACCCTACATTTTATCATATACGTACCTTGTTAGCAATGTCAAAATTCTCATCGTTTAAATTGAGCCTTAGCAAAGACTATCCATATCCTTATAACCTCTCAGAATTTGCTTTATCACCTGATCAGTCAATGGGTCTCTTTTTAGATATCCACTTCGCCTCTCCGCTTTTTCTTAACTCTTCTCGTCTGTGTTTTATTCTTTGACCTCTCCCAGCCGAGATCATTTGAAATCTCCTCGGCTGCTTGCTTAACTATCCTGCTTAACCCCTCTTTTCGTTCTCGTCTCATACGGAAGGTGGGCGCGGCAATACCAATAACACCGGCTATCTTTTCTGAATGATCGAATATGGGGGCAGCGATGCGTCGGACCCCCAGTCTTACCTCCTGATCGTCAAAGGCGTATCCATTGGCCCGAATTTCTTTTAACTCTTCTTTCAACTTCTCGGCATCAGTGATTGTGTTTTCGGTAAACTTATTTAACCCTCTTTCTCTTAAAATATACTCAAAGTCTTTTTTAGACATAGAGGCCAGAAAAACCTTTCCTATAGCGGTGGGATGCAAAATTGAGTATCTGCTTCCGATATGGGCTACCAGCCTTACAGGCTCGTAGCTTTCGTGCTTGTCGATATAAACTATCTCTTTGTCATCAAGAATAGCTAGTTCAACGGTTTCTTTCGACTTATCCATCAGCTTCTGTATTGAAGCTCTTGCCTTTTCCCGTAAATCCAGTCTACCTAAAAGTCTATCACCAAGGGTCAAAAGCCTAAGGGTGAGTTGGTATTTCCTGGTCACAGGATTGCGACTAACATAGCCCTTTTGCTGTAGATTAGAGAGCAATCTTGAAAGCGAAGGCTTGGGGATCTCTAGAGAAGAGCCAAGCTCAGAAAAAGATATTTCCCCCTGCGAATTCGACAACTATTCGATGATATTTAGAACCCTATCTACCGCTGGAATTAGTTTTTGCATCTTTATTGATTCATATAGGAAACAAAGGTCTTATTTCTTTAACTTAATAATAATATAAAAATCATAATTGTCAACCCCCGAATTGAATCTGAAAAATTGAAAGTAAATTAGACTTCAAGGGACTTTCGGGAAAAATAAAAGGGATATTATCCTTTCTGGCGTGAATGCGCTCCTAAAAATTGGTAATTATTTTACACTATAATGGGTTTGTTTTAGTCTGAAAATTCTTTTAGGAGCTAAATCCTATGACAGGGTGGCGTTAAACAAGAATTATTTTTCTCTTTTTCTTTTGTCTATAGACAGAGCTTCTGCAGTAAGGACAGATGAACTGCTGGGTTATTATCTCTATTTCTTTATCTTTTTTTAGCTGTTCAAGAAATCTCTCTGGCTTTATCTTATAGGTACCGTTTCTATAAATCTTCTCAAACCCACAATGGGGACACTTTGAAGGGCAGGGAAGGCTATTTTTCTGAAGATTTAGTTTCCCTCTTAAGCTTTTAATCTGCTTCTCTTTCTCGCTGATGATATTGACTAACTTCTCTATCTTCTCTTTTTGTTCTTCAATTGTCTCATCTTTTGCATTCACTTTACCCTTTTTGCACTTAGGTCCTCGTTTCCTCTGTTTTAGTACTTGCTTCAGAGTATCTAAAGCTTTTCCCGTCCAGGCATAAACAGAAGGCCTACTTACCCCGTGTTTTCCGGCTACTCCCTGAATCCTTTCCCTGCCTATTACCTGGCAGACTATAAGAATTTTTTCTTTGACGGATATAGAGCTAGAATTTCTCATCTTCTTGTACTCCATATAGAATAATAATCAATAAAGGAAAGTTTATCAAGCAAGAAGTGTAAAGTAATTATGCAGGGAAAACAGAAACCTTAAAATAAACCCAGCAGTATTTCAAAAAAAGATCAAGGGTTTTTTAAACTGAGGGGAGCAGTGGGGTACATCTTCCCCGAGCTGGAACACTACTTTACCGATATCCTGGCAAAGAGCAGTTTATTAGTTTAAAGAAAATCTTGATTCTTTACAGTCTATAGTCTGTTCATTTTGCGGTGAGGGATTCAGAGATCGTTCATTTGGCATCACTTTCCTTAAAAAAAGTGGTAAGCCCGAGTCAAAGCATATGAACCCTCACCACTCCCTAAGCCCGGATGAGGCAAGTTATGGATCGGGAAATGCCCGAATACCATGTATATCCGCTAGATTAGGCAGAGAGCATAAAAAGGTGAGGATACCCACTGCAAAACAACACAAGAGATGACAAGAATCGTCGTTCTTTCTCAATCCTTTCTACCGGAGGTCATTTCCCAACATTATAGGAAGCTTTGATAATTCTTTTTATCTTACCAGTATCTTAAATGTACTGTTCAATTTTTGGGATCCACTTCAAGTGCAACAAAGAATATACGATATTCTGAACCTTAGAAGATATGCTCCTAACGAAAAATAGCTCTATCTGCCAGAATGAAATAGGGTAATACAGGGTCAAATTTCAAAATCCTTAATATCACTGATGATAGAACCTTAATTTTTTCTATTGGCGAAAGTTAGGTTCAACCATAGGAACTTTGCTCATCGTTCAGCAATCCTTCAGGGGATACTTACCAAACTCTTTAGCTATTTGGATCAAAGCATCTATATTTCTTTTAGGCCAAGGCATTTCTTGATCTGGTCCCGCAATATAACCACCCCCCCACGCTAATTCCTTTATTCTTTGGCGCGTTTCACTTCTTACCTCGTCTAGCGTTCCTAACATCAAAGTATATTGAGTATCTATACCTCCCGAAAAAGCTATTTGGCCGTGATATTTCTTCTTTAACTCCGACAAATCGTTGGCTCTCGCTTGAATAGGATTGAGAACATCTACCCCAATATCGATAAAATCCTCTACTATATCCATAATATGCCCACAGCAGTGAAAAAAAACCAATAAATTAGCATCCTTATATATTTTAGCTATTCTTTCTAACTCTGGTCTAAAAAACTCTCGCCAGGTTTCAGGAGATACTAACAATGCGTTCTGGCCACCATAATCATCTGAAAGACCTCCAGCCTCAACACCTACCTCCACATATTGTTTAGCGATCTCAATCTGGTAGTCAGCAATATTCTTAAGAAGTTTCTTCACTTTTTGGGGATCTGTTTTCATGGCTATCAGTAAATTATCCATGCCTGTTAATGCCCACGCTCTCTCAAAGAGGGTAAAAGGATGCTTTCCAACCACCAAATTGTTTTCTTTATCTATCTCCGTCTTTAATTGACTCATAATTCCAGGCTTGTGGGGGTCGGGAAATTCGTAGTTCTCCCAATCACGGATGTTTTTCAGCGGATGGTCTACTGTATAAGGTAACATTGTCCTGTCCTTTATTTTCCACTCTACATCCCAGATATCTACACCACCTTCACCAGGAGGCCAGGCACCCTCGTAAGATAAACCCTGTTGGCCGCCTTCACCATAATAAGGGACATGGTCTGGATCATCAAATGTTATAGCTCTAGTCAAATTTTCCTTTGGTGCTAATAGTTTTATACTCATTTTCTCTCAACCTACTTTCTTAGGTTTATGGAAGCTTTGCTGCAATCGAGCTTCATTTTCTGGATTTCCTCTCGTCTATTCATCTTTATTGCTTGTTTGAGCAAAGTGAGAGTTGACCTTGGTGATAAGACCACAAAACGGGAAACGGAACGGTTACTACCTCAGGTTACTTATAAGGATCAGCCGCATCACGAAGTCCATCTCCTAGGAGATTGAAAGCTAATACAGTAATAATAACGGAAAGCCCCGGGATTAAAAGCCAGGGAAATTGAGAAACTGCTTGTATGTTTTGGGCGTCCTTTAAGAGAGTGCCCCAACTCACTGCTGGAGGACGAATGCCAAGACCAAGAAAACTCAGGGAAGTTTCCCCCAAGATCATCCAGGGTATACTCAAAGTCAAACTCACTATGAGATAACTTAGGAAAGAAGGAAGTAAGTGTCTTGCGATGATACGCAATTCGCTATTCCCACTAATTCTGGCTGCCATAACAAAATCCTCTTCTCTCAATTCTAGAAGCTTTCCTCTCACTACCCGAGCTAGCCCACACCAGCCTATAATGGAAAGAATAATCGTGATACTGAAGTAAATTTTGATTGGTGGCCAACGGGGTGGTAAGGCCGCACTTAAGGCCATCCATAAAGGAATGGTAGGTACGGATATTAGAAACTCTATAATTCTTTGGATAATCGTATCGGTGGCTCTTCCATAATACCCAGAGACTCCTCCCAAGATACATCCTAAAACAAAACTGATGCCTACCCCTACCAGACCTATAGATAGAGAAATGCGAGAAGCATAGATATTGCGAGAGAATAAGTCTCTACCCAATTTGTCCGTTCCAAATAGGAAAAATACACTATCTCTTACTCCAAGAAAATGGATATCGCCAGGGAATAAGTTCCACAGTTCATACTTATCCCCATGGACAAAAAAGTAAAGAGGATACTTCTTACTTTTATCTACGGTGTATTTTATGCGGAGTGTTACAGGATCACGTCTACCTTCCAGCCCGTAGACGAAAGGCCGAAAATGAAATCCCTCCTCATCGAAGAAATGAATTCTCTGAGGTGGGCTATAGATATATTTTGGATGACGTTTGTAAACATCATGGGGAGAAAAGAATTCAGAAAGTATGGCCATAACATAAAAAGTGATTAGGATGCTACCTCCGAATATGGCCAATTTATGCTTCTTAAACTTTCGCCACATAAGCTGCCATTGAGAGGCTATATAATATCTTTCTTCAACAGTAAATTTCTCTTTCTCTTTTCTCATCATTCCGCCCCTGCTTTTTCATATCTAATACGGGGATCCATCCAGACCAACAAAATGTCGGAAATGAAAGTTCCTATCACCACAAAAGCACCTAAAAACATAATCATGCTTCCAGCTAAATACATATCCTGAGCCATCAATGCCCGAAAGAGCAAGACTCCCGTAGTAGGCAAACTTAATACGATAGCCGTAATGGTCTCTCCGGAGACAATACTAGGAAGAATCCAACCTATAGTACTAATTATGGGGTTGATAGCTACTCTCACTGGGTATTTAAATAAAAGAGACCTTTCTGAAGCTCCCTTGGCCCGGGCGGTGATCACATACTGCTTTCTCAATTCATCCAAGAGACACCCTCGCATCACCCGGATCAGCCCCGCAGTAGCGGCGGTTCCAATCACGATGATGGGAATTGGAAGGTGTTTTAACATATCGATGAATTTAGCTATACTCCATGGACCTAAGCGATACTCGGGAGAAAAAAGACCACCTACACTCAAGCCAAAATATTTATAAAAAACAAACATCAAAACTAAGGCAAGAAGAAAGTTTGGAGTAGCTAGTCCCGCGAAGCCGACTACAGTAAAGCTATGGTCAACAACAGAGTACTGATGTGTAGCTGAATAAATTCCAATAGGTATGGCTACAGCATAGGTGAAAAGCATAGCTAAAATGGATATAGTTACTGTCAGCATAAGCCGCTCACCTATTAACTTGCTTACTGGCTCCTTCCATTGAAAAGACCTGCCGAAGTCTCCATGGAGCATGTTCCACATCCATTTAAAATATTGGGCATATAGGGGTAAATCTAGACCATATTGCTTTTCCAGTGAGCGAATCTGTTTTTCAGTGACTTCAATACCACTCGCTTCTAGGTTGCTTATATAAGAAGTCAAATAGTTACCCGGTGGAAGTTGAATAATGATGAAGGCAACGATAGATATTGCCAACATGACAATAATCATATAGAACGATCGGCGAATTATGTAAGATAACATCTCTTTCTTTTTTCCTTCTTTGTTCGTTAAGAACTAGCTCTGACATCCTTTTTGCCAGATCACTTATCCTTCCATCCGAATATCCAAAGACAGCGCTTTTGATCCTGTCATTTAAAGGATCCGACATCTCCTCTGAAATAGAGCTGCATTGATCACCTTATCTAAGTCATCACTTACCAGGGCAACCGAGATGGCTGCGGCTATGAACATTTCACCATATATGCCATTTTTAGTATGGGAAAGTGAGGCATCTTTATAGGCTAAAAAAGCAGCTAATTCTGGATTCGCTGGGGTAATATATCCAAAGAGATCGGCCCTTATTTGAGGACCTATGAACTCTCGAAAAGGATTACGATAGATAGCCGTGGCAGGTGGTTTAAAACCTCTTACAAAGTTAGAGTAGGCTTGATGCTCAGCTGTATATACCATCTGATAGAGAAGATTCGAAAACCACTCCTCAGCAAAAAGGCAAGTTTGACCTGCAGGGACAGTACGTTCACATCATACCACACTACTTTGCTAAATCTAAATTTTATCCACCTGTCTTTCTAATATCCTTAATACCAAAGAATTCATACGCATTATTCCATAAAAGCTTTCGAGCTATTTCTATTGCCATTTCCTCGTCAAAATAGCCTCTTTCGATATTTTCAAGTAAAACCTCTGCAACATTTTCTCTTGCTAGACAAGCGTGTCCATAAGCTCCCTCGACAATCACGTAGTCTCCTCCAAATGCAAGGATCTTGTTTACAGGTAACAATCCTAACCATTCCCGCAGGGCTTCTTTAGCTCCATATGGAGAAAGTATATGAAGCCAACTCATATCCACATAAACATTAGGGAAAGTTTTAACCAGAGAGCCTATTTCGCATACATAAGGATAACCTCCATGCATAAGATCAAATCTGACTTTCTTAAATTCCACAAAAAGATTTACTAAATGTACAGGATTAGAATTACTAATTAAACCCGCGTTTCCCTCAAAAGCGCCAGTATGAATTTGGATGGGTAGTTGATGGTCTGCACATAATCGAAGAAGATGATGCATCATGAAATCTTGCAACGGTTTTGCTTCTAACCATGATACACCTCCAGGTTTCCCCTCCACCCAAGCAAAGCCCTCCCCTAATCCAGAGAAAATTCGAGAGAAGATTCTCTCTGCTTCGTATTTACTAGTCTTATCATACTTTAATATTCTAGAGTAAGCTAGAGCAGTCTTTACTCCTATTATATTTTGCTTAACTCTACTTTCAAATGCGGATTCTAATGCCTCAATCCAATCATTTAAGAAATGAACACTGATATCAAAACGCTGCTCTATTCTCCTGATATCATTAATAGTATGAATCCCTACAAATTCATCGAATCGAGCAACCGGAACAAACAATTCCTTGTCTATGGAATCGAGGTCTTCGAGAGTTGTCTGATAAGTTCCCAAACCCTTAGTCTCAGGTTCTAATTTATCTAGAATAGAAAGCCCAATATTTGCTTTGTCTTTCAACACATACTTATGCCAACCCTTTTTATTAGAGTCAGCTAGCCTCTGCGAAATTTCATCCCATGAGCATTTATCTAATTTTAGCCCAAATAGATTCTCTACAGCAATTGAAAGAGCTCTAAAATAACCAGTATTGTATATATTTTTCCAGTAGGAGTGGAAATCACTCCACATTTTCTTATCACATAAACACATTCTATCATTTCGCATAGCCTCTACAATATTGCAGCTCATTCCAGATGAAACCAAATCGGAAGTGGTATAGTGAGGAAAAAGATAAAAAGGGGTTAATTTACTGCTCAATCGTTCTTTTTCTGAAATAAGGTGCTCATGAACATCGAGTAAAGGAATCTCATTTATTTCTTTTCTTATTCTTTCACCAACATCTTGCATAAAAACCATGATATACGGCTCCTTCCGAAGAAAAGATGGTGATTTCTGTGAATGAGAAATCACCATCTCCTATACTCAACTATCTGTTGGCTAGCTCTCTTTACCGCCTTTAAAGAAGAACTGATATGCATATCCTGTAGTAGTTAAAGGCCCCATAGCTCTAGAGAGATATTCTTCTGTAATAACGTTGCCCAGCTTGTTACTCGCTATCCAAGGTCTAGGTACTAACCCCACAGTACCGATTAAGTAAAGATTCTCGGCGTGGAAATCATGTATCTTTTCCGACAACTCCATATATCTCTCTGAACCCATAGCTGTCTTATCACGCTCCTGAACCCACCTATTGAGTAACTGATACTCCTCTGGCGGCTCCGTTCCACCGGGTAGCAACTGTACTGCAGCTTCAAGCCGGTCCTGTGCAACTTTCAACCGTTGCTTTGCTATTGTTCGTTTCTCTTCAGTTTTTGCTACTTCTAGTGTCTTTTTTGCGTTTTCTATTTCGAGTGTAACCGTCATCCATCTACCCCAGATGTTTGCATAGTTAATAAGATCTCCTGTCCCTGCGAAGACTCTGTATCCCTGGAAGTAGTTCATTACTTCAGGAGAAAAACAGAACCAAAGTGATGATACCACTCTCACCATATGTTTGTTAGTCAGCTGTTGGTCCATAAATAGAGAGCTTTCCAAGAGTTTAACAAGCACCTTAACGCCTACAGCGTCCCAATATTCCTTTATCAGTTCTAAGCCGGTGGTTAATTTATCCAGTCTGTAGTCGACTATCAAAAGCAATGTCTTGCCATCCGGACCAATACGGAAGCCGTCTTTATCTCGCTTCATTAAGCCCATTTCATCAAGAAGACGGTTAGCTTCACCTGGATCGTACTGGATATAAGCTTCTCCCCATTCCTTTTTGTAATAACTGGCGTCTGGGCTTACTGTTGCTTGAAGGGGAACACCGAGTCCAAAAAAGAGGGTTTCATGTATTTCCTCCCGATTAATAGCCAAGGAAAGAGCTCGTCGGAATCTAACGTCTTGGAAGATTTTGCGCAGTCCATCATCCGGATGATTTAAGTTGACAGCAAGAACTAGCTCATTGCCTTGAACTCCAGGAATCGGTATCATACGATAGTTTCCCTGAGTTTCATTCTCTTTGTAGAGTGGGTATTCATCGAAACTCGTATGAGTATAAGCATAGTCAGCTTCTCCGGTAATCACTTTAAAACTATACAGCTCCGGTTCAATAATGTTAACGTACAATCTGTCGATATAAGGAAGCTGATTACCAGCCGTGTCTACCTTCCAATAATATGGATTACGCTCAAATAATCTATGCGTAGTCGTAGTTTCTTTGAGAACCCAGGAATTGAGGACAGGACGATTGACATCTTTTTGTGGTACCCAGTAGTAATGGTACTCAAAAGCTTCGCGCCAATTTGCAAATCCTTCCTCCTTAGCTAACTTATCTGCTTCAGCATTGTACTTTATGTGCCATTTTTTTAGATAGTGTTTTGGTTGAAAGATAGTCCAAGAAGGATGAAGGGACATCATAACCTCCATTTTTGCAAATGGCTCATCCATTACAAGTTCTACAGTATAATCATCAATTCTCTTTGCTGTGACTCCACGCAGCCAATCCCCCCAGCCAAAAGCTTGCAGTTCTGGGTCAGTAATCATATCTTCCAACCAGAACATCACATCATCCGCAGTTAAAGGCATTCCATCTGACCACTTTACTCCTTCCCTAAGGTAAATAGTAAAATGCTTGTAGTCTTCTGAGAATTTGTATCCCTTTGCTAAATTGAGCTCCATAAGCTCACTGCCATCCTTGCTTAGACGATATAGGCCTTCCGAGAGACCAGCTCCCCACTGCATATCGCACCAAACAAGACTATCTACAGCAAGGACATTTAGTGTTCCTCCGTATTGTCCAATCTCTTCTATCGGCTCTACTATCAAGGGATTCTCGGGAAGCCTCTCCTGCACACGAGGGAGTTCTCCTGCGGCAACTCTCGCTCTAAGCATGGGAGCTTCATTATACTTTACTGCCAGCGCTGAAGTTATTCCCACCAGACACAGCACCCCAGTTAGCAACACTACTACTAATTTTCTAATCATTCATTCTTCTCCTTAATATTATTCATTTTTCTGTGGAAAGTACTCAATAAAGAAACTAATCTTTCGACACTTCCCTTATTGGAAAATCTTCCTTTATTTCCCAGCTAACGGCCTACCTGCTTTTCACCTCCCTTTAGCCTTATTTTAGTTTCTAATTTTTCATAAATGTTTATTTTTAACCAATTAGGCTTAGATCCGTATATTTTTTCGGGCCAATTCAAATGTTCTCTTTGCCAGATTACTTATCTTCACATCTGAATATCCAAAGACAGCGCTTTTAATCCTATCATTTAAAGGCCTTGACATTTCTCCTGGAATCACCTTGCTTCCTTTTAATGCTCCCAGGATAGAGCCTGCAGTTGCCCCGGTACTATCGGTATCGTATCCACACATCACCACAATGGATATGGTTTTCTTAAAGTCAAGCTTTCCCCATATAAGACCTATCAAGACAAAAGCAAGGTTGGGAAAAGTGTGGACAAAGTGATGTTTTCCATACTTCTGGTTTGTCTTTTGCCACACCTCCTGCCAGTTATTTGCTTTTTTGCTCCAATCTAGTACATTTTTTACCACTTCGGTAAGACGAGAGTTCTCTGGTACCTGAGATAGACCGACCTTGATTATCTTATCCAAATCATTACTTACTAGAGCGGCTGATATTGCTGCGGCAATGAACATCTCACCGTATATGCCATTTTTTGTGTGGGAAAGACAGGCATCTCTATAAGCCAAGGAAGCAGCTAATTCTGGATTTGCTGGAGCAATGTATCCGAAGAGATCGGCCCTTATTTGAGCACCTATGAACTCTCGAAAGGGATTACGATAGTTAGCTGTAGCCGGGGATTTAAGACCTCTCACCAGGTTAGAGTAGGCTTGACGCTCAGCTGTATATACCATCTGGTAAGGAAGATTCGAAAGCCACTCCTGAGCCACATCCTCTGTGCTGAAATCGAGACCATTATCCTCAATAAGTTTTAGATTAAGGATAGTGTA
>SDBU01005361.1_pt1 | contig 15378 bp, 5 predicted proteins | sample 2277071 | NCBI WGS metagenome assembly SDBU01 (sample SAMN10397929, study PRJNA504765) | marine sediment metagenome | isolation source: marine sediment core GS08_GC12, 126 cmbsf | place: Arctic Ocean: Gakkel Ridge, Loki's castle | collected 2008
CTCTTGCCCTGCCGCCTCAGTCTCCCTCGCTCTTTACCAAAGATCTTACAGATTTCTTCGTCAATCCCAAGCACAGATAAATCCGGAGCCAGAAATTCTTCAAGAATTGTTTGACTTCTGCCAGAATCACGGGAGTAATAAACGCCCTCGTAGAGCTCGGCTAGTGAAACTATACTTAAGGCTAAACCATGCGGAGCTAGTTCCCGCAGCTTCCCGGTGACTTTTTCCACTTCATTAAAGTGATCAATAACCCAGTCGGTGTCAATGAGATATTTCATAGCTTTGGCTCTGGTCTGTTCTTGAGCAAGCGATCGGAATAGATATTTCTCTTCAATTCTTCAGCATCTATCAAATCTTTCCAACCGCCGGCTGTAGCTCTCAGTGCCTCAAGCATACTCTTTCCTTTAGATGGAAGTGATACAATTACCTCCAGTTCATCCCCCTCCTCAAAGTCCAGTTCCTCTAGAGGTTCGATCATTCCCCTGGAAAATCTTGCTTTAATCACCTTTCCCATACTTTCTTCACCGCCTTTGTGGCAACTCACTCCCACTCAATAGTGCTAGGAGGCTTTGAGCTTATATCATAGGCGACTCTGTTAACGCCTCTCACTTCGTTTATAATGCGATTGGAGACACGGCCCAAAAACTCATAAGGCAACTGCGCCCAGTCAGCGGTCATAGCATCTTCGCCAGTGACGGCGCGGATGGCGATAACCTGGTCATACGTGCGCTCATCCCCCATCACTCCAACGCTCTTTGTGGGGAGCAGAACGACAAACGCCTGCCAGACATCATCATATAGATCTGCGGCTCTTAGTTCGTCAATGAAGATGGCATCAGCCTCCCGGAGTATCTCCAGACCTTCAGGAGTAATCTCTCCAACAAGCCTGACAGCCAATCCCGGCCCTGGAAAGGGATGTCTCTTGACCACCTTATCAGGGAGTCCCAACTCACGAGCCAGCATTCTAACCTCATCCTTGAACAGATCTCGCAGTGGCTCTATAAGCTCCAGATGCATGTCCTCCGGCAGTCCGCCCACGTTATGATGGCTCTTAATAACCGCCGCAGGCCCGTGAGTATGCCCACCACTCTCAATAACATCAGGATATAGGGTGCCCTGTGCCAGAAATCTGACATCTCCAAACTTCTGCGCCTCTTCCTGGAAGACGTGGATGAACTCATTACCAATGATTTTGCGCTTAAGTTCAGGATCATCAACACCCGCAAGCTTTTTCAGAAATCTGTGACCAGCGTCAACAAAGTGTAGATCTATGCAAAGATCGTTCCTGAAAATCTCAATAACGTCGTGTGCCTCATTTTTTCTCAGCAATCCGTTGTCCACAAAGATACATTTGAGTTGATCATCAATGGCTTCACGTATCAAAGCCGCCAGCACAGATGAGTCCACGCCGCCGCTCACACCGCATATAACGACGCCATCACCAACTCTACGCCTGATCTGAGATATATTCTGATCAATGAATGACCGCATAGTCCATGAAGGGGAGCAGCCGCAGAACTGGAATAGAAAGTTGGCTATTATATCCTTGCCCGCCGGGGTGTGTACCACTTCCGGATGAAACTGGAGGCCAAAGAGCCTGCGCTCCATATCAGCCATAGCCGATATGGGCAGTTTATCTGTACAGGCAATGACCTCGAACCCATCAGGAACCCGGGAAACGTTGTCACCATGACTCATCCATACAGGGATATTCTCATCTGATATCGCCTCGAAAAGGCCATCCTTATTATATATAGCATTATTTATGGTCAATTGCGCCAGTCCATATTCCCTGGTTGATACGGGCTCAACCTTTCCGCCCAACAGGTGCGCCATCAACTGCATACCGTAGCAAATCCCCAAAATCGGAATGCCCAGACTGAATATATCCGGGTCGCATACGGGAGCGTCAGACTCATAGACGCTTGCAGGCCCCCCTGAAAAGAATATACCACTGGGGGAAAGCACGGCGAGTTCATCTGCTGTTGTATTATATGGTAAGATTTCGCAATAGACGTTGTTTTCGCGAACCCGGCGAGCGATCAGTTGACTGTACTGTGAACCAAAATCCAGAACAACAACCACCTGTTTTGGCGAAAAAGCTGTCATATATATCTCCTGAATGGATGGAGGGCTATGGGTTCGGATGGCATTATTATCCAATTTTTGACTGGTCAGACCATTGATGACTACTAAATCACGACCAGAACTGCTATCCACAGACGGGAAGTAAAGCCGCGCATCTTTTATAATCTTATGCGGATAGCGCTCTTAGCTGTTAAATAACAGTATACAGTCAAGAGCGCCACAGTGTCAAGATTCTTTTCGGACAACTATTCACCTCTTCCCATGCGGGCGTCTCCGTTCATAAGTGGGACATGCTCAGATTGTCATTCCAGCGAAGGCTGGAATCCAGTCATTTTACCAGCCCATTATACAGATATATATACGTAATACATATCTGTAACCACTGGATTCCAGCCTTCGCTGGAATGACAAATGATCTATCCGCTTCGGCTTCGCCCAACTCGTCAAAGCCGCCGAAACCGTCGAAGTTGTTTCTTGATCTGGACGGCCTCAGACGATTTCGGCGGCTTTGACGGTGGCACAAATATTGCAAGAATAATTTACTTGACTTCTGACTCTCTGAAAACTTCTCTTGCTTTTAGGTAGAAGCTGTGTTATACTTTTTTGACTTCAACCAACAATTATTAAAAATGGCTGAGGCAACATTGGGGTGCTTTATCTCCAAACACTGGTCTGGATTGGGCAATAAGTTAAAAAGAACATACGAACATAGCAGGATACGTCCCCAGTTCCACGCTTATCGGAATGAGCGTGGGTGGGGTATTTGTGTGTAGTCTGGCAGGCTATTATCGTTTTTCGGCATTGAATTAGCTGTTTGTGTTAGCTTATATGCCGACAAAACACTCAAGAAAGGAGAACGGTGGTTTCCTCCCTAAATGGAAGATGCATTACTATCCATACATTATACCAATTCCATTATTTGACTGTGCATTAATCTGGTAACTGGGCGACAGTCTTTGGATCATACTTTAAATCCCCCTAACCCCCTTTATAAGGGGGGACAGGACATGCCAAATGCGATCTCCCTTTATAAGGGGGGACAGGACATGCCAAGTGCGATCCCCCCTTATAAAGGGGGTTAGGGGGATTTTCTGAGGCTCTGTAACGCACAGTCAAATAATGGAATTGGTATTACGGGGTTTCCACTGTTGAAATTCTATGAAAGGCATGGTATTGGCGTCATTGGCGCTTTCCCTGTTGTTGGTCTCAAATATATCTCTAGCGCGAGATGTTCCAATATACCCGGTGTTAATTCAACAGCAGATAAATGTGGGCGATGAATTCTCCGTGATGATAAACATCGACCAGGTATCTGACTTGAAGGGAATGGATATTCTCGTTTCTTATGATAATGTGAGATTGGAGTATAAGTCTGTTACTAAAGCGGTACTGATAGAGGACTTCGTGGAGGATATAGTACCCGATCCAGAGGCAAGCAAGCTCACTGGCAAACTGGAATACGTGGCTGTACTGGAAGCATCCGGCCCTGGAATGGATACCCCTGGCGGTACTATCCTGACCCTTAATTTTGTGGCGCGGTCACCTGGTGAGGCCTGGATCAAACTGGATCCCAATGACGTATCCCTGGGCGATTCAATAGCCAACGCACTACCTGCCGCCATTGACATGGAGCGCTACACAGTACAAATCGGGCAGGTGTTTAAACTGAAGCGAGTTTTCAACTACCCGAACCCGGCGCCTGATTCTCAGGGAGAGACAACGATCCGCGTTGAAGCTCTGGCATTATTGACTGAACTGGAAGGAAAGATCTACGATATATCAGCTGAACTGGTTAAAACTATCGAAGACATTGATTTCGATAAAAGCAACGCTCCTGTCTATGAGTACGTCTGGGACTGCAAAAATGACGAAGGTCAGGACGTGGCAAACGGTGTCTATATCCTGTGGCTGGAAGCCAAACTAGATTCGGATGAAGAACACGAAACGTGGAAGATAGCCATTCTTCGTTAAGTCTGGGAGGACTCATAAATGGTTGGAAGATTCAAGACTCAAGATTCTAAAAGGCCAATAAACTCATGGGGTTATAGGTTTACAAACCTACTTCTCGTGTGCTGTATGCTGGTATTTGCGGTCTGTATGAATTCTTACGGAGCCTCAGGAGATGGCGGAGGCGCAGGAGCGTTTTTGAAGAATGGCATAGGTGTAAGACCTATATCTATGGGGAAAGCATTTGTCGCAATAGCGGATGACGCCCACGCCGGTTACTGGAATCCGGCTGGACTGGCCATACTAAATACAGCACAATTCGGCGCAATGTACTCCAATCCTGTGAATTATGACCTCGTTGGCGGTACAGGCGTGAAGGACATCGGGTATCATACAGTCAGTCTGGCATATCCAACAGGTTTTGGCTCATTTGGCCTGAACGTGGCGTACTTGAGCGTCGGCGATATATTCGTGGTTGAAAATGCCAGCGGCCCTACAGGCGATACGTTTTCAGACAAAGAATACGGAATTATAGCATCCTACGCCAGCAGTATTACAGAGCAGGTACATCTGGGCGCGAACATGAAATTCGTCCATCAGAGTCTCCAGGACAAAAACGGCTCAGGTCTTGGATTGGATCTAGGCTTACTATATCAACCTCTATATAATTTGACATTCGGACTGATGGCGCAAGATCTGATTGAACCGAAAATACAGCTTCTGGAAGATGGAGAAGAATACTCCATTCCAAGAAAGATAAGACTTGGTATGTCTTACAAAATGATGGATGATAAGGTGTTGCTCGCCGCTGGCGTAGATAAGGCCAGCGGGCGCTCGCCCAAACTTCATCTGGGAACCGAAATCGTGCCCATGAAAGACCTGGACCTTCGCCTTGGATATACCACTGATACAGGAGAGGTATCCGCCGGCGTTGGTGTCCGGGTATCAGCTATCCAACTGGATTACGGGTTTGGCTTCCTTAAACTTGGGTCTACACACCGCGCATCTATTACTATTGATCTCTCACGCCTGGCTGAATAAATGAAAAGCAATATTGTTAAATATTCCAAAGTAGATATCGGAAAAGGAGGTAGATGGCGATGGTAGGTCTATTGGTTTGTGATCTGCAAACTGGTAAAACCTACTAAGTTACGCTACAAAAACTTATGAATAAGATCCTGGTTCGAGATTCGTCCATAAAGAAGTTCATAAAGTTGGGAGTTAATGAAGTTAATAAAGTGACTAAAGTTAATAAAGTTAAGACTTTAGCTCACTTTAGTCACTCTAGTCACTTTAGCTCACTCCCAACTCTAGTCTCCATACTTGCATTTTCTATCTTGCTGATCTTCTATACATCGTCAGCGTGGAGTGCGACTATATCCGGAAAGGCGGAGATAGAGGGTAGGAAAGACATGAGCGGAGTGCTGATTACCGCTCAACGGCTTACCACACAAGCGGGAGGTCTATCCGGCATCACCAGCAATGATGGCACATACTCCATACCGGACGTCCCATCAGGATCTTATACTCTCATTGCCCAAAAACCCGGATGTCTCATAGAAATACATTCTGATGTTGTGGTTGGAAACTCGGCTGTTACACTCAATTTTCAACTGATCCCCGGCGATCTCAAAATAGATAACCAGATTAATCTTCTGGATAGGATCGTACTCACCAGCGCATGGCAAGCCAAGATAGGCGACCCAAACTGGAACAGTATGTTGGATATATTCGAAGATGGGGTTATAGATGAACGGGACAGGGATCTATTGCTTTCTCATTGGCGAGAAGGTAATTCAAGCATTGAGTTGGGTTCTCTGGAAGTGTTATCAGAACCTGAAGGGGCGACCATACTGATCAACGGCGCAGATACAGGGCAAACGACACCTCATACATTTCATGGCATGGTGAAAGGTCCGTATGTGGTCATGCTGGCCATAGTGGGCTACGATCCCAGGGAAACTATTGTTCAGGTTAGGCCAGGGGAAGTATCAGCTCTGGACCCCAGTCCATTTATACTTGATAATGAGCCACCAGAATTTGCCACCTGGATACAGGACCCCGCCGATCTGACTGAGGACGTTCAAGGAAGACTTCGTGTGTCAGTTCAAATAATAGACAGAGGTGGAAGCGGGCTGGAAGGGAAGATCCCGCAGTTCAGTTTCCGCATTGGGAGCGATTTACAGTTCAGCCAATACGCGGATATGACCAGTTCCGGCGGCGATCTATGGTATTTTGACATCCCTGAGCCACCGGAATCCTGGAACGCCCATCGCGGCCAGTTTGTACGTTATAAAGCGAAAATTGAGGATGTGGCGGGAAACGAAAGAGAAAGTAACGAGCAAGAAGAGCCTATAGACGACATAAATGATTCTCCTACCATTAGAATAATAAGCACTTTTAGCGCATGGGAAAGAGGGCTGCTAACCATATCAGCGGAAGCATCAGACACGGATGGCACAATTGTTAGTGTGCAGTTTGAGTACAGTTTCGATAACGTCAGATGGACACAGATAGGCTCAATGGATACCACACAACCCTATTCCGTCCCGTGGGATACGACTGAAGCCGTCCGGGAAGTGGCAGGTAACGTCTGGATAAGAGCAACGGTCACCGATGATGATAGCGACTCTGAAAGAAACACTACAGCAAGTTTCGGAGTAGATAATCAGCCCCCGGTCACAAGCCATGATTACGACGGAGAATGGCACAGCCAGGACTTTATTATCAACCTGGAAGCAGACGATAAAAACGGCATCGGGGTAGATAGCATTTCATACCAATTGAATCTTGGAAACAAGCAGGACTTCCCAATAAACGGCCAGTCGAGCGCGCCAGTGCGAATTACAACTGAGAGCCACGTAAACGTTCTGGAATACTGGAGCGTAGACAAACTGGGAAATGAAGGCTCCCACAAGACATTATCCAACATAAAGCTTGACAAGACTGCTCCCATATTCTCAGATTGGCAAAAGGAGCCAGGTGACCTGACGGAAGACTCAGTGGGAATAATTCGGTTATCAGTTCGCGTGTCAGACGGAGATGGAAGTGGGTTAGAAGGGAACATTCCACAGTTCGACTACAGCATAGGACAACTCCCACAGTTCGACGGCTACGAAGATATGGTAACCGGAGACGGAAGAGTATGGCATTTTGACGTCATGGAGCCGGCGGACACCTGGAACGCGCATCGCGGCGAGCAAGTCCATTATAGAGTAATAAGTACTGACTTAGCAGGTAACACCAGGGAAAGCGCAGAGCAAAGAGAACTGATAGATGACATAAACGATATACCTATAGTAAATATAATAAGCAGATTCAACTTATGGGAAAAAGGGCTGCTCACAATAACAGCGGAAGCATCAGATACAGACGGAACAATTGCAGGAGTGCAGTTCGAGTATAGCCCTGATGACGGAATCACCTGGGCGCCAATAGGACCGGCAGATACCTTAGCGCCGTTCTCCGTTGACTGGGACACAACAGTATCTATTACACAGGCGCAATCCGTAAGAATAAAAGCGACAGGCACTGATGACAGCGGCGGCTCTGCGTCAAGCGTCTACCCAACACCTATAGGTATAGATAACCAATCCCCGGTCACAATGCATGACTACGATAACCAATGGCATACGGATGACTTTGCCATCGTTCTGACCATCAGTGACGGTAGCGGCATCGGTGTATCCAACTCCAATGTCAAATACAAAATAGATAATGGTGATGAAAGAAGCCTGGCCACAGATGGTCAGCCGTGGATAACAGGGGAAGGCCTGAGCCAGTTGGAATACTGGAGCGTGGATAGTCTGGAAAATGAAGAATCTCACCATATTCTGAGAAACATAAAACTGGATAAAACGCGGCCTGTATTCGTAGATTGGATACAGGACCCATCTAATCTAACGGAGGACAATTCAGGTCCTCTTCAGGTTTCAGTGCGCGTAGTGGATGACGGCGGCAGCGGATTAGAAGAGAAGATTGCACAGTTCAGTTACCGCATAGGGAGAAATTCGCAATTCAGCCGATTCGAAGATATGATAAAGAGCGGAGCTGATAATGTCTGGTATTTCGACATTCCCGAACCAATAGATAGCTGGAACGCGCATCGCGGCGAGGAAGTTTCTTACAAAGCAAAAATCGAGGATGTAGCAGGAAACTCAGGTGAAAGCGCAGAGCAGAAAGAACTGATAGACGATATAAACGATCTTCCCACAGTTATTATAACAAGCACGTTTGGTGAGTGGGAAGAAGGCTTGCTTACAATAGAAGCGGAGGCTTCGGACACAGATGGGACAATTACAGGAGTGCAGTTTGAGTACAGTCCCAACAGGGTCACCTGGACATCAATAGGCGCTCTCATCACCGTCCCGCCCTACTCCATCACGTGGAGCACAGAGACATCAATTCCAGGCGTGGAAGAAACAATATGGATAAAAGCTACCACTACTGATGACGATGGTCAATCAACGGAGTTCAACATGCCCAGAAGCCTGAGTATAGACAATCAGCCACCGATCACAACTGATGACTATAACGGTTTATGGCACAATGCGGATTTCTTCATCAACCTGACGTCAGGCGATGGCAATGGTATTGGAGTGGCGAGCGTTTCATACAGGCTCAACTTTGGTCAGATACAGGAAGTTCCACTGAATGGTCGGGTGAGCGTACCAGTAAATATTTCAACAGAAGGCCCTGATAGCATACTGGAATACTGGAGTGTGGACAAATTGGGGAACGAGGGAACGCACCAGACATTAACCGCTATAAAGATGGATAAAACTGCTCCTGTATTTTCAGGCTGGCAGCAAGACCCGGCTGACCTGACGGAAGATACAGTGGGGCGATTCCGGGTATCAGTTCAGGTGACGGATGAAGGCGGAAGTGGACTGGAAGGAAAGACCCCGCAGATCGACTATCATATAGGAACGGAAACTCAGTATGATGGCTACGAAAACATGACAGGCGGCTCATGGTTTTTCGACATTCCTGAACCACCAGACACCTGGAACTCGCATCAAGGTGAACGCGTTCACTATAAAACAAGAATTGAGGATATAGCAGGGAACGTTACGGAAATCCTTGAAGAGCGACTGGAGCTGATAGATAGCGTGAACGATGTGCCGGTGGTGAGTATAACCAGTATATTTGACGTATGGGAAGGGGAGAAGGTCATCATAGGAGCCCAAGCATCGGATGTTGATGGTTCAGCGCCAAGTGTGCAATTTGAGTACAGCGTCAACGCCATTGACTGGATGCTCGTAGGGGTAACAAGCGCCAGCCCACCTGTCTATTCAATAGAGTGGAACACAAAGGCAGCTATACCTGTATTAGAGAGAATCGTATGGATAAAGGCCAAAGCTACTGACGCTGATGACACTAGCGTTTCAGTCGAGGTTGTCATTTTGAAGAGCTTCGGTGTGGACAACCAGTCGCCGACTTTGGGCGTCTGGAGCCAGACGCCAGTGGATCTAACAGAGGATACGAATGGCTCGTTCAGGGTACAGGTGGATATAGATGATGGTATAGGCAGCGGGGTGACAAAGGTCGAACTCGCCTATAGAATAGGCAACCGCATCGTCAGACCCTTCAATGAAATGATAAAGGGTCCTGGCGCTTCATGGTATTTTGATATACCAGAACCCAGCAACACCTGGGACTTCTATCGGGGTGAAACGCTGTTCTACAGCGCAGTAGCCACTGACCTGGTGGGCAATGGAAGTCTGGAAGTAACAGAGCAACAGGAATTGATAGACAGCATAAACGATTCGCCCAGAGGCGTCATAACATCTACCTTTGATGACTGGGAACGCGGCAGTCTCACCCTTCGAGCAAACGCAACCGATGACGACGGTCAGGTGACGACTGTGCAGTTCCAGTACAGTTCTAACAACGTAACCTGGATCAACATCGGCCCGGGCCTCATCAACATACCTTATACAGCTATATGGGATACCACAAGCATCAGCATGGACCCTGACATCTGGATACAGGCAGTGGTCACCGATAACAATGGCATATCTACATCGGTACCCTACATAAGAAGCATTGGGATAGACAATGCTGCCCCCACCTTCTCTGAATGGAATCACACCGATCTGACGGAGGATTCCAATGAAACCTTCTTCCGGATAGAAGTGAGAGTAACCGACCAGGGCAGCGGAGTGGACGGCACAAAAGTCCAGGTGGACTACCGTATAGGGACGAGCGGGTATGTTGGGTACACAAATATGTTCAGTAAGACAACCGATGTATGGTTCTACGAGGTACCCAGACCCAGTCCCTGGAACAACTTCGCCGGTGAAACGCTCTTCTATAGAGTCAGAGCCGCTGACATAACCGGTAATGTCGCTGAGAGCGCGGAGCAGAGGGAACTCATAGAGGCCACGACGGGATCGATCTCCGGTAACATCTTCCCCAGAGAGAGTTGGCAGTTTGGCAGCGCTAAAGTAGCAGCTCAACAGAACGGCTTCAATGTGAAACCACCTGTCTCAGTAAGCGCGCAAAACGGTAGCTACTCCATAACAGGGCTACAGCCAGGATTCTATGATCTGGAGGTCACTTCCCAGGGATACGGCGTAGACCGATCCATGACCAATATACAGGTTATCGCCGGGCAGGCTTCACCCAACCATGATGTGACGCTCTACACATATACAGTGGCGGAACTCACACGCTCACAAGGCGGCAGCGTGGAATATATCGACGCTCAACTCAAGGAATACAGGCTCATTATCGGGAGCAATGACCTGGGATCCGATGGCACAGTGGTCCTTGGCGTAAGTGGTAAAGAGCCTACCGCTGTCCCCAATCCTGAAGTGCAGTTGATGGGCAAAGCCATAGGAATAGGCTTTGAGGGCAAGGGGCTTAGTGCGCCGATCCAGTTGGTCATGCCTCGTCCCGCCGGGATCAGCGACGGAAATGCTATCATGACCTTCATATATGATGGAAAGGCTCAGAGTTACAGGTTTGTGGACAGGGACAATATAGCCCCGGGGGACCCAACCATAACCATAACCATAGATCCAGGTGACGTGTCGAACTTCAATGACGATAGCCACAACTTCACTCAACACCTTAACAGAGTGTCGGACACAGTGTTCTACGTTCTCGTTACCGAGTTTAACAAACCACCTCAGCTTACTTCGTCTGAGCGGGGTATACTGGACCCGCAGATTTTCCCTGGCCGCGTCGCCAGCTATAGTCAGCCAAACATAAATGTGAACGACCAGACAATTGCAGTGGTAATCCCCGGAATCACCTCCAGACCGGATGATATGGTGAATCTGATCAGTGATCTGCGGTCACTGAAAAATGCACAAATGGTTGACTACTACGATCACGTGCTGATCTTCAACTATGAGCCGAACAATGCCATAGGCTCCAGTGGTGATTTCCTCCTGTCTGAACTGAGCGCTCTATCCAACCAGTTCAGCGGACAGGTTGACATAGTCGCTCATGGCATGGGCGGATTGGTCGCTCGAAGCGCCATCGTTTCTACCGCGGCCGCCTACACAGGGAGTCTAACAATGCTGGGTGTCCCACATGGTGGAGTGAGTGATGCCCTGTTAAGGGATGGGTTCGCTGATTTCCTACTGAAGACACAGAGTGATCCCACATGGACGTATTACGGCCCCGGATGGCGAGATATGTTGACAAATTCACCGTTCCTATCATCACTGAATAGCCAGCCAGGGAGACAGGTAGATACTCACTACTACGGCATAGGAGCGTCCAACCTGGCCGCGACAATAGACAACGATGATCTGGCGTTCATGGGAAGCATGGATTTTACCATAGGCTTCCCAAGTATGGAACAGCCGTTGACAGAGGCGTTTGAAGCAGTGTCGGTCCCATTACCAGCAAGCGAAGACACAGGGTTTATGTCTCGCACCAGGCACGTGGGCATGCTGAGTAATATCAACGTCAGAAGTAAAGTCGTAGCATATCTGCTGGGCAAGTCTCAGAACATCCAATACGAGAGATACGACGGAGATCTGATCCCCGGGCTGCAGCTTGTGGATACATTCACGGTGGAATTGAAAAACGTCGGAACGGAGACTGTTCTCGGTGTATCAGGACAGCTCAGCACATCAAACTCGTTTATACGTAAATTCTCCGGCAATCAGGGCATAGAAGACGATACTGCCTCCTTCGGCAACATACTACCCGGCGCTACAGAAAGCGGCACGTTCAGTTTTGCCGTGTCCTCAAGCGCAGCAGCCGCTTTTGGGCAGCAGATTATATTTAGTCTGCTCATAACCAATTCAGAGGATAGCAGCATCTCCACACAGACATTCGAGGCTCCCATAGGCGGGGATATAATCAAGATCGCGCTGGATGCGAGTGAGAACAAGCGGGTAGCTATCAACGTGATGGCAATAAATCCAGAACGACTGATGAACGACGGTGATCCTGCGGTGGAACCTGGGGAGGTTATGTCGCTGGCTATAACAATGAAAAACGAGTCGACTGGCACCATTCCAAACGTAACGGTCACCCTCAAGACAGATGACACTCGCGTTGTGGGATTGGTGGATCCGGCCCTGGACCCGGTCGGCGTCAACGAAATAGATCTGGTCAATGATGGTATCCAAGTATCCTACGGAACGTTCTCCAGCAGTCTCAGAGTCGGGACGTTCCAGTTCGTGAAGGTGAATGACGACTTTACGTCAACGTTACTGGGAGATACAATACACTTTACTCTGGAGATAAGGACTGGCGGAATCTTCTTTGGCAGCGACGAGTTTGACTTGAAGGTCGGCGCGGACATAATTGTGGACAGCATAGATTTTGATAGACGGCTTGTACCTGACGGCGGGCTGATAACCAGGGGAATCAGTGTCCGATTGAGGAATACCACGTCGAATCCCATCGGAAACGTAAGACTCACTATCGACTCAGATGCTCGCGTCGACGTTCGTATATCCCCCTCGTCGGTGACGTTTCCTGAGATTCGGGCAAATGGGACAAGCGTTGGAGATTTCGATGCGGAGATATTTGCAGGCTTCTCCGGCAATGTGCTGTTTACACTGGATATCCTGGTTAGCAACCAGCCTCTCAACACCGAGACTTCCCAGCATTACTTCGGCAAGCGCACCCAGCATGTCACCCATTGGGTAAGTAATGACATGTCACCTGGTGATCGCGATGGTATTGCAGAACCAGGAGAAGCAATCAGGCTCCAGGTAGCACGCTGGAATCCGACTAGTGAAGAAGTATTGGATGTGCGAACAACTCTTAGCACAACCGACACAGCTATACTGATGAGGCTATCTACAGGCGACTACTTCAATATCCTGGAAAACCAGGTGCTGGATCTAACGCGAGAGTATGAATTCGACATTGCTAACGCAGGTAACGTCAGCGCACCTAGTGGAAGCGTTCTGGATACTGTCAATGGTAATAAGCTCACTCTTGCAGGGGCAGATTGGATACGCGATGCGCTCCTCGGTGGCATTCTCAACCCCAATACGGGGCAAACAGCAGTGGTCTTTGAGATCACTGGCAACGATGAAACCAGCATAACCGTCGCCACGCCCACTACACTGCTGACGGACGTTGCGGCAGATGGTGATCCGTTCACGGTAACCATGCCAGCCACTTCCTCTGAACTTACCGCGTTCCAGCTCAGGGGACATACGGTGGACTTCAACATTGATGTTGAAGAGAATTTCGATTCAGTGGGGCAGGAAACTTTCTCCATGAGAATAGGTGGTATTATCCAATACCTGCGCCCGACTAGTTATAGCAACCTCTTACTCAACATAGACGACTCCCCGGCAATCGATCCCAACAATCTCAACAATGACGGCGATGGGATCCCGGAACCGGGTGAAACCATCGAGATTACGGTGAGACTGAGAAACATCTCAAACATTTTCGATGTTAGTAGGGTATTTGGTATATTGAGGGGCAGTGGCCTTAATAATGGGAACGTTAGTCGCGTAGATACTTTTGATCAAGAGTTTGACACGATTCTGCGTGGACGAGATAGCCAATCGCGCAGATACATAGTCACTATAGACGACGAAATCCGCCTGGTGGGGAATATACTAACGTTAGAACTGAGTATAGATGGTGATATTGGTAGCAGCAGCAGGCTAGACCTGGGAAAAGATATATTCACTATCCCGATTACAATCGGTCAGTAAGCCTGGGTTTGAGTTAAGTTATCCTGGCTTCCCTTGATGAAAGGCTTGTAGGGGCAGGTTTGGTTTAGATTGCTTAATGACTGCGGATATTTATGGTGGTAGAAACAGGGGCTTGGTTCTGGACGGCCATACCGTGTTCGCAACGAAACTTGCCCCTACAAGCAACTTTGCCCACAAGACAGATTGGTTCTATAGAAAATTCGGAAAACAGTATCTGAGGCTTTGAGATTGCTTCGCTACGTTCGCAGGGAGTTCACCACTTGACCCTGAAGAGTCAAATTCTTTATCTGAATTTCTATAGACATTTATAGTTGAATCTTAAGTCGAAAAGTGTTACCCTAACTTTAGACCATGCCGAATCAGCAATCGAAAACTCAAAAGACAAAAGAGGGAGGATGAAGCAACAAATATGGCGGAAAACAGCGGAGGAGCTTCTTCTGACATGGTAACAAATCCAAGATTTCAGAAACAGGGGCTGACTTTCGATGACGTGCTGTTGATACCGGCGAAGTCGGACGTATTGCCGCACGAAGTTGATGTGACCACGAGACTTACCAGAAACATCCCCTTGAGCGTGCCTATATGCAGCGCGGCTATGGACACGGTAACTGAGGCAGAGCTTGCCATCGCCCTGGCGCGAGAGGGCGGGATCGGTGTGATCCATCGAAACTTCACTGTAGAAGACCAGGCAAATGAGGTTGATAGAGTCAAAAGGTCTGAGAGCGGCATGATAGTGAAGCCCATACACCTTCCACCGGACAGACCTATAAGCGAAGCTCTGGAACTGATGGCGCGGTTTCACATCTCAGGCATCCCGGTCACAAAAGACGGCAAGCTTGTGGGTATCCTGACCAACAGAGATCTGAAGTACGAGGAAGACCTGTCACAGACGATCAGCGACGTCATGACCAGCGATAACCTCGTCACGACGCAAGAGGGTATCACACTGGACGAGGCGAAGAAGATCCTCCATCAAAACAGGATAGAGAAACTGCCGGTAGTGGATGAAAACTTCATGCTAAAAGGCCTCATCACCATCAAAGACATTGACAAGATCATACTGTACCCCAATGCCTGCAAAGACGCAAACGGAAGACTTCGAGTCGCTGCGGCGCTGGGGCCAGGAGTGGACACTGAGGAACGGGCTGCGGCTCTGGTGGAGGCCCACGTGGACGTATTGGTAGTAGAT
>SDBU01005362.1_pt1 | contig 15377 bp, 10 predicted proteins | sample 2277071 | NCBI WGS metagenome assembly SDBU01 (sample SAMN10397929, study PRJNA504765) | marine sediment metagenome | isolation source: marine sediment core GS08_GC12, 126 cmbsf | place: Arctic Ocean: Gakkel Ridge, Loki's castle | collected 2008
CTATTTCTTATGTCAAGTCGGACATCCCCATCTTCGGTCAAATCTGGGGAAGACAGCAGCCGAGACAGGCGAGAATCTTGATCAGAATGAAGTGGTAGGCCTTATCTTTTTTATTACTCGACAGTCACACTTTTAGCCAGATTACGAGGTTGATCCACATCTGCTCCTCGAATCGAGGCGATGTAGTAGGCAAAAAGCTGTAGAGGTATGGTTGTGAGGAAAGGGGAGAAAAGAGGATTGATCACCGGGATGGGAATGACTTTATCGACCTTATCGAGGATCTCCTGATCATCTTCAAAGGCCACCGCAATTACATAGCCCATTCTTGTCTTAATCTCAGAAATATTGCTCAGCATTTTATCGTACACTCTGTCTCTTGGTATAATGACCATGGTGGGCATCTTCTCATCGATAAGTGCGATGGGGCCGTGTTTCATCTCCCCACCCGGATAGCCTTCCGCATGGATATAAGAAATTTCTTTGAGTTTGAGGGCTCCCTCCAGAGCTATAGGAAAGCTGATCCAACGGCCTAAATAGAGGAAATGGGAGTTGGACACAAATTGTTGAGCCATTTCTTCTATCTCCTTTGCACGCATAAGAATTTTTTCCATCTTATCAGGGATCCGCTGCAGATCTTTCATAAGCATAATATTATTTTCAGGTGTAAGTTTACCTCTAGCCTTAGCAAGGCAAATGGAAAGAAGAGCCAGTGCCGCCATCTGAGCAGAAAATGTCTTTGTCGCCGCAACCCCGATTTCAGGACCGGCATGTGTCAAAAGAACGCCACCAGCCGTACGGCTTATGGAAGAATTTTTCACATTACAAATAGCCAGCGAAGAATTGTTTTTCTCAAGAACGGACTTAAAAGCCGCAAGGGTATCGGCTGTCTCCCCTGATTGAGAAACGGGTATGGCCAGTGTGTGTTCATCCAGTATGAAATCCTCATAGCGGTATTCAGAAGCATAGACTACCTCAGTGGGCACACCGGCTAATGTCTCTATAAAACACTTTCCTACTAGCCCTGCATGATAGGATGTTCCGCAGGCGATGATGACAATCCGTTTGATCGTCTGGAGGGTGGACTCAGATACACCAATTTCTTCCAGGAAAACCTTTCCCCTATCTAGTGAAAGTCTTCCTGAAAGAGTGTCGCGGATAACCTGAGGCTGTTCAAAAATCTCCTTGAGCATAAAGTGTTTGTAGCCCTGCTTTTCTACCATAAGAGGCGACCAGGAGATGTGTTCAGCCTTCTTCTCGATGGGATTTCCTTCAAAATCCGAAAAACGGACAGAATTGGGTTCAACAACGGCCATCTCACCATCTTCCAAAAAAATGATCTCTTGAGTATGGGGCAGAAGAGGATTGAGATCGGATGAGATGAAGTTCTCTCCCTCACCAAGACCTATGACTGTAGGTGGACCAACTTTGGCCGTAACGATCTTATCCTTTTCTTTTTTGGAGACTACAGAAATTGCAAAATTACCCACAAGCTCTTTCACTGCTTTTTGTACGGCACTTTCCAGGGAATCATTATGATATTTTTCTATGAGATGAGCGATAATTTCTGTATCGGTCTCTGAGACGAATTTGTGTCCTTCATTTCTGAGTGTGTTTTTTATCTCGAGGTAGTTCTCTATAATTCCATTATGGACAACGACAATCGAATGCGTACAGTCCTGGTGGGGATGGGCATTTTCCTCGGATGGCCGGCCGTGTGTGGCCCATCGGGTATGCCCGATACCGTAGGTTCCTGTGAGCTTTTCCTCTCTGAGACTCTCTTCTAGTATTTTTATTTTTCCTTTAACTCTTCGGATTTGAACGTCTTCGCCATTAAGAATGGCAATGCCTGCAGAATCGTACCCTCTGTACTCGAGTTTTTTTAGTCCTTCAATAAGAATGGGAACGATATCATGCTTCCCGACATATCCAATGATTCCACACATTGTTATTTCTGTCTTGTTTTGGCCCAACCCTTCTTTTCCACCTGCTTGCTCCTCTCAACGGCCAGGGCTCCCGGGGAGACATCCTCTGTTATCGTAGAGCCCGCTCCCACATAGGCCTTTTTACCAACTTTGACAGGAGCGACTAATTCCACTCCAGATCCTATAAATGCCCCCTTATCGATAACAGTTTTATTCTTTGTGACTCCATCATAGTTGCAGAAGATAGTTCCGGCTCCAATATTGACGTTCTGTGCGATCTCAGAATCTCCAAGATAGGAAAGATGACCGGCCTTTGAACCTTTTCCGAACACCGTATTTTTCATCTCCACGAAATTTCCGACCTTTGCGCCTTGTTTAAGGATTGAATTGGGGCGCAGACGAGCGAACGGACCGACTTGAACATCTTTTTCTAATGTACTCTTCTCGATTACAGTTGAAGTCAGCACCTTCGTCCGGTCCCCAATTTTTGAATCGATGATGTGGGAAAAGGGGTATATTTTACAGCCGCTGCCAATAACAGTTTTTCCTTCGAGAATAACAGAAGAATAAAGGATGGTATCTCTCCCGATCTTCACATCAAAATCGATCCACGTTGTCTTGGGATCGTACACTGTAACACCGTTGGCCATTAGAGATTCAATCTTTCTCTTTCTCAGGACATCCACAGCCAATGCCAGCTCATACCGGTCATTGACACCAAGCACTTCCTCTCTAAAATCAGTCTTATATTTCACTACATTCATCCCCTCGTGCGACATTATCTCTACGATATCTGTAAGATAATATTCTCCCTTTTTGTTCTTGTTCGATATTTTAGGAAGAGCACTGAAGAGATCTCTAATATTAAAGAGATAGATACCAACATTGACTTCTTTTATTTTTTTTTGCGCAGGGGTAGCATCTTTTTCCTCTATGACAAAAAAACTGCCCTTTTCTGTTTTGAAAACTCGTCCGAATCCGAAAGGAATTTCCAGCTCTGCCGTCATGAAGGTTAACGAGTTATTCATCTTCTGATGAAATTTTAAAAACGGCCTCAGTGTTTGTGTCCTAATGAGAGGGAGATCTCCATTCATCACAAGAAGGTCTGAGTCTCCCTTTTCCCTGAGTGCAGTTTTTGCCGAGAGGACCGCATGCGCGGTTCCTTTCTGTTCCCTCTGAACAACATAGTGAATGTGATCCCCGAAATTTTCGGCCCTCATGGCGTCCTTTTGGTACCCGACAACAATATGAATCTTTTCCGGTTTAAGCTTGGACACGGTATCCAGGACAATCCGGAGCATGGATTTCCCCATAAGAGAATGGAGAACCTTTATTTTCTCTGATTTAAATCTGGTTCCCTTCCCCGCAGCTAATATTAAAGCATGAAAATTTCTTTTCATTCCACCTCTGTGATGATTTTGAATTTTTCATCCTCTTTGAGGGAACTAAAATCTTCTTCATTCTGAGCTAAAACAGCAAAATAACTATCAAGATCAACCGCGCGTTTCAACTGCTCAAAACACTTCTCCGGCTGGTCCATCTGACAATAGACAGAGGACATGAGATAAAATATCTTTCCTTCTTTTGGCTTCATAGATTGTGCTTTAGTCAGCATTTTTAGAGCCACTTCATACTCACCATTGTTGGCTTCGAAGATTCCATTTAGGTAATAATCATCAAAAGTTTTTAATGACACTTTTTCTTCTTTCACATGTCCAGCACAGATTTTGAGATACATCTTGGCACGGTCGACAAGTTCATTCTCAGAATCATGTTTTTCCATATAGGCGACAAGTAATTCAGACGCTTTTACATAATCTCTATTACTTTTATGGAAAACCTTCATAACCTGCTCATATGCAGTTATAGATTTCTGGTATTTGTCCTTCCTCTCTTTCTCTTTTTCACTTGGCACGGTTTATCTCCCTCATATTGAATTGTTAAACTCTTTTATATCAGAATCATACAGAGATTACAAGAATAAGCAGTAGTTTGGATACAATTTGAACTAATCCAGAGACCAATACTCAGGATTATCCAGAAGAAAGACAACTAGCTTGTGATGTAAAAAATGTCCGGCTTTATAGGCTTTAAAGTGTCCTGTCACTGAACAACCAAGAAGCGAAAGATCTCCTAAAAAATCCAACACTTTGTGCCGGACAAACTCATCCGGAAAACGCAGGGGACCATTGATGACTTCTTTTTCATCGAGAACAAGAGCATTCTCTAGGGATCCGCCTAAGGCAAATCCTTGAGATCGTATTGCAGGCACATCCTTCAGAAATCCAAAAGTGCGAGCAGGAGCAATTTCTTTGATGAACACATCTGAATTGATAGACAGATCGATGTCCTGCCTTTTCAGGACGGGATGATCGTACTCGATTATATAGCTGATATGACAATCGGCAGCCGGTTCTACAGCAATAGATGCATCGCCGTCTTCTTCCTGGATATGAAAAGATTTGAGAACCGTGATCTTCTTCTTTTCCTCTGAGAGTTCCCGAGTGCCTCCTTCCTGGATTAGCCTAACAAAAGGTTCTGCACTCCCATCCAATATCGGAATTTCATTACCATTAAGCTTTATGCTTAAACTGTCAATGCCCAGCACATATAAAACAGCCAGCAGGTGTTCAATGGTTTGGATTGTCTGGTCTTTATCTCTCAATGTAGTAGAAAAATTCGTTTCAATTTTTCTGGGATCTATTTTGATCACTGTATTTTCTAGATCTGTCCGGATAAATTCAATATATCCTGCATCAGACGGACAGAGAGTGAGATTGACATTTTGCCCGGAATGAATTCCCACCCCAGTGATTTCACAAACTTTTTTTATTGTTTTTTTTCTCATAACTTGGTTGAATCTGAATAATGTGAAAAATCGACATTTTTTATGAATCTAAAGATGATTGATAAGACTAGCTAAATAAGCGGCTCCAAAACCATTATCTATGTTGACCACCCCGACCCCTCCAGGACAAGAATTTAGCATGGCCAAAAGCGCAGCCAGTCCATTTAAACTGACTCCATAGCCAACACTCGTTGGCACGGCGACAATAGGAATATTAGTTAATCCAGCAACAACACTGGGTAGGGCACCTTCCATTCCCGCCAGAGTGATAATCACCTTTGCCGTCTTTAATTTATCCATTTCGCCAAATAAGCGGTGAATGCCGGCGACACCCACATCGTAGAGTTTCTCCACCGTATTTCCCAATATATCACAGGTAACAGAGGCTTCTTCAGCAATCGGAATATCTGATGTGCCGGCTGTTATGATAACGATTTTTCCCCGGCCCTTAGGGGGCTCTTTTTGCTTGAGAAATGCGGCTTTGGCTAAATCATTGTAGTCAAGCTTTGGGAGACTTTTCTTTAAACTCGAATAAACGGATTCTTCTACTTTTGTTATGAGGAGATTACTTCCTTTATCTAGAATGGCCTTGGATATTTTTTTTATCTGGTCCTCTGTCTTACCAAGACCAAATATGATTTCAGGGTAACCTTTTCTCAACTCACGATGGTGGTCCACTTTAGCAAAGCCAAGATCCTGGTAAGGAAAATCTTTTAATTTATTTACAGCCTTGTCGACCGTTAAATGGCCTTGATGGACCTGTTCCAGGATGTCTTTAAGGAGGGATTTCATAGTGCCAAATGTTAGCACATTTTGAGAAAATTGGAAAGTAAGGCTCTCCGATTTCAAAAAAGCGAATAAATTGCAGGAAATTATAGAAATATCAGTAGTTTACTTGACAATTAGACGTCTCAATCCTATATTTTATTAGTTATATTTTACCTTTTTTCTACATAAATCATGGAAATAATCGATCAAATTAAACAGGCCGCGAATATAATTGAAATCGCCACGCAATACACAAATATTTCCAAGCGTGGGAAAAGCCACATAGGCCTCTGCCCTTTTCATTCTGAAAAAACTCCCTCCTTCACTCTCGATATAGAACGCCAGCTTTATCATTGTTTTGGCTGTGGAGCCGGTGGGGATATTTTCACGCTGGTTATGGAAAAAGAAAACCTCACTTTCCCTGAAGCTCTTCGTCTCCTGGCCGATAAGTACAACATAAGTATGCCGGAACAAAAAAAATTATCCCCTCAATTAATACAATTGGAAGAGAATATCGGCAGAATTAACGAGTTGACCCTTGGATTTTTCAGGAAGAATCTTTTCAAAACCAAGGAGGGACAACAGGCTCTAGATTACCTTCACGAGAGAAAAATCTCTGACGAAGTCATCCAAAAATTAAAAATCGGCTATGCGCTCAATTCCTGGGACTCTCTTCTGAATTATTTTAGAGAGAAAAAGGTTTCTCCATCTCTCCTCGAAAAGTCCGGACTGGCACTGCGCCGCCAGAATAAAGAAGGTTTTTATGATCGATTCCGTGGACGGGTCATTTTTCCTATATTCACCGACACTGGAACAGTGGTGGCCTTCGGGGGAAGGACCCTCTTTGATGCAGAACCTAAATATCTCAATTCCCCTGATACGCCAAAATACACAAAGGGAAAACTTTTGTATGGCCTAAACTTCAGTAAAGAAGATATCCGAAACAAAGGGGAGATTATTCTCGTCGAAGGATATACGGACTTTATGTCTCTCTATCAATTCGGAATCAAAAACTGTGCGGCCTCTCTAGGAACCAGCTTGACAGCAAATCAGGTCAATATAGCTCATCGATTCGCTGCAGTCATAACAACCTGTTTTGATGGAGATATTGCCGGAAGAAAGGCCGCGCTGCGCGCCATTTCTCTCTGTTTTGAAAAAGGCGTTCAAATTAAAATTATGATACTTCCCAAGGGATCGGATCCGGACAGTTTCATTCAAGAACACGGCGCAAGTGAATTCGAATCCCTTAAAGACAAAAGCCTTCTGGCGCTCAAGTATCTGGTCGATCTCAGCATTTTTAAGAAAGACATGAAATCTCCAGAGGTAAAAACTCAAGTTATATGGACTATCTACAATGAGATTGACAAAATCACTGATCCTTTTTTAAAAAGTGATTACATTACAAAACTGAGTGAATATCTTTTTGTTAAAGAAGAAATTATCCGATCCATCGTCAAACAGAAAGCCGGAAGAACTCAAGAACAAAAGACAAGTGATTTTCTTCCCGCAGAAAAAAGACTGCTTCAAATTATTTTCGAAGACACTCAGATTGCCGTAAAAGTGTTTGATATGATGCAAGGCGAGGATTTTTTAGGCTTAAAAAGCGAAGAGATATTCTCAGCATTAAGGGATGTCATTAAAAATAAAAAGCCTGTAAATTTTCCTGAACTCATGCAAAAACTCACCTTTTCCCTATTCAGTTCCCTGTCGGAAATTCTTGTTGAAAAAGGACAGGAAGCCACGACCGAAGAGGCGATGGACTGCATAGATGCCCTGAAGAAGTTTTCTCTGGAAAGAAAATGGGGGGAAATCAACAATCAAATAGCCATGATGGAAAAAAAAGGAGAAAAAGAATCATTGGCATCATTTTTAAAGATAAGACAGGAAATTACAGAAGAATTATCGACATTTTCGCAACGAAACTAATTCATTTCTGTTAAAATAGAAGAAGATTCAGGAGTAACCATTGACAACTGAAAAAAAAATTCAAAAAGACGAAATTAATCAGCTCATCGCAAAAGGAAGAAAGCAGGGCTATCTTCTCTTTGATGAAGTTGACAAAACTTTTAATGATGAAAGTGAGGAGCGCAAACAATTTGATGATTTTCTTCTCACAATCGGGAATTTCGGAATAAAGATTCTCGATAAGAAAAGAAAGGGGCAGCCAAAAAGGAGAAAGAGCGACATCGTTTCTCTGGAGGGTTTGGAGCGGACGACCGATCCCGTTAAGCTTTACCTGAGAGAAATGGGCAATATATCCCTTCTTACAAGAGAGGGGGAAATCGCAATTGCCCGAGAAATAGAAAGAGGTGAAAGAAGCGTTATCAAATCTCTCTCTAAAACCCGACTGGTCTTAAATAGGGTTTTGGCCCTTGAAAATGCGATGGATGAAAATGAAGATATCATCCTGAAGATGTTTGAAACTAGTGAAGATGACATGGCTGAGGGAAGGCTTGAAAAAAAGAAAATGGCCATCCTCGATAGAATCAAGGAGATCCGAAAATTGGGGATTCTACTAAGCGATATTCCCAACTTAAAAAGAAACGCCACAAGCCGGGGTCGTATCATCGTCAAGATGAGCAGCATCATCCGTGATCTCAATATTCGCCCCAACTACAGAGAAAAAATCATCTTCGATCTCCGCGAAAGGCTCCGCGAAATCAATGCTCTGGAAGAAAGCAAGGAAGAACTGCTCATCCAACTTAATCAAATCTCCAAAAAGCATAAGAAAAAAGACTTGGATCAAGTTCTCAAAGAAACCAATTCTTCAATGAGAGCCCATAAACATGAAATCGGACTCGACTCTCAAGGTCTTCGGAAAATCCTGCGGTCAATTACAACGGCAAAAAAAATAAGCGAGCAGGCGAAAAAAGAATTGGTTGCAGCCAATCTCCGTCTTGTGGTTTCTATCGCTAAAAAATACAGCAACAGGGGACTCCAGTTTCTTGACCTCATCCAAGAGGGAAATATGGGTCTAATGAAAGCTGTGGATAAGTTTGAATACAGAAGGGGCTATAAATTTTCCACGTATGCAACCTGGTGGATTCGTCAAGCTATAACGCGTGCAATCGCCGACCAGGCCCGGACAATACGTATCCCCGTTCACATGATCGAAACAATCAATAAACTCATACGGGTCTCCAGGAGTCTTGTTCAAGAAATCGGAAGAGAACCGACAAGCGAAGAGATTTCCAAAAAGATGGATTTACCCATCCATAAAGTCCGGAAAATTATAAAAATCGCCCAGGAACCCATCTCACTCGAAACCCCGATTGGAGAGGAAGAAGACAGTCATCTCGGTGACTTCATAGAGGATAAGGTGCTTCCTTCTCCCCCGGAAACGGTCATACACATCAATTTACGAGAACAAATCGATGGCGCATTAAAGACACTCACAGAACGTGAAGCCAAAGTCCTGAAGATGAGATTTGGATTGGGAGATGGAAACGAACATACCTTGGAAGAGGTCGGACAGCAGTTTAAGGTGACTCGAGAAAGAATCCGTCAGATCGAAGCGAAGGCCTTGAGAAAGCTTAAACATCCCAGCCGAAGCCGCAAGCTTAAATCCTTCACCAACGACCAATAAAAACACCATTTTATTGACTTGATTTTTCAGATTTGTTATAAGGATGCAGAGGGCCTATAGCTCAGCGGTAGAGCCCCCGGCTCATAACCGGTTGGTCCCAGGTTCGAATCCTGGTAGGCCCATTTATTTAGAGGAAAAAATGTGGATATTGAATTTAAAAACCTGATAACACTCCAACAAATCGATGGAAAATTAATAGAAATCTCTCATTTTTTAAATGACGTTCCCTCCAAACTTAAAAGTATCGACAAAAAAATTGAAGACAGCTTTCAAATCGTCACGAATGCCAACAACAAGCTGACAGCAAATCAAAAAAAAAGACGAGATGTAGAAGCTAAAGTCCAGGATACAAAAACTCTCGTATCAAAATATAAGAGACAGCTTAGCGATGTCAGAACCAATAAAGAATACACGTCGCTTCTTCATGAAATTGCAGAAACAGAAAAAGAGGGAGACAGTCTTGAGGAAGAAATTATCAGTGAGATGCTGAAGGCCGATGACATCGAAGAAGAAATCAAATCTGCCACGCAAAAAGCCGAGGATGCCAAGAAAAATCTCACAAAACAAAAGGCCTCTCTTCTGAATAAAAAAGCAGAACTAGATGAAATAAAAGCAAATTTACTTGTGGAAAAAGAGAACCTTCTTCCCAAAATTCCATCAGATCAGATCAAGCTATACAATAAAATTTCAATCATAAACAATGGGATCTCACTATCAATAGTCACAGGAGATTTCTGTTCGATGTGTCACATGCGGATTCGACCTCAAGTCCTCAATGAACTGAAGGCAGAAATAAGTGTTATCCTCTGTGAAAACTGTGGAAGGATTCTTCATTTCTAAATCCCCCCGTTCATCACGAACTATCGCAGAGAGTGTAGTGACCTCATAATGCTTCTGCAGAGAAATAAGTAGGAATGCGACACAGTCTGAATGACAGCTGTCGGCAGTTTTTATGAATAATTCAGGCTAGCTGATTCTGACCTTAGCCAGAGAAACCACTTGATCTCCCTTCTCCAGATTAATAATCTTGACACCCTGAGTGGCTCGTCCTATAGGCCGGACCTTCTCCGCTTTAATCCTAATGATCTTGCCCACCTGGGTTATCAGTAAAATCTCTTGATCGGCAATCGAGATCATGCCAATGGCATTCCCGATTTTTCTATTGACTTTTAGATTCACAACCCCTTTCCCGCCTCTTCTGTGTCTGGGATAGATACCGATCTTTGTCTTTTTCCCGAAGCCCATACTGCTGGCCGTAAAGACAAATTCTTCATCATCTCCAGCAATAACCATTCCTATGATTTTATCCTTGGGACCCAAGGTGATTCCTCTCACTCCTGCAGCCGTACGGCCCATAGGCCGGACATCCTTTTCATTGAACTTGACGGCCTTCCCAAGTTTTGTTCCGATGAGAATATCTTTTTTTCCGTCTGTCAACTTTGCTTCGATGAGTTCTATTTTTTTGTTCAGGGAGATGGCGATGATCCCGCCTTTCCGGATATTTTTGAAATCGCTCAATTTTGACTTTTTGATCCTGCCGTTCGAACACAGCATGACAAGATAACGGTCTTCGGAAAATTCTTTCACAGCCACAACAGAGCTGACTTTTTCATCCGGAGCCAGTTCGAGAAGATTTTTTATGGATTTCCCTCTACTGGCGACCCCCACATCGGGAACATAAAGAGTTTTGAGCCAGTACAGATGCCCCTTGTTCGTCAGGAACAACATATAACTGTGAGTGGAGCAGATGAAAAGATTCTGGACGATATCCTCCGCTTTCATACTGATTCCTCTTCTCCCCTTCCCTCCACGGCTCTGAAATTTATAATAACTTAGAGATGTCCGCTTGATATACCCGGAAGACGTATAAGTCACGGCGACATCTTCCTCTTTGATCAAATCTTCCATCTCCAACTCATTGATATCGTCCTTGACAAGTTCTGACTTTCTTGCGTTCGAATAGGTGTCTTTAACATGTTTGAGCTCATCAATGATGATATCAAGGATCATTTTATCGCTGCCCAAAATCTTCCGCAGCTTTCTTATCAGTTTTTGTAAATCCTGATACTCATTTTGAATCTTCTCTCTTTCCAATCCTGTCAGTTTCTGCAGCTGCATATCTAAAATGGCCTGGGCTTGAATCTGTGTCAGATGGAATTTTAAAATTAGTCCTTTTCTTGCCTCTTCGACCGTCCGTGAACTTCGTATCAAGCGAATAACCTTATCAAGATTATCCAGCGCAATGGTGAGCCCCTCCAAAATGTGGGCTCTTTGCTCTGCCTTCTTCAGCTCGAATCTTGTTCGACGCCTGACCACATCCTGGCGATGAGATACAAAATAGCGCATCGCATCCAAGAGACCAAGAACTTTCGGCTGTTTTTCAACGATGGCCAGCATAATAATCCCAAAAGATGTCTGAAGTTGTGTATGTTTATAAAGGTTATTGAGAACGACTTCAGGAAGTTCTCCTCTTTTGACCTCAATAACAGCCCGCATACCATCGCGGTCGGATTCATCACGGATATCGGCGATCCCCTCTAGTTTTTTACTGTTGACAAGGTTGGCAATATTTTCAAGGAGTCTTGATTTATTCACTTGGTAGGGAATTTCAGTAATAACAATCCGATCTCTTTCATTCTGCCGGCCTCTCTCAATCAACGCGCGGGCCCTTAATTTAATCGTTCCCCTGCCGGTCTTGTACGCACTTTTTATTCCATCCTTTCCAAAAATAAATGCACCCGTGGGGAAATCCGGTCCAGGAACAAATTCCATAATTTTTTCGACTGTGGCATCTGGATTCTGGATAAGATAGATGGTTCCATCGATGACTTCTCCCAGATTATGAGGGGGAATGTTTGTCGCCATCCCCACAGCAATTCCAGATCCTCCATTGACAAGCAAATTGGGGAATTTGGCTGGGAAAACTTCCGGCATTTGGAGGCTTTCGTCATAATTGGGCACGAAATTGACAGTGTCTTTTTCCAGATCAGCTAGAAGTTCTTGAGTCAGTTTTTTCATCCTGACTTCGGTGTATCTCATGGCCGCGGGAGGATCCCCGTCTATAGATCCGAAATTACCCTGTCCATCGACTAATGGAAAACGAAGGCTGAAATCTTGCGCCATGCGAACGAGAGTGTCATAGACGGCGGTGTCCCCATGGGGATGAAATTTGCCAATAACATCGCCAACGATTCGGGCTGATTTTTTGTACGGCCGATTCCAAGTGTTGCCCGCTTCGTGCATGGCAAAGAGAGTTCGCCGGTGAACGGGTTTTAATCCGTCTTTGACATCAGGGATGGCACGCCCGATGATCACGCTCATGGCATAATCCAGGTAAGCACTCCTCATTTCTTCTTCAAGGCTGACTACAGATGTCTTTATACTCATTTATATTCCTTCAAATATCCAGATTCTGGGTTGCGAGTGCATTCTCTTCAATAAATTTTCTTCTCGGTTCAACTTCATCCCCCATGAGAACTGTAAAGACTTTGTCGGCCTCTACCGCATCCCGGATGGAGACTTGGAGCAGATACCGTTCTTCAGGATCCATGGTCGTTTCCCAGAGCTGTTTAGGAGCCATCTCTCCCAGACCTTTATATCTTTGGATAGAAATCCCCTTTTTTCCTTTTTGAAAAAGATATTCGAGGAGTTTGGCTTCATTTGCAATTTTTACGGAATCACCATTACTGAGAACCGTGTAGGGAGGATCGAGTCCAATAAGATCAAGGTGGATTTTATAAAGATTCCGGTATTCAACCGACTTAACCAAATCGATATTCACTTTACAGGTTATTTTCATTCCGTTGATCTGATAATCGACGACCAGCTCAAAAAGTCCATACTCTTCATCTTTGTTCATGGTGGAGGTGATCTTTTTTTTTGTGAGAAGGCTCTGGATGTTCTTCATCTTTTTTTTGTCTCTTAGGAATTCGATATCGCTCACATCGTTATTGAGCAGGAGATTGATAAGAAAAAATGGGAAATTCTTTCTTTCTAAAATTTGGATATAATTCTTTTTGGCTATAATTCTCTGGAAAAATTTTCTGAACTGTTCCCCTTTCAAAGGTTCATTTTTTCCATTGACCTTAACCTGAAACTCTTCCGAGATTTTCTTATTGATATATTTTTCATAAGAGCGCTCGTCCCTTATATACTGGAACGACCGTCCTTTACTGATCTTATACAGGGGCGGCTGAGCAATATAGAGGTGGCCACCCTCAATCAGTTTTGGCATCTGGCGGTAAAAAAACGTCATCAAGAGTGTTCGGATATGAGATCCATCCACATCCGCATCCGTCATGAGGATAATTCTATGGTAACGCAGCTTTTCCAGATTAAAGTCCGCCTGTTCGACTCCTGCTCCTAAGGCAGAAATGATAATCCCGATCTCTTCGCTTTTGAGAACTTTATCAAACCGGGCCTTTTCCACATTGAGAATTTTTCCCTTAAGAGGAAGAATGGCTTGAAACCGCCGGTCACGGGCCTGTTTGGCAGACCCTCCAGCCGAGTCCCCTTCAACGAGGTAAATTTCACATTCAGCGGGATCTTTTTCCTGGCAGTCGGCCAATTTTCCAGGCAGAGATGACGATTCCAACACTGTTTTCCGCCGGGCTAGCTCTCGAGCTTTTCGTGCAGCCTCTCTGGCACGAGCCGCATCTATAATTTTCATCACAATCTTTTTGGCAACCGACGGATTTTCCTCAAAAAAGATAGACAATTGGCTATTCACTATGGATTCAACGATTCCTTTAACTTCGCTGTTTCCCAGCTTTGTTTTGGTCTGGCCTTCGAATTGGGGATTTTTAAGTTTAAGACTCAGGACCGCACACAATCCTTCTCGTGTGTCATCGCCGCTTGGATTCTGGTTCAAATCTTTAATTAAATTATTTGCATTCGCGTAGCTGTTAATTGTTCTGGTCAGAGCTGTCTTAAATCCGATAAGGTGCATCCCTCCTTCGGTGGTATTGATATTATTGACAAAAGAAAAAATTGTCTCTGAATAAGTGGTGTTGTACTGCAGGGCCATCTCAACAATCATGTCACTCTTTTTACTCTCGAAATATATAGGTTTGGGATTGATCGTCGATTTATTTTGATTCAGATATTGAACAAATTCGCTTATGCCCCCTTTGTATCGAAACTCACGGGATTTATCCACCCTTTCATCTGTAATGATGATTTTCAATCCTTGGTTGAGAAAGGACAGCTCTCTCAGCCTTTGGCTCAGCATATCAAGGCTGTATTCCGTTTCCTGGAAGATTTCACTATCCGGTTTGAACGTGACTTTTGTCCCGGTTTTTTTTGTCGTTCCAATCTTCTTCAACTTCGAGACAGGTTTCCCCCTTTCATAACTCTGCGTGTAAACGCCTCCATTTCTTTTAATCTCCAAATCTAGGTTTTCAGAAAGAGCATTAACGACTGAAACACCTACACCATGCAGTCCTCCGGAGACTTGGTAAGATTTGGCATCGAATTTGCCTCCAGCATGGAGAGTTGTCATAACCACTTCAGCAGCGGATTTTTTCTCTTTTTTGTGCATCTCGACAGGAATTCCACGACCATTATCGATCACGGTTATACTGCAGTCGACATGGATAAATACATCGATCTGAGTGCAAAAACCGGCCATAGCTTCATCGATGCTGTTGTCCACCACTTCATAGACCAAGTGGTGCAATCCTTCAGGTCCGGTGCTTCCGATATACATGGCGGGGCGCTTCCGGACAGCTTCCAATCCTTTAAGGACTTTGATACTATCGGCTGTATATTTTTTGTCAGTCATTATCTCACAGTTAGAAAAAAAAGAGGGATTATTGAGGGGATAATTTCAAATAATTCAGTGGACATTTCTTCCATAAATTATTATACATTTTATGGGGAAAAGAGTAAAGAAAAAACGCTTTAATTCTGAGCTTATTTTCTGAAGAAATCTCTAGTTTTTTTCCCGAATCAGAGCGTATCAAATTTGTGGATATTTTCACCCTTTGCTAACTTTAAGAAAAGTTCACAAAGCCGGTTAAAAAGACAACAACCCCCCCCTCAAAAAGCCCCCTTCCCCTGAGATGACATATGCCGCACCTTTAATGTTCCCGTATGCAGTCTGTCATAAAAAATTTACGTCAATGCCTGTCTCTTGTCAATCTTTTCCCCCGAAATGTCGTTCTTTGTCGTATTATGTCGTTTTTTGTCGCATTAATCTCAACAATAAGCCTTTCATCTTAGAGGATTAATCGCTATAATAAATTTTTCTTTT
>SDBU01005363.1_pt1 | contig 15375 bp, 15 predicted proteins | sample 2277071 | NCBI WGS metagenome assembly SDBU01 (sample SAMN10397929, study PRJNA504765) | marine sediment metagenome | isolation source: marine sediment core GS08_GC12, 126 cmbsf | place: Arctic Ocean: Gakkel Ridge, Loki's castle | collected 2008
AGATGAATATAAAGAGCTTAGAACTGATTCTAAAGAATTCATAGAAAAGTTAACAACAACATTAGGGGAGGATCTTAAGGATTCCAAGATTGACCAGACCGCTCTTGCGGAAAGATTAGCTGATATAGATGGCTTGAGATCACAAATAATTATCCTCGACAAAGAAAAAGAGCAACTAAAAGAAAAACATGAAACACAAACAGCTGAACTGAAAAGTGATTATAAAGAAGAAATTAGAAATCTCAAATCGCAGATAAAAACCATAAATAAGGAACAGGTGCAGTTCAAGGAAATACATGAAGTACAAATAGCCGACCTGGACTTAAAAATAAAAGGATTAGAGTCAGATAAAACCGCTTTGACGAACGACCTTGAACGATTGAAAACAGACTATAACGAACTTAAAACAGCAATATCGACGTTAGCTGAAACTATACCCAGTGAAGGAATGGGAGGGAGGTTCGGTGAGGATCTATATAATTTTGTTCTCAAAGATTCAAAAGTTCCATCTGCCGTATTAAAGGGTGTAGGTCAATTTATTGATTTCAAAAAGTATTTGGGATTGGCTGTCGAGAGTGGCGCTAAAGAAGTTCGCACACGCATAGAAAAAATACTAGGAACAACCAGAAATGAATAACTACGTCAGCAAAGAAAATGTACGGTGACTATCCTAAGTAAACCCAGGAGTATTGAGAAGGGAGATAGCAGTATTATGCTACCTGCTTGGTCAAGGGAAAAAGCAAATAAAGGAACGTTTTTACATAATTGAAGCGTTAACGAGGTAATTTGTTTGTCTTCCATGTATGTCCGCACACCGAGCAAATGCATGCTCCCGCAGTGGTTTTTAGTAGCTGATAACGATGGCACTTGGGGCATATCCCGTGCTTCGTCAATACTGCCTCATTCGCTGCATTATCCATCATTTGTTTCGAATCATGGTTTTCCATTCTATACTCCCTTCAAATCGAATAACTACTAAAATCTTTTCTTTCTCTTTGCTCTTTTTGCTGCTACCTTACCCTTTACTTTAGGCTTCTACTTTGTTTCTGCCTCAGCCTTCACCGCAGGCTCTGTCTTTGTTTCTGCCTTAGCCTTCACCGCAGGTTCTTTGTCTCCTCCAAATAAGTCTTTCAATTTCATCTCCCTCCTTTTTCCAACCTGTAATCTCATTGTAACATAAACCACTATGAGCTCTCCGTCAACGGGTTGTTTATGCCCAGTATTCAGGCGCAAAATCAGGCGCACCTTATAGTGAATACTGAACAATACGTCATTTTGTTGAATAGGGCAGCTTTACTAGGAAAGCATAAGTAGATAAAATGTCTATAGGCTATCTGAAAAGTATTCCTTATAACTTATAATTAAACGTCTTTTAAGGGGGATAGGATGAGACGTATTGCAGTGTTGACAAGCGGGGGTGACGCTCCTGGAATGAATGCAGCTATTAGGGCTGTGGTACGTACCGGGCTTGACAAAGGTTGGGCTATCTTCGGAGTTCAACACGGCTACACCGGTCTCATCAACGATAACCTAATAGCATTAGCAGCCCGGGATGTAGGTGGCATAATTCAGCAGGGAGGGACCATACTGGGTAGTAGTCGCTGCCCTGAATTTAAGACTGAGGATGGGCGTAGCAAAGCACTAAGGACATTACGGCAGCATGAAATTGATGCTCTGGTCGTTATTGGTGGCAATGGTTCTCAAGCTGGAGCCTATGAGCTGTCCAAGATGGACTACCCTGTGGTAGGTGTGGCTTCTACCATAGACAATGATCTCTACGGCTCAGAAATGACCATCGGGGTGGATACTGCCTTAAACATTGCCCTAGAGGCTATAGACAGGCTGAAGATTACGGCCTCATCCCATCAGCGTGCCTGGGTTGTTGAGGTTATGGGTCGCGACTGCGGTTATCTTGCTTTGATGGCCGGTATTGCTGGAGGTGCTGAGTTTGTTGTTATCCCTGAAGTAGAGACGAATCCTGAGACCATCGCTACCCGGATACGTGTGGACTACAAGAAAGGCAAAGCACATGCACTAGTAGTTGTTGCGGAAGGTGCTTTCTATAATGCGCAGAGGCTGCGGCACTACTTTCAGGAGCACCATGAGCGGTTAGGCTTTGAGCTTAGAGTTACGATATTGGGACATGTACAGCGGGGTGGTGCACCTAGCGCCTTTGACCGGCTGCTTGCCACACGGATGGGTGCAGTAGCAACAGAACACTTAGCGTGTGCTAAGGACGGAATAATGGTAGGCTTAGTCAACGGTATAATCTCAACCACACCGCTGAACAAGGTTGTTGCCAATAAGAAACAGCTAGATCTGAATTTGCTGGAACTAGCTAAGGCACTGAATAAGTAACCAGAATGTTACGCTGCACAAACCATCTTTTTGTTACTCTTGAAAATCGAAAGATAAAATACGTTATTTTTACTTAAAATCCATTATCGATAACGGTTGTTACCCATGATAACAGAGAGCTGACAACGCTATTACTCGTAAATAGTAACACGTGGTAACACCTTTTGTCGTGGTAGTTTTAGCAGCGATCCGGATTTTCTTGTATATACGGAAACAGCCGTTTGCCTTTGAAACAATAACAACCGCAACAACAATCCCGATAACAGTAAAATAGACTCTACTTCGTTGTTATTGCATGTTTCTGTTATTAGGCTTCAGTGTTGCACGCTGTTATTTAACTGTTTAGCTATTGTTAGGCATAACTGTTGCAGAAAAGAGTCGCAAATTTATGTCTATAGATTTTCACTAGGACTCAAATCTAGCATTAACATACTAGTCTGTCAATTTGAGTAAGATAGATAGTGGTCCCCTCTCGGCAATGGCACTCTGAACTTAAGTCAAGGTGTCATTATTCGGTCTTCTCTTCTTTATACTATTGACACAACCTGTAATAAATACTAAATTCATATAAATAACTATCTTATTACAATGAAATAAATATGCAGGATTTTGCTTCGATAATTGCCTTCGTCGGTATTCTAATATTTATAGCGCACCTGTTTACCGGCATCTTCAGTCGCACAAAGATTCCGGATGTGCTTCTCCTGATAGTCATTGGTATCGGTATAGGACCGGTACTGGGACTAGCTTCCCCTTCACAATTCGGCATAGTTGGGCCTATCTTCTCTACCGTTACCCTGATTATTATTCTGTTTGAAAGCGGCCTTACGCTGAAACTGAGCACCTTACGCTCGGCCTTGAGTAGTGCTCTGACGCTAGCCCCACTGAGTTTCTTTCTTGCCATGGGCGCAGTAGCCGGGCTGGCTTTACTGCTGACTGACCTTGAAGTTCTACCTGCCTTTATCCTGGGGGCTATTGTCGGTTCCACGTCCGAGGCGGTAGTAATTCCTCTAATCAGGCAGCTCAGAATGCAGGAAGAAACCAGGACCCTACTCTCAGTAGAATCATCTGTAAACGATGTACTGAGTATTGTTATCACCGTTGCCCTGGTACAGGCTTACACTCTCGGCGAGTTCAAAATAGCCTCCATTTCCGGCAACCTTATCGCCGCTTTTCTCGTGGCTATCGTATTCGGAGTTATGGGAGCATTAATATGGTCAACCTTGCTCAGTAGAATACATGCCATTAAAAATGCGATGTTCACCACTCCGGCATTTGTATTTGTTCTCTTCGGCATAGTAGAGATACTTGGTTTCAGCGGGGCTATGGCCGCCCTAGCCTTCGGCATAACGTTAGGAAATATAAAGTCAATCCGCTTTCCTATCTTTAGTATGCCTTTCGCTAGTGAGCCGGTCGGCCTCACGGAATATGAAAAGGCATTTTTCAGCGAGGTTGCCTTTCTGCTGAAAACCTTCTTTTTTGTCTACTTAGGAATATCGCTCGAACTGATAAGTAACTGGCTGATTCTGGTAGGAATAATATTAACCGTTGTAGTATTTATCCTGCGTATTTTGTCTGTCAGGATATCGCTAAAGAAATCCGTTCCGTTATTGGATATGTCTATTACTGCGGTCATGATACCTAAAGGACTTGCGGCAGTTGTCCTAGCTACAATTCCGCTGCAACAGGAGGTGGCTGGCGGTGAATTGATTCAGAGCGTTACCTATGGTGTAGTGCTTTTCAGCATAGTGGCGACATCTTTCCTTGTCCTGCTGATTGAAAAAACCAGGTTTTCCGGATTTTACAGCTGGCTTCTGTCACCGGGTTTTCCAAGGTTAAGACCCAGAATAGTACCTCACCCCAAGGATATAGCTGGCGAAACGGATAATTTTGATACAAATGGAACTAAGCTATTTGGGCATACAGGTGTCACTCGAAAGAGATTAGACGAAGAGGATGAAAGTAACGGCAGTTAGTTTAGGGTAGAGAGAAATTCATTGCAACCCAGTAGTCTTTAATCAGTCAGAGATACTGACATATCCCTTGCTTGGATTAGAATCTTTTTAGCAGCAGTCGTGACAGATTGTTCCCCGTTGCCGGTCTCTTCAAAACGTCTGGCCATCATATCCAGAGCTTTTTTCTGCGGTTGACTTATCATCAGATAATTGATATCAAGCCCTTTTGCGCCCCTACCGATGGTAATACAGGCGTGCATATCCGTCTTCACCGCCCATTCCTCGAGTCTTTTCTCTGACTTAGCCATCAGTTTTAATGGTACTTTAATAACTGCCAAATCGCCATCGCTATCCATAATCAGCAGCCTCTGGGCATCATGTGGATTTTGTCTATCAGACGGCAGCCGATTCAAAACGATGAGTGGATAGCTGTGGAAGGCTTTGTAAATCGGCATGGAAAACTCAATATCCCGCTCCGAGTAATACGGCAATCTGGCCAGCACCCCAGGAGTAACTGTCAGGGCATTCTTTCTTTTTTCAGCCTTTTTTCCCTTTCGTCCCGGCTCTCCGAGTTTAATTATCTGCCGCAGTTCCTTTTTCAGCACATTGGGAATTACACCGCGTTTTCGGGCATGGTTCAGAATGTGCTCTAGCGTCCACACTTCCTTGGGGCCAATCTCAACGACCAGAGGTAAAAAATTCCCCGGGCCTATTTCCAAGCCTAGCGTAGCATAATCCTTATTGTTGGACTCCATCTTAGCCACACTATCCATGGCTAGTTTGTATACCGTGGTATTGGTAATTACGGCGTATACCTTCCCTTCGACATCACAGCAGAGCATTCTCATCTTGCCCTTGGGTAGATTCTCGCCAGTCTTCCGCACGGGTTCAAGAAAAATAACATCATTGGGGCCATTGCTACGAAACAGTTTCATAGGTCCCTACTTTAACAGATTTCCAGATATTGTTCCATATTTCATTTATTCTACCACATAAGGAAAACGGTACTTTACTGGCTTGATGGATGGTTATATTATCGCTATGAGTCCATATATGTACTTTAATGAACTGAGAATTGTTCCTTTTTTGCCCATTCTTCTTCCCGCAGCTTAATTTAAGTTTTCCGTATGACTATAGGTAGGAATCTTCAAGGGGTACTCGTATGTAAATGATGGAATTTCACAAGAAAACAAAAAAAGGAAGCCGCCTAATACAGGTTCTAGGCGGCTTCCTTAGCAAGAAAGGAGAAGATTTGAAAAAAGCATACTAGCATCGTCTAAATTCTAACAAGCACAAGACATGTATACAATTCCCCATTAGTACCTAATCGTCTACCCATTAGCCCTAATTTTAGCAACCGTAAATAGATTATGAACTTAGTTTGTGGAAAACTAGTAGGGGTAACAAAAATAGGTTCGAGAAATTAGAACCAAGTTGCTCTTTATTGCACAGTATTTTCCTGAAACGCCTCCAGTTTCTCGTCGGCCTGTTCCTGCGTCAACTCACCCTTTTCCACCATGGCAGCCAATTTCTCTCGGAGAGCTTCGTCCTTAGAGGCTACCTTCTTCTTCAAAGCAGCGGTAGTATCTATTAGCTTTACCACTTTACCTTCAGAGAGGACGACATAGGCAACATAATTCTTCTCGACCCCTTCTATTACCACTTTCACAAATGTTTCTGAGACCTCTTCGATTTCTCCCGTTTCCACATTCATCATACCGAAGGAAAACATGGGTGAAACTTTGCTAATCATGGCTCCCATGTCCAGAAGTTCCTTGACCTTAGGGTCAGCCTTGGCTATATCGATAGCTTCCTGTTTTCCTTCCGCAGTGGGTTAGCCTACAATCCCCTTTCGAGGATTACATCCTTCAGGACTGACTTAGAGGAGGGATAAATGAAAGAGAAAGAGGTAGTAATGAGGGCTTCGGTAACAGTTTAATTTGACACAATACGCACCCTGACACCCACCCTCAAATGGACGGCCGTCTCCGTGGCCGATTACTACGCTGAATTTGTTCGTGACTACCCCGGCGGCATCGCCTTCCTGGGAGGCCTGGTCAGTAGAACAAGAAAGGTGCTCAGGAAAACGGTGGCCGTAAGGGTGCCAAAGGCGCTACGGTAGTTACCGGTAAGGTCGAAAGCATAGCCAGCAAAGACGGGCCCGATGGCACTGAACAGAATGGAGAAGGGTAAAGCGATACTGCGCACCCTTCCCAGGCTGAGCCTTCCATAGTAGTTAGCCCACAGCATCTCACCGACGGTGGTGAAGCCCCCCGTCCCCAGCCCCCGGATAAAATTGATGACATAAAGGAGAGCCGGATGCCGAGTGCTAATGAGCAGCAAAATGGCGACAGCGTCAGTGGCATAAGCGATAGCGGCACAGTAACGTACGGGAACCCTCTCGGTGAGGAATCCCCACACTGGTTTGATGCTGAGGCTAGCGATGCCCCAAACACTTACTATCGAGGTTGCCATGATGGGGGAAATACCCACATCTGTCAGATGGGGGATAATGTGGAGATTGATGGCCCCAGTGCACATTTGGAGGAAACCACCGCTGGCAACGAGGAGCCAAAAGGTGGGTTGCCGCATGACCTCGTTCCTGGTCCACCTCACCTCCTCCGGGGGAGGCTTGGCTATAGCGCCGGTGGACGAACTGCTGGCCTCCCCATCTGGCTTGAGTCCTATTTCTTCTGGGCGCTGCCTCATAAAGAGAAGGGCCGGGACGATGATGATGACCCCCAAGAAGGGACCCAAAATGGCCCAAGCATACCGCCAGCCGAATCCATCGGCAAGCATCTGAGTTAACGGAGGTATGATGATGGCGGAGGTAGAAAGACCCATGGCGCCGAAGGCGATGGCCCGTCCTCGCTTGCGGATAAACCAGTTAGAAATGGCCGTGTTGACCACCAGGTGTCCGATGAGGTAGATGCCAATGCTGATGAGGATGCTTTGAAAGAGAAAGAACTGCCATATCGAGTTAACCTGACTCAAGGCCATGGTGCTGAGGGCAATGATTATCCCGCCGAGAGGCATGAGCCATCGCCCTCCATAACGGTCCATGAGGGGGCCGATAACAAGGCTGCTGAAGCCCCCTATCACTAAGCCTACGGATATGATGAGGCTGAAGGTGGTTCGCGTCCAGTCCAGCTCCAATATCATGGGCTTGAATAAGACGCTAAGAATAGTTTGCCTGAGGCTCATGGAGACGAAGATACCCAGAAAAGCTAGGAGAACGATATACCACCCGTAGTAAGGACGGTGATGGACCAGGTAACGAGCTAGAGCCATAGCCTCTCTCTAATGAATACCCCATTCCGCCGGTGCCCAACAATAACCTCCCATCTATGTCCAACCGGTCGAAGTACGATGGGTTTCAATATACCAGACGCCTTAAAATACTCAACCACTTCACACGTGTCCCCAATGTCTCTGGGCACACTAAGCGGGCTAACCATAAGTTTACTTACTCCTACATCCAACTTAATCCCCTAAGTATTCCGGGCTGTTTGCCAAATCGATACTTTTCTCAACCCGCCCGTTCATTTCTCAGGAGTAAACGGTTATGTCCCAATGCCATGCCCCCACAAAGGATACCACTTCCTATGTTAGAGTTAAAGACATTTTAGTCTCAGGAGCAGGTGGCCGATAACCCAATGTACTATGAGGCCGAACCTGATTGTACTCCCTCCTCCACTGCTCAACCAATATCTAAGCTTTGATAAACACAAATCACTAGTTGTACAAACGCAAAACTCAACGCATCTTGCTTTAATAATAAAAGCAAAGTAGCAGCACACAAGCGCTACAACGCAAAATCTGTATTTTAAAAGTAACATTTGGACTTACTATGCTTTGGAAATTTAGCTAGCCTATTTTTGCATTTAAGCGTTTAGGATAAGGTTAATGCACGCAGGCAAGCCTCGAAGCCTATGTTACTCTCGGGAAGGAAGATGTGCCCCATTTGGTGATGTGGGGCTTGTGGGGTTGGCTAGGAATAGCTAACTTTACTTGGACTCACGTAAGAGGAACATTGAGGCACATAAAATCAGTCCCATGCTTGCTAACAGTAAGACCCCCACCAAGAAAGCTCCTGTAACATCCACCATAATACCCATTAGTAATGGACCTGTAAAGCCACCAATCTCTGCGATAGCGAAGAATATACCTCCCGCAAGCCCCATATTTTCTGCGCCAACCTGGGGGTCATCCATTAAAATAAGCATCAGCATTGGTAGCAAGACAGGCGCCGCTACCCCATACAGTATCAAACCGGCAATAAGTATCCAGGAGGATGTTGTGAAAGAAATCAATAGCCCAACCGATGTAAGGAAAGCTAGAAAAGATAAAAAGCGACCTCTTAAACGTCGTGGTACCAGTCTTGGTAGAAATAAGACGGATGGGATTGCCGCGATGAATGGGGTAGAAGCCATAAATCCTGCCACTTCAGGAGAAATCCCACTATTCTCCAGCATTTTGGGTAACCAGTGTGTGAAACCATGCTCAATGAATAGTGTTAGAAGCCCAGCAAAGAGAATGATTCTGACATTATGCACTCTGAATAATCTAATGAGAACGTCCTTGATACTGGTTTTACTTAAATCCTCTGCCTGTCTGGCATCTCGGGCAAATAGCCACCATATAAATGCGAACACCAGAGTCAACAGACTATAAAATACAAAAGTAAACCTCCAGCTATATCCAGTTAGTGGCATAATGAGGCTGTTGGTGGCAGCAATAGCGAATAAGCCTCCTATCCAGGGCGCTGTAGTATAGATGCCTACTGCTGTAGCGCGGTCATTTCCTCTGAACCATACGGAAATCACTTTAGGTGCGCCTACGGAGATAAGAGGGCCTCCAATTCCAAACAGTGCAACCATTGGTAGTAAAGTTATAAATCCAGTGGCAAAATAGCGCAGCCCTTCGGATAAAGCCAGAATCAGGGCACCCGCGAATAGGGTCTTTCGTATTCCCCATTTGTCCATAGCTGCGCCGGCAATAATAGAGATAGGTATATAGACTAGTTGCCAGCTGCCCAGTATAAATCCCATCTCTCTGTACGACATTTTTAAGTCGGAAAGCATTGGGGTTATAACTGGTGGTATGGACCTCATGTTTAAGCCAAAACCAGCATACAAAAGCCAGACAATTGCCAGGATTACCCAACGATATGATTGTAAATACAGCTCAACTGTATCATTGTTATCAAAGTGAAGTATTCTCTTAAAGGGAAACATTAGTCCTGGAATATTAACCTCTGCTGTTTTATTGTAGTGCTCTGGTAGACGACCTAATTCCTTTGTCAGTCCATAGCCTTTTGGGTGTATAAAAATAAAATGGCCCCCTGGTTGACTTATTCCGCAACTATAAAACTGAAATCAAGTTCAGCCTATCAGAGTGAAAGAGAATCCTCGAGATATTTAACTTAACCCCCGTAACTATATAGACTACAGAAGACATCCACCACGGTCTAGCAATTTGGCTAGCTCTATGGGATAGAGAGTTATGGCTTGGAGATGGTCGTAAACATCAAAATCAAGTATATCTAAGAGATGATAAACCTCACACTTAGGCATAGTGTTTGTCTAAAGCAGCCTGTATCAACTCGCGTTGGGTACTTACTGCGGTGATGATTTCCGAGACATACTCTTACCCTAAAGTTCCTATTTCTCACTATCTTATTATACTCTATATAATGAATACAGCGCCTTATACAGCCTCTGAGACGTTCCTGTCGTGGCTTCGGGTAAGATGTCAGGCAAGCCAGCCGACACCATTCGCGCCCGGTGCTGGATTGTTGTTGAGATCTTCGATAGTCAATCCATCAAACACTCGTTCAAGCTCATCTGATATTCTAAGGAAGTAATCTGTAATCAGTAATTGAAATTCCATGGATAGCTCCTGGTAACCCAAAGATATATGCGTACTAAGTCTATAACTGAGAACCTGGCAAATCAATGCGGAGACGATGATTGAATTCCTTTCTGTACCAACCGTTCATTTACCCTATTATTTTTAGCTTTAACAGTAATTTATTTCATCAAAAGCCCGTTCCAAAACGCAAAATTAGAATATAATATATATCTACTGATAAGCCCACTTAAAACTACGTGAAATAATAATCGAAGCGAAGACCAAAGAACCCCAAATGGCTAATAAACAAGGAAGGGGGAACATAGATGAGTAAGATAGCTGCAGGTTGGATAAGAGTATCATCACCAGGACAAGTTGATCCTTCGTTGGGTGACCAACTGTCAACTATAAAAGCGAAAGCTAATGAATTAGGATATGAGCTACCACCTGAACGAGTATTATCTGTGGTGTGGGCTAGTCAGGAGCTTTCAAACTGCCCACCGTTCCAAATGCTTCAAGAGTGGGCATACGCACAACAGGTTGAGGCTATATTCACGTTACATAGGGACAGGCTGACAGAATTACCTGAAGAGCACGTTTTTTTATCAAACTCTGCGAGGACAAGGGAGTAATCATAATCCCTTGTGAGGGACCACCTATTGTAGATGGTGACGCGGGTAGGCTCATGTCTTATATTGAGGACTATGTCAAAAGGAAACAGGTATTGCGGACCCAGTTTGGGGCCAGGTTTGGCTTACGCAAACGTGTAACCGATAGGTATCTTTCGGTTCGTTGTCGTCCTGTCTTTGGTTACGATTGGGACGGATATGCTAAGCTTGTGCCAATAAGGATTGGCACAACCGCGAATTGATACTCGACTTACTCTTACGAAAGCAGAAGTCCACATACAAAGGAAGTGATAATGAGGGTATTACGTATAGAGGTCTAATCAAAGAATTAACCTATGTGCTATACCCAACCCAACAGGTAACCCTAAACAACCAGTATGGTTTTGCTCACTATTCCCAATCTAGCTGTTTCTATACTAATTAATAACTTCAGCTTCGCATAGCGTTCATGCCCCTTCCTTGATAAGGAGAGGGGGAAGGATTATTTTGGAAGGGACGAAGCCTCTTCCAGACCTTCCTTGAAAGAGCTTACCGGTAGTTTTAGAATGACTTTTTTATTTTTGTCCAGGTGCTGCTAAAGTGAACCAGAGGACTTGACCTGTGTCTATGAATCTTGCCCGTTCTTAAAGCTTGGAGAAAGTCGACCTTACTGTTAAATTCAGGCATCTCTACATAGGTGTTTCCTATTTCGTTAGGGGTATGGGCATCACTGCCGGCAGTCCCAGGGATGTCATATTTTTTAGCAAAAGCTGGAGCTTTTGATGGAGACCAGAGCAGAGGCATTCTGGCATTAAACATTTCTATAATATCAATTTGCTCTACTAGTTCTTCTAACCTCTTGCTGTCTAACCTAAGTCCCCTGAGCGGATCAAAAGGGTGGGGTAAATTTATCAGAGCATCTTGAGCTCTGATGTGAGATATTGCTTGTTCAATAGACAGCCCACTAGGTATGGTTTCTTTCAGAAACATACCCATTATCTCGCCATGAGGGGTTAAAATTTCCTCAGCTATAATTACAGGGAAGGGAGCCAAGCTCTGCATCTTTAATGCACCCTCAACAGTACCGTGGTCAGCTATGGTGATACAATTGATTCCGGTCTCCAAACAGCGGTTGATTATATCCTCTAGAGACATATTGCAATCCATTGAGTATTCGGTGTGAATATGAAAGTCAGCTTTTAGCATTTAATCAATCTTAATCAACCTTTCTAGGTAGTTATTGCTGCGTGTGTCAATTTTAAGTAACCCTTTCCAAGTAGCTGCCGCTACGAGTGTCAACTTTGATAATATCTCCTTGATTGACAAACATGGGAACCTGGATAGTAATGCCAGTCTCCAGTGTAGCCGGTTTGGTGCCGGCGGTGGCAGTGTCTCCCTTAAAATCAGGACCGGTCTCAGTTACCTTAAGGTCAATAGTGATGGGCAGCTCTACACCTACCAAGTCACCCTTGTAACTGGACATCTGCAGAGACATACCTTCTTTCAGGTAGTTAATGGTGTCACCCAGCTGGCTGGTATCAACAGGCATCTGCTCGAAGGTTTCCTCATCCATAAAGTAATATAAATTCCCGTCATTATATAGATACTGCACACCCCGAAAGTCAAGACGTGCCCGGGTGAATTTCTGGTCCGATTGAAAGGTTTGCTCAATGGTATGGCCCGCCCGAATATCACGAAGTTTTACCCGGGCTAGGGCAGTCCGCTTCATCTTGACATGCTGGTAGTCAATAACCTGATACAGTTTGTCTTCCAGTTCAATAATAACTCCTTTTCTTAGCTCGCTACCACTTATCATATCTGCACCTTCCTCGCCTTAGAAATCAAGGTAACCTTACCGTTTTCTATTACTGCCAAATCTTCAATTCTCACCCCACCCCACTTGGCAAGGTAGATACCGGGTTCAATACTAAACACCATACCGGAAGTAAGCAGGTCAGTTGAACTTGGGCCAAGACGTGGCTGTTCGTGTTCAGCCAGCCCAACACCATGTCCCAACGAATGGCCAAAAGCTTCGTCGTAGCCTGCCTGTTCAATAACTGTCCTGGCCAGGCTGTCGGCCTCCGCACCACTCATACCCTCTTTAATTGCGGCTATGGCTGCTAGCTGTGCCTCAAGAACAGTATTATGTACCTTTCTGAAAGTATCATCAGGAGAACCCAGGCAGATGGTGCGGCTGAGGTCACTAGAGTAACCACCCACCCTGGCCCCCATATCAATGAGTACCGGCTCCCCGGAATTGATTTGGCGCGGAGAAGGTTTGGCGTGAGGTAGGGCAGCATTGGGACCCGAGGCAACAATGATATCAAAGGGTAGAACCTGGCTACCATTCTCACGCTGGAATTTCTCTATCTCCCAGGCTAATTCTTGTTCAGTCATACCGATATGAATTATAGCTTCAATATAGGCAAAAGCCCTATCAGTTATCTCGGCAGCCTTAGTAATAAGCTCGATTTCTTCAGGTTCTTTTATGGTTCGAAGGGACTCCACCAGTCCCTCTACCGGAACAAGTTGGAGCCGGAGATGAGCTTTTTTCAGTATATCAGATAGCTGTTGATACATGGCAAAAGTAATATGTCCGGATTCGAAGCCTAAACGGCTCAAGTTTAGCTCGGCTACCAGTCGGGGGAACCATTCTGATGTATTATTAGTTATTTGAAAAATCCGGTAGTCAGGGGCTTGAGTCCCAGCTTGCTCTAGGTAGCGAAAGTCAGTGGCTAAAACTGTATCTTGTGGTGTAATCAGCAGGTAGCCTGCCGAACCAGCAAAGCCGGAAAGGTAGTACCTGTTCTCCGGTTGCGAGATAAGAATAGCATCAATCTCCTTCTCAGTTAATTTTTGGCGCAGTCTTTTTAATCTATTACTTACTTTCAAGTTTATTGCCCCTTTCTTGTGCCATCGGGTGAGCCGATAGATATACCTTTTTCGCCTGGCTCTTGCTCACATGAGTATAAATCTGGGTTGAGGATAGACTGGCGTGTCCCAGAAGCTCCTGGACTACCCTTAAATCAGCCCCGCCATCAAGTAAATGGGTGGCGAAGGTGTGACGCAGCATATGGGGGTGAACCTTTTTCTCTATACCGAATATATTAGCATATTTCTCTAAGATGCTTTGCACACTTCGTTCTGTCAGGCGCTCCCCATAGCGGTTGAGAAATAAGGCATTGCTCCTTTTCTCACCTAATAGTTCAGGTCTGCCCTGGTTAAGGTAGGCAGTTATAGCCCTGGCGGCCGGCTCGCCCATCAGCACCATCCGTTCCTTAGACCCCTTCCCGAGTACCCGGATTTCACGGGTGTCAAGTTTAACCCGCTCCAGATTCAGGCTTACCAGTTCACTTACCCTGAGACCGGAGGCGTAGAGTAGCTCCATGAAAGCGCGGTCACGTTGCCCCCGTGGTGTGGCTAAATCAGGGGCTTCCAGAAGTCGTGCCATTTCGTCTATACTCAGAAAAGATGGTAAGCGCCTATCCAGCTTGGGTGAAGAGGTTTTTTGTACCGGGTTGGCTGTTAATATTTCTTCCCGTTCTAAATAGCGGTAGAAAGAACGAATTGCCGATAGCTTGCGGGCAATGCTTGCTTTGACGAAGCCCTGCTCCATAAGGTGCGACAAATAATCGCGTAAAACATTCCTATCTACTTCCTTCAGCGAAACAATCCCTCTGCCCTTAACAAACTGAAAAAAACCCAGCAAATCAGTAGTATAGTTGCGCACGGTATAGGGTGAAGCATTCCGCTCCACCTCAAGGTAATTTATGTATCTATTAAAAACCTCTTGCATGGGGTTAGTTGCTTCCATGTTTCTCTAGGAAGTAGCTAAATGATTTGTTCTTTTGCTTCGCTACCTCTAGATCAAAGTATTTGAGGATTTCCTGCATAAAATCTATCCTAGATGAGCTGAACTTTTTAGGAATTACGTTGTCAAATTCCTCTTTTACAATAGTATCTGTGGTGTTAAAAGAGCGTATTCCACATTTTTTAGAGCACGCCTCATCTAGTCCTGCAAGATACCAGCTTTCTATTTCCTTTATTACTACTATTATCTTGTTCTCATGTAAGTTGCTAAATTTCTCTTTTTTTCCCTCTTTTCTGAAGGTTATACATGGTGCATCGTTAATGTCTGTTACATACATATAGTCAGCGTCCATCGCCTCAATACTTCTAATGTAATTATTAATTTTTTCTTTCTTGAGATTCGCGTATGGCACTACCTCAACCAAATCATACTTCATTTCAAAAGAAGGACATATTATTCGATTAAAGAATCTTAGGTCATCTAGACCTTCAACCCAGATAAACAATCTTTCGTATCCCATACTTAGACTCCCAGCAAATTTTGCACGAATAGTTCTTCAACTCCTATTTCGTTTTGCAAAAATGTTTTTATTTCTTTGCTCTCACTCGGTCGGCGGATAGTGGAGAACCCCTGTTTATCCCGAGATATGAGTAGGATATCTTTTATATCTGAATATTTTACTGTCTCAGGATTATGGGTAGTGACAATAATCTGTTTCGTCTTTGACGCCTCTCTCATCATGCCTACTATTTTGGAAATAATGTAAGGGTGTATGTTTCTTTCAGGTTCT
>SDBU01005364.1_pt1 | contig 15374 bp, 7 predicted proteins | sample 2277071 | NCBI WGS metagenome assembly SDBU01 (sample SAMN10397929, study PRJNA504765) | marine sediment metagenome | isolation source: marine sediment core GS08_GC12, 126 cmbsf | place: Arctic Ocean: Gakkel Ridge, Loki's castle | collected 2008
ATTTGGTTATTGTTGATCGAAAAGGAGCCCCATTATTTGTAGATATTGCACCAGCAAATCGACATGATTCAAAACTTTTGAAACCAATTATCAACCAAATGAGAAAATCAAAACAAGCTCGTATTTTAGCTGCGGACAGTGCTTTTGATGTGGAAATTTTACGCTCAGAATGCCGAGCCAAGAACATTGCTTTAATAGCTGTTCCAAACAGGAGGCGAAAAAAAGACGTACATGTTTTTCAAGTGCCTAAGCGATGGATAGTTGAACAAACGTTTGGAATTTTATCTTGGTATCGAGGTCTAAAAATCTGCTGGGCAAAGACACGAGAATCAGCTCTAAGCTTTCTTCAAATAGCTTGTTCCTTAAGACTTTTTAAGATGGGAGGAATTTTCGGATAAGCTCTTAGCACTGAGAAAACACAAAAATGTACTATTCATAACCAATGAGCGGCCATTTTTCTCATGGTTGGTTATAACCTGTTACTATTTTATCTTTTGCCTATCAGGAAGGCAATTTTGACCCAAATGGATGTTTTAAATTTAGTTATAAAATAGTAAGTTGTAGGACGCCATACCTCTTCGCTTATCCGCGTCTGCCGACTCGGCAAGCTACCACGATCGGGAAGCCCAGCTATCCGATTGAGATTATATTACTTGCAACGCTCTCATTGCCTGCACTGTCAACAGCAGTGATCGAGTACGTTAAGGTTTGGTTTTCACATCGATTATGATGACAAAATTGTAATGGTTCTTCAGTGTCTAGCGCTTCCAACAACTGGCCATCGCAATATATTTTGTATTGAACAATGGGCCTTGCAGAAGTTGCCTTGGTCCACTCTATGACATTAATGAGGTCAGTTTGTGTAGGATATCGTTGTGATATTTGAAAACCATCAATCTGTGGTGGTGTTAACAAAACCTGAAAAAGGGCTGCATAACTTTGCTTTGTATTAGCGGCTGCTGGCGTAACTTGTTCCCAAACAACAATCGTATTTCCTGCGTTATCCATGTAAAGTTCAGGATTACTTACGTTTCCTGTATGTGTTGTACCAGAGATAGGGGTATCAAATTTTGTCCAGTCTGTTCCATCATAAAATGCTCCATATAGTCGGATAACACTAGCTTCATCCGGTCTTCTCCAAACAGCTATTCCTGTGTTATTATTTTTATTAATCACCACTCGACCATTGAGATTGAGGGATGGAACGGTGTTAGAAAGAGGATCTGGAAAAAGAGACCAGCTTGAACCGTTAAATAGAGCTCCAGAAGCATAGACATTGGATCCTTGAAATTGATTCCAGATGGCAAGAGCAACACCGGTGTTATTAACAGCCACTCGAACTCTTTCCGCATCGTTAGTATGACTGGTTCCAGAAACAGGATCAACAAATAACGACCAGGTTGAGCCATTAAAACGTGCTGAATAAATTCGTTCTTTTATGGGACCTGTTGTATCATCAAGTTGTTGCCAAATAGCTACGGCCTTTCCAGTAGCATCTATTGCCACTTGAGGTCTTACGGCAATTCTAGGATGGCTCGTTCCAGAAATAGGATCAGCAAATAACGACCATGTTGAGCCGTTAAAATATGCACTGTAAACTCTATTAACAGCTCCATCCGCTTGCTCCCAAACAGCAAAGCCTTTCCCATTAGTATTGAAACCACTTTCTAGTCGAATCGTATCTCCCGGAGAAACAGGATCAGCAAATAATGACCACGTTGAGCCGTTAAAACGTGCCGAATAAATTCTATTATCAGCTCCAACTTGTTGCTCCCAGATCGCGATTGCATTACCATTTTGATCTATGGAAGAAATACCGGGATCATCTATATTTCCCGTATGACTGGTTCCAGAAACAGGATCAGCAAATAACGACCACGTTGAGCCATTAAAATATGCACTATAAACTCTATTAACCCCATCTTTTTGTTTCCATATTGCAATGGCATTACCGTTATCATTAATGGAAAGGCATGGTATTGTTGCAATCCCGGTATGTGCAGTGCCTGAGATCGGAAATGCAAAGTCGGTCCAGGTTGTTCCATCAAATCTTGATCCATAAATTCGCCGCGTTCCACCGGAATCATTTTGTTTCCAGATAGCAATAGCTATTTTTCCAGTACGAGCAAGAGTTATTTCAGGTGTTAGCGAAGCAGTAGTATTATTCACATTTGATATTCTCACTGGACTGAGCCATTCTCCAGGAATTTGCGCATAACATTGCAAACCAATCAATAAGAACGTAAATATCTTAATCTTGATAATAAAAGACAATTGTATTTTCATGGTATTTAAAACCTATAGCTTAATTCTATGCCACTTACTAATCCGCCGATATCAATGGAATGTATTTTACTTGGACGGCATGACGTACACGGTTCATTTTCTATGGAGATGCAGAACGTTGGTTTGAATTTTGCATTGTTATACTCAATTGATAGGCCAAGAAATAACTCCTTATAAGGGTTAAATTCAAAACCAAATGAGATCATAGCTCCTGGAACTGTTTTTTTTAAACGTCGAATAACGTACGTGGAGTTATTTTTTTCACTATAAAAAAACAGACGTAAACCTCCGCCAATATAAAAAGGAAGATCTTCAAAAAAATATTTTAGTCCTAATCCCATAGTTGGTAATTTTATTTCGGTGCAGATGTTACTTCCCAGAGACTTTCCAGACCTTCGAAAATAACTACCACTCACCTCTACGTTTAACGTTCTCCAAAACTGCCAACGAAACGCTCCTTCAAACCAATAACCTCCTTCGCTGCCTGTTTTACTGAAAATTTTGCGTAAAATACCTTCTTGTGGATAAAAATACCCATTTTTTATCGAGAAAGCACATTTTTTCTCATCTTTAAAGTTATATTCGTTCGTTTCTGTTGTACTGCAGTTGCTACCATTAATGAACAATACGACCAGAATAAAGCTCAGATATATCTTCATTCTTTTCTAGGATTTTTCTATAAAGTTAAATTCTTCCCTTTTCAAGTAACCCACCCTATAACAATAATAAGATTTATCAAGATATTTAATTACAGTTTTGATAGCTAACCACAAATGCTCCATGGAATTAAAATCCGAGAAACCTGGTGGTGAAACAATCACTCTGCAGCAGCGTGGACAACTACCCACTCGCGCTTTCCCGTATCAAGCCAAAGCGTATGAAGCAGCGTGCGAGTTTCCGGATCAAATGCCAGATCAAGGCCCTTGTATTCGCGATCTTTCATACCAACAAGTTGGTCCAAAATGGCCTTTTTCGTAATATCGCCTGTAATTCTTCTTAGCACATAGAGCAAAAGATCTGTGGCAATATACGCTTCAAGGCTGAACGTATCAAGAATAACGCCTTGCTCTTTAGCAGCAACTCGAAATTGTTTTACAATCTGCAAATTACTCGTCTCAGGATTAGGAACTACATTTGTATATACAAAACGCAAATCAACATCACGAGCAAAGTTGACAAACTGTGCCTCTCCAAAATCAGAATTGCCAAGCAAATTCATCTCAGCAAGCTGGAGCACACCCATTTGCCGGATCAAACTACGCGCAGCAACTGCCGTGGAAAAGAAAAGTATCGTGTCTGGGGCATATTCGTTTATTTTCTCTACTTGTTTTTTAAAGTTAACATCATTTCTGTCGTAAGCTACTTCCAGCCAATCCTTCACACCGCGCTCTTTCATCGCCTGACGAGCAGAGTTTAAAAAACTTTCTCCGAATGCATCATCTTGATAAAAGAAGACTACTTTCTTTGCCTTCATCGTATCTATCGCATACGTTGTCAAAACTTGCGCCTCGGAAGCATACGATGCACGAAGGTGAATCATGTATCTAAGATTCGGCTTGCGAAACATCGGTGCCCCAGTTATCGGAAAGAGCACAAGCAATTTGCCTTCTTTTACTAAATCAAGATACGCCTCAAGCGTTGGTGTTCCAACCGGTAAAAGAACCGTATCGATACCATCTTTCAAAAATCGCTCCACCGCTTGCCGAGCAACCGATGGCGTATAGCCATCATCAACAATGGTAATTTGCGGCACGAATTGTTTTGCAATCTCCGCTTGCGTAAAGCGAAGTTCAATTCCCGCACGAACTGCTTTACCTAATGCCTTTACCCCCTTGGAAAGATCAATCGTAGAACCAACCTGAAACTCAATTCGCTTTTTCTCTGCAACGGCCTCCACATCGGTCGTCTGCGTCTCTTCACGCGAAACACCTTCTCTCTTTTTTTCAATCCAATCACCCTTACCAGTATCAAGCCACAAAGTATCAGAAAGTTCCCTGGTTTCAGGATTAAAGTTAAGCTCCAGGCCTTTAAACTTATAATTCTTCATCTTTTGCGCGACATTAACAATTTTGTCGATCGTAACCGGTCCCTCAATTTGACGTAATATTTCGAATAGGATGTTCGCATTGATATATTGTTCAAATGCAACTTTATCATAAGCTCGATTGCTTTTGTCTGCCCACTCCCGATACTCCCTTGCTATTTGAAGCTCACTCGTACGCGGATCAGGAACCATTCGTATGAGAACAAACGTTAGGCCCTTGTCTTTCAAAAATCGCTCAAATGCATCTTCATACACTGAAAGGCCGAGCAACTTTTTGCCCGCAAAATATTGAACGCCCATCTGGCGAATCAAACCGCGAATTGCAGGCGTATTCGTTGAGAAAAGAATTGTGTCTGGATTTGCATCACGAATTTGGGCAGCCTGTTTTTTATAATTCACCACATTACGCTCATGTGGCACTTCTATAAAATTCGTAATACCTGCAGCCCTCAATGCTCGACGCGCACCTTCCAAGGCACCACGACCAAATGCATCGTCCTGATAAAAAATGGCAATCTTTTTTGATTTTAGATTGCGCAGCGCATAGTCAATTAATTCTTGCCCTTCTCGTATGTATGATCCACGATAATGAATAATATTTTTCAACGTAGGTTTTCTAAAAACCGGTGCGCCGGAAAATGGAAATAAAACTAACACTTTCCCATCTTTAATAAGATCAAGGTACGATTCCAAAGAGGCACTCCCTTGAGAACCAAGTAACATAGTAACACCATCGCGTAGCAATTCTTCCACCGAAGCCCGCGTTTTTCGCGGCGTGTATTCATCATCAATAGTTGTTAATTGGAGCACCGTACCAGGCACACTGTTCATTGCATTAGCTCTATCGAAAGCGATTTCTAACCCTTCTTTTACACGCTTTCCAATTGGACTTGCCCCTTTTGATAAATCCATGGTAGCACCAAAAACTAACTCTGCCTGCTCAGCCCGTTTAGCCCTTTTGGAAATTTTGCGACCCGTAACCACATCAAATACTGCTGATTCGTGAAATCCTGTTAATTCCGGAACTTTTTGGTTAAATAGTGAGATTGTCCACAGATTGAGACCATTTTGCACTCCAAGCTTTGCAAACGCATCATAATTAAATTTGTACAGTTTTTGATTTCGTTCTGTTGGAGATGAAAAGACGATCCACGTTGTAACTCCCTTTACTGCACCAACTTTGGTCAAACCATCAGTCTTATGATAAGCTGTAACTCGATTTTCACCGGTTATATATGCCTGAATATCTACACTCTTCTTCTTATTGCCCTGCTTGCTTCCGTACTCAAAAAAACCACGATGCCCGTCACTACCAAGTAAACTTGCCAAATTCTGCTCATCAAATTTTCGCTCAATACGATTATTACTGCTCAAAAGAATCGCATTTATTTTATCTTTTGTTTCATGAGTCAAATACAAAGCAATTGGCAATGTATCAAAAAAACGAGTGATAAGATCACCAAGTGGAATCTGATTAGAAGAAACATGCGCAACTCGTATTTTTAACTCGCGTATCAGCCCAAAATTTTGCCATCGCTCCTCATCTTCGTGATAACCACGCGTATAAAATACACGGCCCGGATTAGTGTTCATAAGCTGCAAAATCAAAGTTAGTGTCTCTAAAATATAGGAAGATCCGTCAACTGCATTACCATTGAAAACGAAGTAATAGTGCGAATTAATAATTTTGAGAGAATCATCAACAACGCCCTGTTGCTTTAAAAAGATAAGATCTCGCTCTAGAGAATGGAACGCACTAAATAAATCTCCCCAAATAACAATTTGATCACCTTTGGCTGGCTTGTATCGCTCAGCAAATTCGCCTCTGAACTTGTCTTTTTCTCGTTTATCAACAACACGGCGCAATAACTGCTTAAATCTCCGTGCATCCCAAACATTTCTCGATATCCCCACTCGGAGAAAAAACCGTTGAGTCCATCCGGGAACATTTTCTTTGTAAAAAGAAGAAAAATTCGGGTGCAACCAATCATTGTTATCAGGCTTGATATACTCGGGGTAATCTTTGGCGTATTCTTGCACTTCAGAAAGTGTTGAAAAAATGGTAGCCGATAGTTGCCATGTAGGACAAATCAAAAACAAGACCAGCAAATACTTATTCAATCCCTGCTTCATTAAGACCCTCTCACCCACAAAAACAGCAAGTAATACCAACCAATCAAAAAAACTACATGAAATGAAATAAACACAACGCCACGAAGTTTAATCATTAAAGGAGACATTGTTCCATGACGAACCCACATTATTGCAAGAAAAAAACTTATAAAAGAAAGCGCCAGAACAAACGTAAACAAGTGATCACCTAATAAAAAATAGCCAACCTTTGGCGACATGCCTTGAATAACAAACCGATACGCAATTAACGAAGTAACACCTCCAGCGGCAAGACGCATAATATCGTAACTTTTTTCAGGCTCAAAACAAAACCAAAAAATGCTTATAAAAAATACAAGAAAAAGCGGAAGCAAAATAAGCATAATCAGGCTTACACCTGACCGGGCAAAATCGAGCATAAACACAACTGTTGGATATCGAATAACTTTACGAGCATCAAACTTATCAATGTATTCTTCCTCATAACCCGCTTGGACTGCTTGATCAATCTTAATCCATCCCGGAATCACTATTTTTTTTGATGATGAAAAATCAGATTTAAATGAATTGAAAATCACCTCACTTGGTGTTACATGCAGATTTACCAGCGTAATATAAATTCTATGATCATCGATCGGGAAAAATTGATGGCTCAGCGTAGCAGTAAAACGTAGACGAACTTTGTATTCAGCAAAAAGCTTACCGTCTATTAATTTCGTTCTCGGTTGAGATTTTTGAAGAAGTTCACCTTTTTCAAAGGAAAACTTCTCGATGGTATCAAGAGAAATTAATGCCGGATCAAACTGAAACCAAAGCGAACCATCAAAAACAAAATCATTCTCAACAATCTTAAATTGGTGCCAGTTGGTTATATATAGTCCAACCTCAACCTCAACCGGCTCACCACCCCATTCTTTTATCTTTTCAGGAGTAACAGATTTAATCTCAGGAAACTGCTCAAGAGGACGATACCAATTGATAGCACGGCTACCCAAAAAAATGACCAGCGCAGAAGTGATCAAGAGGGCTGCCAGTTGATATTGCGGACGAACAACTTGCTCACATATTTTTTCAAACCAATTTTTCTTCATGGTTTATCTTTTTTATTGGGTTTTATTTCAAGTACCTGCCAGTCCGGTCCTCCTGTATAAAGCCAAAAGGTAGAAGATAATGTTCGAGTCTCTGGATTAAAGTCGAACCGCAATCCTTTATAGTTATAATTTTTTATCTTTTCAATGGCACCAATAATTTTTTCCTTCGTAACAGCCCCTTCTATTTTATGAACTATATCAAGCAATAAATCCGTTGCAATATACGACTCTAAAGTAAATGTATCTACTAAAGCATCATATTTTTTTGCCGCATCTCGAAACTGCTGAACAATGGGAAGATCACTTTTTTGAGGATTTGGAACAACATTAAGATAGATAACCTTTAATCCTTTTTCACGAATAAAACTAAGAAACAGTTTTTCACCAAAATCCGAATTGGCAAGCATTTTTTTGTTCGAAACAACTTGAATCCCCATCTGACGTATTAACTCTTGTGCTGCAGTAGTAGTAGAAAAAAATAAAATGGTATCGGGATCATATTTCGTTATGGCTGCAATTTGCCTTTTAAAATTGACATCATTACGTTTATAAGGCACCTCTAACCAATCGGTAATGCCACGCTGCTTTAGCAGTTCCTGCCCCCCATCAAGCAATCCCTGACCAAATGCATCTTCTTGATAAAACATAACAGCTTTGCGAGCCTTTAACGTATCTAGGGCATATTTTGTTAATATTTCCCCCTCAGTTTTATATGAAGGACGAATATGCGCTATATATTTTAGGTCTGGCTTGCGAAAAATTGGCGCGCCAGTAATAGGAAAAAGGACAAGAACTTTGCCTTCTTTTACCAAATCAAGATATGATTCTAATGTCGGACTGCCTACAGGCGTTAAAATAATATCAATTCCCCGTTCTAAAAAACTCTCTATTTCTCGACGTGTTACTGTTGGCGTATATTCATCGTCAACAATAACAACCCGCAATATTGAGTAATCATTAGCCTCCCTCTCCTCTTTCAACCTCAAATCAATACCAGCCTTAACTGCACGACCTTGTAGCTTCACTCCTTTTGAAAGATCAAGGGTAGATCCAATTTCCAATGGTTTCTTCTTACCAAGCTCAGCCACAACTTCTTTCTTCTCTTTCCTTTTTCCCTCCGCTTTTTCCTTGTCAACATCCTCGGCAATCTTGCCCTTTGCCTCTTTTTGATACACTTTCTCATCACTACGAGCACTTTTTTCAATCCATTTTCCTTGACCCGTATCAAGCCATAAAACCGGCGAAAGTTCTCTTGTTTGAGGATCAAAATCAAGTATTAACCCTTTAAATTCATAATTCTTCATATTTTCTGCTACATCGATAATTTTTTCTTTGGTAACGGGCCCCTTAATTCGCCTAAGTATATCGAATAAAATGCTCGCATTAATGTACTGCTCAAATGAAACTTTATCATAAGAAATATTGGCTGCATCTGCTGCTTTTCGGTATTCTTTTGCAATTTCCAACTCACTGGTCTTTGGATCGGGCACCATGCGCGTCAAAATAAATGAAAGTCCCTTATCCTTCAAAAACCTCTCAAAAGCATCTTCGTACACCGAAACACCAAGCAGTGTTCTGCCGGAAAAAAAGCCTGCTCCCATTTGTCGAATAATGCTACGAATTGCCGTTGCATTTGTAGAAAAAAGAATTGTATCGGGGTCTTCCTTTTTAATTACAGCTGCTTGCTTTTTGAAACTAACAACATTGCGCTCATGTGGCACTTCAACAAAATCAGTTACGCCTGCCTTTTTTAGTGCTAATCGCGCCCCCTGCAAAGGCCCTTTTCCAAATGCATCGTTTTGATAAAAAATAACAATCTTTTTCGCCTTTAATTTATTAAGCGCATATTTAATAAGCTCTTCACCCTCACGTACATATGAACCTCTAAAATGAATCAGGTATTTCAGATCAGGCTTTCTAAAAATCGGCGCACCAGTAAAGGGAAACAGCACTAGAACTTTACCCTCCTTGACCAAATCAAGATATGCCTCTAATGATGGACTTCCTTGCGAACCAATGAACTCACTAATACCACGATTAATAAATTGCTCCACCTCTTTGCGCGTTTTTTGGGGAGTATATTCATCATCTTGGGTAACAAGATTAGGAATAACACTCGGCAATATACCCTCTTTGCGTTCTTGATCAAATCGAATCGTCAGCCCTTCTTTGACCTTCTTGCCAATTGGACTTGTACTTTTTGATAGATCCATTGTAGACCCAAACGTAATTTCTTGCTTTTCGTCTAGTTGCGCCACAAGTGGTTGTTCTTTCTCTGGCTTTACTTTCTTTTTCGCTTCTCTCGCCTCCTTTTTCGCTTCTTCAGTTACTGGCTTTTTCTCCTTTTTATCTCGTTCACTGGAAGCTGCTCGAACATCTTTCTTGATCCAAGGACCTTCGCCCGTATCAATCCATAACGTTCTTACTAGCTCACGTGAATCAGGATCAAAATCAAGTTCTATACCTTTAAAATTATAATTTTTGATAGCTTCCAATTTTTTTATAATTTTTTCTTTCGTTAGTGGCGGCTTAATGCGCTGTAATATGTCAAACAAAATATTGGCATTAATAAACGCTTCCAGCGAGGTAAGATTCGGCGTATGATTACTCTTTCTGGCTGCCTCACGATATTCCTTAACAATTTCCAGGTCACTCTTTTGAGGATCCGGCACCACACGAACCATCACAAAGCGAAGACCCTTTTCTTCCAAAAATCTATCAAACGATTCGTCATAGACCGACATGCCAATTAAATTTTTCGCCTTAAAAAAAGCTACTCCCAATTGTCGAATGAGACTTCGCGCTGATGGTGTAATGGCAAAAAAGAAAATTGTATCGGGATCTGCTTGTTCAATGATTTTTGCCTGTTGTTCAAACTGTACGTCATTGCGCTCATAGGGAACTTTAACAACATCTTTAAACCCTCTTTTATCCAATACCTCCATCGCACCCTGCAATGCACCATTGCCAAACGCATCATTTTGATAAAAAATAGCAACTTTTCTCGCCTTCAGTTTATCAATTGCATAATTTGCAAGCGCTCGCCCTTCATCCACATAACCAACACGCATGTGAGCCATATGCGTCAGATTCGGTTTGCGAAAAATTGGTGCTCCCGTATACGGGAAAAGCACGAGCACCTTACCGTCTTTGATCAGATCAAGGTATGCCTCAGTTGTGGGACTGCCTACTGAATTGAGAAGGATATCTGTCTTAGAATCTTTAATAAAATCTGAAACTAAAATGCGCGTTTTGCTTGGTGTATACTCATCATCTTGGATCATAATTCGAGGAAAGAATGGGCCAGCGCCGCCATTTTGCGTTACTTGGTTAAATGCAAGATCAAGACCATCTTTAATAGACTTGCCGATAGTGCTTGCACTTTTTGACAAATCGATTGTTGCCCCCAGAATAACTTCTTGTTTTTCTTCAACAGGCAACCCTTTCTCCTTAACGGGTTCTTCTGCTTTCTCTTTGACAAGCTCTTTCGGTTTGATTTCAGGTTCTTTTTTTATCTCAATGACTTTCTTTTTCGGCGCCTTTTTCTCTTTTTTTACACCCGCTCTCACTCGTTGGCCCGTGAGCAAATCGTACGTAACAGCTTTTTTAAATCCGAACAACTCTCGTACATCTTGATTATAAAGCGTGATAGTCCAATCCTGCAGTTGGTCAGCAACGGCTATTTGGGCAAATGCATCATAAAAGAATTCATACAAGCGCCTATTTCTACTCGTCGGTGACGAAAAAACCAACCACTGCAACGCCTCGCGCTGCATGCCAAGCATGGAAAGTCCCTTCGTTTGATGATAGGTAATAGAACGGTCTTCGCCGGTAATCAAAGCCTTCACATGAACATTTTTTTTAGAAAGCTCTTTGTTGAGTAATTTGAATGAACTCAATTGATCCTTTGATTCTCGCTCAAGAAAACCAGCAAAATTTTTCGTGTCAAAACCCGATCTGCTATACTCGTTGTTCCCAATCAAAACAACATTGATCGCATTTTCAGATACCGTAGGCAAAAACAAGCCCAGTGGCAACGTATTAAAAAATCGAGTAACCGATTTATTTAAGGGAATCATTTCGCGTGAAACATGTGGAGCACGAATCTTTAATTCTCTTGCCAATCCATAGCTATGCCACTCTTGCTTGTCCTCCTGATCTCCTCGGACATAAACAACTTGTTGCGGATTCATTTCAAGCAAGCGCATAACTACCGTCAATGTCTCCAACACATGTGCTGAATGACTAACAACATTTCCATTAAAAACAAAAACTGCGTTCTCTTTTACAATTTTAAGCTTGTCGTCGATAACGCCCATGCTGCGCAACTCGATTAGGTCTCGCACTAACGAATGAAATGCCCCAAACAAATCCGTCCAGATGAAAATCTGATCGCCTTGCTTTGCCTGATATTTCTGAATAAAACCACCAACCAATCCGTCCAATTCTCGTTGCTTAATAAGTGCAACAAGCGTAGAGTTAAATCCTTGTGCTCTCCAAGCTTTTTGCCCCAAGCCAAACCAATTGAAAAAGCGACGAACTGTACCCGGGTGTAATGATTTGTGGAATAATGAAAAATCAGGATTGAGCCAATCGCGATTTTCTGCATCGACGTATTCTGGCATTGATTGAGCGTGCTGTTGAATTTCAGATAACGTAACAAATACCGAACGGCCACTACAAATCGCCGAATATCCTACCAACGTTACTATTGCAAGTAATAAAGCGATTTTTTTCATTTCAACCTCACCCAATCCAGTAAAAGAGAAAATAACACCACAAAACGATGAAACTAATATGAAACAATAGAAACGTTACTCCACGCGCAACAACCAACGTATGTTGAAGTTTGCCAGACTTTACAAGATTGACGCCAATAACAAATACCACAAAAGAAAACGCCAAAAAAAGCGTAAACATCAAATCACTCAAAAGAAAATACCCAACCGTAGGAGACATACGCTGAATAATAAAACGATATGCAACGAGCGATGTAAGCGTCGTGGTTGCAATAAGAACAATGGGCATCTGAGCTAATTCTGGATCGAATGAAAATGAAAAAAGACCAATGAAAAATATAAGAAATATAGGAAGCAAAATAATCATAATCAGACTTACACCAGAACGACGGAAATCAAGTATAAACACTACCTTGGGATTGCGTATCACTTTTCGCTTATCGTATTTATCAATATCCTGTCTTTCATAGCCACTTTTTACGTCATAATCTATTTGTTTCCAGTCGGGAATAAACACACTTTCAGAGATAGAAAAACTCGATTTGTTCACCTTGAATATCACCTCACTTGGTGAAACAAATGTATTGATCATAGAAATGAAAATACGATGATCATCTAAAGGAAACCGGTGATGAATCAGATTAGTCGTAAAACGAAGCCGAATTTCATATTCTGCGAATAACTTCCCATCTATCAACTTTGTGTCAGGTTTTGATTTTTTGAGAATCTCACCTTTCTCAAAAGAAAACTTTCCAACCGTATCAAGAGAAATAAGAGCCGGATCAAACTGAAACCATAAAACGCCATCAAAAACAAAATGGTTATCGCGCACATCAAACTCATGCCAATTGGTGATATACAACCCCACCTGGACTATCGTCGGCTCACCGCCCCACTCTTTTATTTTTTTGGGAGTAATTGACAAAAGTTGCGTCATCTTTTCAAGAGGACGAAATAACGATAACGCGCGATTGAGCATATAAATACTAACAACGGCAGTAACAAATAGTGCCAGCACTTGATATTTTGGTCGGATTACGGCAGAAAAAAAATTATAAAACGGTTTTTCTTTCATATGCCTACTTCATTACAAATCACCAACAACATACTACTCATGGTTACCACTGAAAACTGCTCAAAGTCAAGATGCATTCCCATTCAGCTCAATGTAAAAGGGCATTCTATTGCAGTGAGCACTCAATAATCGATACAGTTGGGAAAAAATAACAATGTGAAAGGAGATATCATGGCACTACTTCCTAATTTTTCCGAAACTATAAAAGGAGTCCTTCTTATCGTTGCAGGCACAATCATACTTCTTGATGCAACCGGATTTACCACAGAAATGTTGCATACTACTGTGCTCATTGGCTCTATTATTATGATTGGATTTGGTATTTTTATGTGCAATATTCACAAAAAAGTTTATGCTCTTTTGGCAAAAAAAGATGACAATGAACCACGTCTGCCGGAACAGTGAAATCTAATCCTCTTTATTCGAAACAGAATCTTCAATAGCGTGACCAAATTTATTAGTGCGCGTCAGCAATACGCGCATTGGCAACGCAAGCTTGATGCCATGCTCGTTAAAGACTTGCGCAATACCAATTCGTATATTGCTTGCAATTTCCCATTTTTCAAGTGTATATACCGAACTAATAAATCCACGAACCATAAACTCATATCCATATTCACCAAAATTATCAAGTCGGACCCATGGTTTAGGATTTTTTAAAATATTAGGATGGTTTTCTACAATCGCATATAAAACATCCTTCACTTTCTCTGGATCTTCATCATAGTCGACGATCACGCTAATATCGTCAAAGGCAATAAAGTTGCGCGTGTAGTTCCAATTAACAATGGTTTTACTGATTAAAAACGAGTTTGGCACTACTAACGTGGTACTATTTTTTCGTCGTAAAATAACAGAACGTGCAGTAATCTTTCGTACCACGCCGGTAATTTCATCATCAATTTTAATAAAATCACCGATCTTGATCGGCCGCTGCACCAGTATGATGAAGTAAGAAACAAAATCAGCAATAGGATCCTTAAGTACCCAGCCCAAACCAAGTATTAAGGCACCAACAATATAATTAACCAGCGCACCTAGTTTTGCATTTTGAAAACCAAGAAAAACAGCGGTGATAATAATCGAATATTGCGTTATACTCGCAACAGTATGCTGTACACCGGGGTCTACCAAAAGCAGGTCGAAAATACGATCGAGCACAAACTTATTTAACCCATACGCCGCAATAAATCCAATAAATATGAAAATGACAATCTTAAATAACGTGATGATAGAAATAGGACTCTCAGTCTCAAGGCCAATCAACGGATAATGAAGAAGCTCAACAACTTTTGACAACGTGATTGGCCAACCCCAAATTTTGGCACCAATAATTAACCCAAGAAAACTAAGAACCAAAAAAGACGTAATAATGGTGATACCAAACCATGTCTTGGCATTGGTAAATCGCTCACGAGCAACATCGTCCACAGAAGCAAAAAAAAGACGCGAGGCAATACGCTTGAACAATCCATGTAGCCAATACAAAACAATAAGCAGCACAATGCTATATAAAAATCCAAACAAGGCATAAAGAACAAGTCGACCAAAGCCCACATATGGGTTGCTCATGATTATAATCAAAATCACCATGAGCAACATAAGATAATAAAAGCGGTCAACCTGCTCGCGAATCCAAAGCCAAAACTCATTTTTAGTTGGTATAAATCCAATAATTTGTTCTTTATCAATAAGAAAAATTAGCGCAACTTGGAAAATGATAAAATTCACTGCAAGTAAAATCGTCGGCAACTCAGAACGATAATAATGCGCTAAAATAAATGCTTCACGAAAAAAGAATATCGTTGTCGTCGAATAGAGCAATGCTGATAATACAAACCAAAATCGCCGCTGGAAGTCAGCAGCAATAAAGACATACTCATGCTCCTCGTTGAACTGTGCCATAAAGCCGACAAATCGATTTGCAAGATACAGTAAATACGGAATTGATAGAAGATAAAAGAGAATGTAGAGATATGTATCAACAGTATCTTGAAAAAGTAATGCAGCAAAAATCAGTGTCCACA
>SDBU01005365.1_pt1 | contig 15368 bp, 15 predicted proteins | sample 2277071 | NCBI WGS metagenome assembly SDBU01 (sample SAMN10397929, study PRJNA504765) | marine sediment metagenome | isolation source: marine sediment core GS08_GC12, 126 cmbsf | place: Arctic Ocean: Gakkel Ridge, Loki's castle | collected 2008
GGTCAAGCTTGTAATACCTGCAAATGCGAACAGGGAGAGGATACAGCTGTTCAGAGAGCTGGGAGCACAAGTAGTCCTTACTGACCCTCTCAAGGGTGCCGACGGAGCCTACGTGGAGTCGCAGAGAATATTCAGTGAAGATCCCGAAAAATACTTTAAACCGGATCAATACTCAAATCCGGCGAATCCAATGGCGCACTACAATGGGACTGCAGAAGAGATTTGGAAGCAAACAGAGGGGAAGATCACACACTTTGTCGCAGGCACGGGCACCTCAGGCACGGTCATGGGCACAGGAGCCCGACTAAAGGAACTGGACAAAAACATTAAAGTATATGCCTGTGAGCCAGAGGAAGAACTCCACGGAGTCGAAGGCCTGAAAAACATGAGAGTCGAGATGGTCCCAGACATCTATGATGAACAAGTCATTGACGGAAAGATTCTAGTCAAAACAGACGACGCATATGAGCATGCAATAAAACTAGTCAATGAGGAGAAACTTTTTGCCGGGCTAAGCTCGGGACTAAACATTTCAGCAGCATTAAAGATTGCACAGAGCCTGGATGAAGGAGTAGTAGTCACGGTTTTTCCTGACTCGGGATACCGCTACATCTCAAATGACATCTTCCCAGAAAGCGTATTCACGCTCAGGATGAACAGGCAAGAGCATTCCAGGATCATGCAACATGCAAAGGAAATATATCCTCTTGAATGCTGTGGTCTGCTTGCCGGAAGGCAAGAGGGTAAAGTTAGACATATCACGAAGGCCATCCCTGTTGAAAATATCTGCAAAGAGAAAGGCCGCGACAGATACGAGCTCGATTCAGTGGAATATCTAAGGGCCGACAAAGGACTAGGCGAGGGTGAAGCCATCTTGGGCATATATCATTCACACCCTGACCACCCCCCAAGGCCGTCGAATACGGATCTTGAGAGGGCACAACAGGAGTATTCTTATCTCATCGCATCAACAGTCGGCGACTCCATTTCTGCAATCACGTCGTGGAGGCTGAATGAGAATGCAACAGAGTTTAGGGAAGAGTTTATGAAAGTGAGCTAAAATGGGCGATTTCACAGAAGAGCAGATCAGGAGGTATGCACGGCATATCATCCTCCCAGAAGTGGGGGGGACAGGACAAAAGAAGATAAACCAGGGGAGGGTTTTGATAGTCGGAGCCGGAGGTCTAGGATGCCCTGCAGCAATCTATCTTGCAGCTGCGGGAGTGGGAAAAATAGGCTTGGTCGACATGGACACTGTTGATATCAGCAATCTGCAGCGCCAGATACTCCACTACATGGATGACTTGGGAGTTGAAAAGACAAAATCAGCCAAAGACAAGATGCAGGCGATCAACCCAGACGTAGACGTCATAGAACACAATGAGAGATTAAGCTCAGCCAACATTTTCGACATAATTGAAGGCTACGATGTCATAGTGGATGGCACTGACAACTTCCCAACAAGGTATCTCATAAACGATGCCGCAGTACTGAAAAATAAGGTAGTCGCACAAGGTGCGATACTTAGGTTTGAAGGTCAGGCAACAACAATCGTCCCCCACGACGGCCCATGCTACAGGTGCCTGTATCAGGAGCCGCCACCGCCGGGGATGGTGCCAACCTGCCAGGAGGCAGGAGTCTTAGGCGTGCTTCCCGGTGTGATAGGGGCAATCCAGGCTACGGAGGCATTGAAATACATTCTATGTAAAGGTGACCTCCTCAAGGGAAAACTCCTTCTATACAATGCCTTGGAGATGAGCTTTAAGAAAGTCAAAATACCAAAGGATCCGGATTGCCCGATATGCGGAACGAATCCAACGATAAAGGAATTGATAGACTATGAAGAGTTTTGTCAGGTGAGGATATAACATGGAGGCAGATAAAAAATTGGATATTCGGGGAGAGGTATGCCCTTTCACTTTTGTAAAATCAAAGCTTGCGATAGAAAAGATCGAGCCGGGACAGACTCTGGAGATTACAGTCAATCACCTTCCCGCAATAGAGAATGTGCCCCGCAGCCTCGAAAACGAGGGACACGAGATCTTGGAAGTAGAGCAAGTTAATGAACGGGATTGGAGGATACTTGTAAGAAAAAGATGAAAGTCATATCACTTCTGTCAAGCGGGATAGACTCGCCAGTCGCCACACACATGGCACTCTCAAAGGGCCTTGAAGTAGTAGCAGTGCATTTTTGGGGTGAACCATATACTGACGAGAATGCGCTAGAGAGTTTTAAACAGATAGTAGATCAGGTAGCCTCACAGACAACCAAAAATCTGGCGATAATCGATAAAGCAGTAAAGATTCCTGTCTTACGTCCACTGATTGCTTTCGATAAAGAGGACATAGTATCAGCTGCAAAACAGATCAACACCTACGACATATCAATCCAGAAAGGCCTGTGCTGTGGATTAGTGCCAAAAGAACCAACGACACAATCAAGCTTAGAGGAAATATTGGAAGCCGAAGAAAAACTTGGATTTGACAATATGGTCAAAGAGTCAGTAGCGGAGCTCAAGTGGTTAAACAATTAAAAATAATAAAAATGGCCCAAAAACAAAAAGCACAAAAACCAGATGTGGGAAAGATCCTACAATCATACATAAAAAGCAGACTGCGTCCCGTGGGCGTTAAGATACTCAAAGAGATTCCAAAGGATCAGAAATTGAAACCTGAAAAACCAATGAGGTATTCACAACTTATCAGGGCTGCCGCTGAGGGGCAGGATTTTATCGTTGAAAAAGACGACATATCAGATCCTAATCCCCAGCTTGCTCTCGGTTTTTGCGAACCAAAATACGTGGATGTTCAGCCCAGAATCCAGCCTGCAAAAACCAAGGCCGTGAGGATCGGGCCGGTAGAAGGCGCCGACGTCGTCCTGATGATTATTACCCCTAAAGCGGTGATGGAGCTGACTCAGATCTACAAAAAAATTGATGCGCACTTCTCCGGCGAGCTGGGGGTAGAGGGGGAAGCTACCGCACTGCCATACACAACCGGGCTACCGAACGTCAGCTTCCTTTGCAATTCAGCACGACTGCTTTCGGGATACAGACCATCCGAGGTCATTTTGAGCCTTCCGATAAAGGATGCGAAAGAGCTTGCACAAAAGATTAAACAGAGAGAACATGTCAGGCAGACTACGATTAATGATGTGAAAAAACTATCCAAGCAGTTCGAGGGGAAAAGCCCGGTGCAGATCATTGACTGGGCTCTTGAGCACTTTGGCGATAAAATCGCGTTGGCAAATAGCTTCTCCGCAGAAGATGCAATGTTGACTGACATCATATGGACTATCAATCCCCCGGCAAAGATTTTCACATTGGATACTGGCAGGCTCAATGAGGAAACATATGATGTTTGGGCCAGGATCGAGCAAAAATACGGGGGGAAAATCCAATCTTATCACCCGGACGCAGGCGATGTCGAAACCCTGCTCAGGCAGAAGGGGCCCTATTCATTCAGAGAAAGCGTTGAAAACCGCAAGGAATGCTGTGAGATACGGAAGGTCGAACCGCTTATGAGGGCGCTAACCGGATTGGACGCCTGGATCACAGGTTTGAGAAAAAGCCAGTCGATAACCAGAAAGGAGATTGAGACAGTGGAATGGGATGACGCCAACCGCCTCATCAAAATAAATCCACTGGCCGAGTTAAGCGAAGATGATGTTTGGACCTACATAAAAGAACACGATATCCCCGTTAACACCTTGCAGAAGCGGGGATACAAAAGCATCGGATGTGAACCATGCACTAGAGAAATAACTGACGGACAAGACATAAGAGACGGCAGATGGTGGTGGGAGAGCCCAGAGACAAAAGAGTGCGGACTGCACGGCAGCAGTAGGAAGAACTAATAAAATGGATTACTTAGACGAGCTTGAAAACCAGAGCATCTTTATCATCCGCGAAGCATATCGTAAATTTGAAAACATCGGACTGCTTTGGTCCATTGGAAAGGACTCAAACACCGTAATGCATCTGGTTAGGAAAGCATTCAATGGGAATGTGCCGTTTCCGGCGGTTCATATCGACACAACATTCAAATTTCCCGAAATGATCGAGTTCAGGGAGAAATACGCGAAAAAATGGGGACTCAACCTCATCGTCGGAAACAACGAGAAGGCCTTAGTTTCAGGGATGAACTGTGAGAAAGGCAGGTTTGAATGCTGTAATGCATTAAAAACCCAGGCATTGCAAAAGACCATCGATAAACACGGATTCAAAGGCCTGATACTTGGCATAAGAAGGGATGAGGAGGGATCACGTGCGAAAGAGAGGTATTTTTCGCCACGGGATGAGAACTTTGAATGGAACTATACGGACCAGCCCCCAGAGCTTTGGGACCAGTTTCAGACCGAAGTCGGCAAAAACACCCACATGAGGATCCACCCGTTACTGCATTGGACGGAACTGAACATCTGGGAATACATAAAACGCGAAAAGATCCCAACAATCAGCCTGTATTATGCAAAAGACGGGAAACGCTACCGAAGCATCGGATGCCAACCCTGCTGCACCCCGATAGACTCAAACGCAGACACAATTGATAAAATAATCGAAGAACTGAAAAACACAAAAACGTCAGAAAGATCAGGCAGAAAACAAGATTCAGAAGGATCATATAACATGCAAAAACTCAGGTTCTTCGGATACATGTAAAAAATGGAAGGAAAAAGACGATCAATATTCAAGACTATGAGTTGGAGGGCAACAGCCACTCTAACAACAATAGTTTTAGTATACGTCTTCACAGGAGAGATGAAAATCGCCTTTGAAGTCGGATTAATCGAGTTTGGGGCAAAGTTATGCCTATTTTACATGCATGAGAGAATGTGGAATACGATAAACTGGGGGAGGAAAATCACGGTAAACTGAAAAAATGAAAGAGCAAGAATTGATGAGGATAGTGATGGTAGGTCACGTAGACCATGGAAAATCAACGCTAATCGGCAGGCTATTTTATGATACCGGCTGCATCCCAGAGGACAGGTTCGAACAGATCAAGGCAAAAAGCCTTTCACAGGGAAGACCAGTTGAATTCGCATATCTGATGGATGCATTCGAGGAGGAGCAAAACCAGGGCATCACAATCGACACGGCACAAACATTCTTCAGGACAGACAAGAGACACTATATCATCATTGACGCACCCGGCCACAAAGAATTTCTCAAAAACATGATTTCAGGAGCCTCAAACGCGGAGGCTGCGATACTTCTAGTTGACGCCGCAGAGGGAGTCAGGGAACAGACCAAAAGACACGCCTATATCCTGAGCATGTTGGGGATCAGAAAGATCATCGCCGTAGTCAACAAGATGGATTCAGTCGACTACAGCCAGAGTCGGTTTGAACAGGTAAAGGAGGAGTTGATAGACTTCCTATGCCCACTTGAGATATTGCCAATGTATACTATCCCTATTTCCGCGATGGGGGGAGAAAACGTTTCAAAAAAATCCGAACTGATGAGCTGGTTCGACGGCCCATCAGTTCTTATTGCCCTGGACTCATTCAAAAAAGAGAGGGCGCTAAAGGATAAGCCGTTCAGGTATCCAGTCCAGGATGTCTATAAATTCGGTGATGAGCGGATCATCGCGGGCAGGATAGAGTCTGGAACGATCAGGCAGGGAGATACTATAGTGTTTCATCCTTCTGGAAAAAAGACAAAAGTCGCATCCATCGTCAAGTTCGGGAAAAAACCGAAAAAGGCGGTTGCCGGCGAATGTATCGGTATAACGATGGATGAACAGATCTATGCGAAAAGGGGTGAAGTAGCGGCTATTGAAGCTGATCCTCCAATAACGACGAAATCATTTAAGGCGAATGTGTTCTGGATGAGTAAAACTCCGATGAAGATCGGGGAACCACTCCTTCTAAAGGTTGCAACAGAGGAGGTTGAATGCTCCATCACACAAATCTTAAGAAGCATCAATTCCTCCACTTTGGAAACAATTGAGGAGAACGCCACCCAGTTGAACACAACCGAAGTGGGCGAGTTGATAGTACACACAAAAAAGCATGTGGCAGTGGATCTGTTCAGCGTAATCGCAACCACTGGAAGGTTCGTATTAGTTGACGACGGACAAGTCGGAGGGGGAGGGATAATAACAGAGGTCGTATATCAGAAAATCATCCAAAAAGATCTCAGAGGGGAAATCTGTCCATTCACTCTAGAACATGCCAAACCCTTAATAGAGCACATAAGGAAGGGGCAGACCATCGAAATCCTGATTACGAATCTGCAGGCAACAGAAACCATAGGACGATTCGCATTTGAACATGATCTCGAATTTAATTTCAGGCGAGAAAATGACCATATCAAGTTGACGGTAAAAAAGCCGTCCAAAAGAGGTGAAAAATAATGTTTAAGCTTCCCAAAGACGTTGTTGAAGGCATTAAGGACTTCAAATCCACACTCGCCCGCTTTAAGAGGGGAGAGATTTCAGCTACGAGATTCAAGGGATTCAGGGTGCCTTGGGGCATATACACCCAGAGGAAGGGCAAAGGCAACATGGCCAGAGTCAGGTTTGCAGCAGGCGTTGCAACACCCACACAGATCAAAGCCATTGCCCAAGCAGCCAGGAGATATTCCGACTCAACCCTCCACATGAGCGACCGCCAAGACATTCAGATACACAATGCCCCGGTCGACAAGTTAGGGGAAATGATCGAATACCTGAGTGGATTTGAACTTTCCCCCCGCGGAGGCGGCGGCAATACTGTGAGAAACATAACCGCATGTCCAATGGCTGGAATCTGCAAAGATGAAGCCCACGACATCCGAGCCGAACCCATAGCATTGACTGAATACATGCTATCAGACGACAGATCCTACAAGCTGCCCAGAAAGTACAAGATCGCCTTCTCAGGCTGTTCAAAAGATTGCGCATATGCAACAATAAACGACCTCGGATTCATCGCAAAAAATGAGGGAAATGTTAAGGGATACAAAGTCTATGTCGGCGGCGGACTAGGCGCATCATCACGGGTGGGGAAACCGTTTTTAAAATTCATCCCAAAAAAAGATGTCGGCCAAGTTGCGCAAGCGGTTAAGATGGTGTTTTTCAAGCACGGAAACAGGGACAACAAACACCACGCCAGATTAAGGTTTCTAATTGAAGACATCGGATTGGAAACGTTCAGGCAGTTATTTGAACGTGAGCTTAAACTTTTGAAAGATGAGGGAGTGCCCAAACTCAGAGAAATCAAAAATGAACCAAATGAATCTGAAGGAAGTCCCCTAAATCTTACTGGAGCCAAATTGGATTTTTTGACTTTTGTAAAACATAATGTGGTTGAGCAGCGGCAGCCAGGCTTTTACGCAGTTGAGCTGCGAATACCTTTGGGCGATATCTGCTCAGACGATCTTGAAAGGGTTGGGGAGATTGGGCAAGAGTTTGTGGGTGTCGAGTTTCGCACGAGCCAGAGACAAAATCTACTATTCACCAATGTGTCAGGGAAGGATGTCCAAAAGGTGTATTCTAGGCTGAAGGCAGCTGGGCTTGCCAAACCTTTCACCTCAACGGTCTTGGATGTTGTCTGCTGTGCCGGAGCATCAACCTGCAACATTGGCATATGCGACTCCAAAGCGATGTCTTTGGAGTTGATCAAATCGTTGGGGGAAGGCCTTGATCTGGAAAATATTGAGTTGCTGGATGAGGCTAGGATAAACGTTAATGGTTGTCCGAACTCTTGCGGGCACGCCCCCATAGGAGCCGTCGGTTTGGTAGGGATGACAAAGAGGATCGACAACAGGATGATCCCGTTTTATCGGATTTTTTTGGGTGGCAGGGTGTTGGAGGATCAAAGCCGATTAAACAAGCAGGTTGGTTTGGTGCCTGCAAAGGATGTGCCAGTTGTTGTAGCCAAGTTCCTGAGCGTCTGCCAAAAAGAGCTGGACTCACCAGATCAGATCCACGACTACCTTGAAAACGAGGGAGTTCAGGTAATGAAGGATTTGATCGCAGGCCTTGATGAAGTACCATTATATGATGTGGACCCCAGCTACTACAGGGACTGGGGCAAAAGCGAGGATTTCAGCCTGGCAGGTATCGGTTCGGCAGAATGCGGTGCTGGAGTAAAAGAAATAATTGAGTCAGATCTTGGCGACGCCCAAGAAAACATCGAAAAGGCCCAAAAAGATCTTAAGAGAGAATACGTAGGGGCTGCCCTGCACTTCGGAGCCAGAGCCCTTCTAGTGGTTGCCGGCCTTGATCCCCTCACAGAGGAGGAAAGCTTCAAAGGCTTCCAAAAAGAGATTGTAGACAAGGGTTTTTGCAATCCGAAATTCGCAGACCTGCAACAGGTATATGACTCGATGGAAATATCCTTAACCGACAAGGAGTTGAAGGATAAGCTAACCTATGCAAAGCAGCTGTATGAAGATGTCACGGAAGCTTTCAAGCAGATAGACAACAGCTTTAACTTCAAAAAGAGATATTAGTTGACCAATCATATATGAAAAACATGTATTATCCCCTTTTCATCAACCTTACAGGGAAGAAGGTTTTAATAGTCGGTGGAGGAAGAGTGGGTCAACGACGTGCAAACTACCTGCTTAATGCAGGCGCGGAAGTCACCGTACTATCAAAGGAATTCGATAAAGTCCTTGATGGATCTAAGGCAGAGTTGGTTAAGGCAGATGCAGCCAAAGAAGGGATTGATTACACTAGATACTTCCTTGTTGTCGCGGCAACCGACGACGAGAAGCTTAACAGTGAGCTCAGCCTGCGTGCAAGGGATGTGGGAGTGTTGGTTTGCAATGCATCAGAGCACGCCGAAGGGGACATAGTGTTTCCGATGGTAGCCGATGTGGAGGGACACACGCTCGCATACACAACCCTTGGCGAAAACCCGAAGCTGTTGGCTAAAATTAAGAAGTTGATTGAAGATGAATTTGAACCCGGCTGAACTGATCTACCCGGTATTTGTCAAAGAGGGTATAACAGTGAAAGAATCCATAGACTCACTGCCAGGCCAGTATAGACACTGCATAGATGATGTAGATGTTGTTGCAGATGAGCTAATACAGGCCGGTTTGGATAAGGTTCTTGTCTTTGGAATCCCCCAGGAAAGAGACGGGCAGGCAAGCTGTGCGAAAAACCCGGACGGAGTCGTTCAGGATGCTATCAAGATTTTCAAAAAGAAGAAATTGAAAGTCATAGCAGATGTCTGCCTTTGCCATTATACAGACCATGGTGAATGCAGGATAATTGATGAAGGAGGAATAAACGAAAAGTTAAGCCTTAATGCATTGGCAGAGATTGCGCATTCGTATGCCAGAGCCGGTGCAGACTATGTCGCCCCAAGTGCCTCATTAAACGGTCAAGTCAAGGCCATACACACCACACTTGATGATCATGGTTTTTCTGAAACAAAGATTATGAGCTATTCCGCTAAATTCGCATCAGCATTCTATGGACCATACAGGGACGCTGTGGAATCACCTTACGGGGGTGGGCTCAGAAGTTACCAGCTCCCTCCAGGCGACCGGGAGGGTGCGTTAGAGCGTATTGAGGCTGAGGTGGGAGATGGAGCGGATGCTGTTATTGTGAAACCTGCCTTGCCCTACCTGGATGTCATACTGGAGGCTAAGAGTAGGGTTGATGTCCCTGTTGTCGCATACCAGGTGAGCGGCGAATACTCGGCGTTGAAGTCACTGAACAGTCCGCATGCATTGATTGAGAGCCTGGTTTCGATTAAACGGGCCGGTGCAGACTATATCATAACATACGCTGCAGCTGAGGCTTTCAGAGGGAATGGATGATTGTTGGCACAAGAGGCAGTAGGCTGGCTCTAATCCAGACAGATATTGCAATTAGAAATCTTGGTATTGACGGAGAAATCAGGACAGTTAAAACCCGAGGCGACAAATCCCAAAAAGAGCTTAAGGATTTGGGCGGGCGAGCCTTCACATGCGAGCTTGATGAGGCGCTGCTTAAGGATGAAATCGATCTGGCATTGCATAGTATGAAAGATATTCCCGTGGAAGATTTTCCAGATGAACTGGAGATAGCATGTGTCGTCGAGCGTGCAGACCCACATGACTGCCTTGTATCCAATAGAGGGCGATTAGAGGATCTGCCAGAGGGTGCAGTAGTTGGAGCAAGCAGTGAGAGGAGAAAGGTAGAACTCCTAACTATTAGGGGTGATCTGGAGATTAAGCCGCTTCGTGGAAATGTTCCCACAAGAGTTGGGAAACTGGATGCAGGGGAATACGATGCGATAGTCACTGCAAAGTGTGCGTTACAAAGACTTGGTTTTGTAGCTAGAATTGCACAGATTTTTGAAGTAAACGAGATGGTTCCTGCTGCCTGTCAGGGAGCTATTGCGGTTGTAATGCGCAAAGACTATGAATTCAGGATTCCAGATAAACTTAAGATAAATCTAGCCCCTTGTATGATGGAGAGATTATTCATATCCGGTCTTGGCGCATGCAGAAATCCTGTAGGAGCATATTGTTCCCATAATGGGGAGGAGCTCACACTTACAGGGCTTTATTATGCTGATGGAATGAGATTGAGCCCTGAGTTCAAAGGCAGTATCAATGAGATTAAACATATGGTTGAGAGATGGAAGGACGAGTATACCTGATAGGATGTGGTGTGAATGAACGGCACCTAACAGCCGAGGCAGTGAAAGCTATTAGAGAAAGTGACGTCGTGTTATACGACCGACTCATTGACGAGAAAATATTGGAGAAAGTCCGCGGTAAAAAGATTTATATGGGGAAAGCACCCAAGGAAAGCAGCAAGCAAAAGTGGATCAATAGTTCTCTCATAAAATACGCAAAGGAAGGTAAGGTTGTTGCGCGGATTAAGGGAGGTGATGTTTTTTTCTTTTCAAGAGGATTTGAGGAATACGAATACTTAGCGAGTAGAGGTGTGGATGTTGAGGTTATCCCCGGGATATCTGCGTTTCAAGCTTTGGCTGAACTTGGTATCCCATTAACCTGCAGGGGTAAGTCGTCTTCTGTCTCATTCATCACAGGAAGCAGTGCTTCTGGTTCGACGGAATACTCTGGCCTTGACGCAGACACCCTAGTGTTTTACATGCCGGTTAGAAACCTGAAAAGGATTGTGGCACAGGTGAGAAAACACAAAAAGAATGCATATTGTTTGGTTGTTGAAAACGCTGGCAGAGCTGACTACCGGATAATCAGCGGAAGTTTGGATGATATAGTCTCGGTTGCCTTGATGGCGCAGGTCAGATCACCGTCACTATTTATCGTTTCACCGGTTAGGAGGAGACTGTATGGCAAAAGATTAGTCTCCTTTAGGCAAAGTAGCAGGGAGGGGGAGACGAGAAAGAAGCTTAAGGGTTTTGAGCTTGTGAATTACCCTCTCTACAGTGTGGAATATAACTCATTCAAGGTTCCTGAGGCGAAGGTGTTTGCGTTTACTAGCCCGAACGCTGTTGATTCGGTTTTTTCTCGGCTGAAATTAAATGGCAGATTCGTGGCAATAGGTGAGCGGACGGGGGATGCTCTCAGAAAATACGGGATTAAACCTTCAATTCCAAAAAACCACTCGTCAACCGGTTTGATGGAATACTTGAGAAAATATGAGAAAAGGGATATTGTCGTCTTTTGTTCATCACATACGAAAGTAGAAGGTTACAGAAAAGTCCAAGTTTATTCGATATCCTATGCCGTCCGGGCCCCTGGTTTGAGTAAAAATATCAGGGATGCGGACATCCTTTTCATCTCAAGCTCGGAGACACTGAATACGTTATGCAAGCTTATGCCTTTGAAGCTTTTGAACGCTAAAACAGTGGTTGTAATGGGTCCGTTAACCGCAGCAACTGCCAAGACACAAGGCCTTCACGTTGATTTTTGTCTGGATAAACCATTGGTTGAGGAGGTGGCTAAACTCAGATGATCAGCTGCGTCTACATAAGCCATAAGGAATGTGTCATAGGCGATTTAGGTTGTCGCTTTGATAGGCTTACTTCATTGATTGAACAGTTAAGCGTAGGTGATTATGTCTTGCTTAATACGTGTAACCGGGTTGAGCTTTATTCAACCTCAGAGGTTGAACTTGAAGGTTTCAGAATGCTTAGGGGATTTGATGCGATAAAACATCTTTTCAGGGTTTCATGTGGTTTGGAGAGCATGATTTTGGGGGAGAATGAAATTCTATCTCAGCTCAGGGAAGCCCACAGGAATGCGGTTTCATGCGGTCATTGTAGGGGTGAGTTATCTCATTTATTCACAGCTGCTGCAGCCCTTGGTGCGAAAGTACGGTCAAAAACAAACATTTCGAGGGGGAAGACATCTATTGCCTCTCTTGCGGTGGATTATGCTTTGGAAAAAAGAAGTTTTGATGAGGCTTTGGTTATCGGCTCTGGCGTTATTGGTTCGAAGATCGCATGTGCCCTGAAGAATAGGGGGGTTAAACGGATTTTTTTGGCTAATAGACGGCGGGGTCGGGCTGAGAGGTTGGCTGCGAAGGTTGGGGGCGTAGTCTTCGATTATTCGAGGATTGATGATTTACTGGTGAAATCACCGGTTGTTTTTACCGCTACTTCTGCGCCACACCCAATAATCAGAGCTGACATGGTATCCTCAGGTGCTGGGACGCTTTTTGTTGATTTGGGGGTTCCATATGATGTTGCCGGTGATGTTGGGGAATTTGAGAATGTTGAGTTGGTGAGGCTGGATTATTTTGAACAAATTTCTAGACTGAACTCTTTGAGAAAGGGTGAGGAAGTAGTTAAGGTGGAGGAGTTGATAGATGAGGCAATTGAGGAACTCAAGATCGCATGCGCTTTTTGAAAGGGCTGTGAAGGTTATACCCGGTGGTGTGAACAGTCCGGTGAGGGCGTGGAAGAGTGTCGGAGGAAATCCTCTTTTCATTGAGAGAGCGTGTGGGTCGAAAATCTTTGACGTTGACGGAAATGAATACATCGACTATGTAATGTCGTATGGTCCTCTTATCCTGGGGCATGCTCACCCAGGTGTTATCAAAGCTGTTGAGGGAGTTTTAGAATATGGTGTGAGTTTCGGTTCATGCACTGAAATTGAAGTGGATATGGCTGAAACTATTGTTTCGGCATTTTCTGGCATAGAGAAGGTGCGGATGGTGAACTCTGGCACTGAGGCTGTGATGAGCGCATTACGTCTTGCACGGGCTTTCACAGGAAAAAACAAGGTTATTAAATTTGATGGGTGTTATCATGGGCATTCGGACTCGATGCTTGTGGAGGCTGGCTCTGCTTTAGCTGGAAAACCGGATTGTTTAGGGGTGTCGGAGGCTTTGGCAGGGGACACTATTAGTCTGGGGTATAATAATCTTGAGGCGGTTGAAAAAGCGCTTAGGGGGGATGATGATGTGGCTTGTGTTATTGTTGAGCCGGTGGCGGGGAATATGGGTGTTGTAGTGCCTGATCTGGGTTTTCTCAAGGGTCTTAGAGAGATTACTGAAGAAAACGACGTATTGTTGGTTTTTGATGAGGTTATTACGGGTTTTAGGTTGTGTTATGGGGGTGCACAAGACTACTTTAAGGTGAAACCTGATCTAACCTGCCTGGGTAAGATTATTGGTGGGGGGTTTCCTGTTGGTGCGTTTGGGGGGAGAGCAGATCTGATGGACTATATTGCCCCTGAGGGTGGGGTTTTTCAGGCTGGTACTTTGTCTGGGAATCCGGTTACTTTGACTGCGGGTCTCACAACAATAGATTCTTTGAAGGATGGGAGGTGTTATAAAGGTTTGAGGAAGAATTCCTCGCTTTTGAGGGGGTTTTTTTCAGAGTTTGTGCAGGATAACAACATTGAAGCATGTGTTTGTGGAGTTGAATCGATGACGTCTGTGTTTTTCACGAGTCGGAGGGTTTGTGATTATGAGCGTGCGAGATCGTCTGACCTGGAAAGATACGCTTCTTTCTTTCATAACATGCTATCAGAGGGGATTTATCTGCCTCCGAGTCAGTTTGAATCATTGTTTTTGTCGACTGCGCATTCGAAAGAGGATGTGGAAAAAACTGTTGATGCTTTTTCGAAACAAGCTAAAGGAGGTTAATCACGTATTCGTAAGATTGCCACATGTAACCTGTGGTTTATGGGTTCTCCGTCACTTCCTGAGACAAGAAAAATATCTCCCGAATGTCTCTTGAGTTTGATAGAACAATGTATTAGCTGATACAGGGTGTTATCAAACTAATGAAAATTGACTTAGATTGGATTGTTTTATCTTGCCTGTGGAGCACTATCTTCTTAGCTAGGCAGAACAGACGACCAAAGGTATCTTTTCAAGTCCTCTATCCAGTACACAGTGAACAATTTTCTCACAGTGTACTGTATCCTTTGGATTAGGTTAATATTTGCCGAGTTCAATAGCTTGTTGTGGTGGATCATCAGCACAGCTTGGAGTATATTCGGTCTGTTTTTGAGAGAGTCGGTTCAAAACTGGATAAGCCGATTATTGCATATCATATTGGCGGGAACGCCATGTGTTGGCATGGCTTGAAGAACACGACCAAGGATGCTGATGTTGTTTTCCTTACAAAAAAGGACGTTGAGGCTTTCAAGAAGGCGCTTTTAGCCTCCAAGTTCATTGAGAACGAGATTGTGAATCTTGACAGCGGCTACGTCGACATGAACACTTTTGGCATATTCGACGAGATTAAGGAAACGCCGCTCAACCAAGAGTTCACTCCCAGCATGAGGGTTGATGTGTTCCCCAAAAAGGTGTGTGGGGTTTTCGATTTCAGCGAAGGGATGAAGAAACGCTCCGTCAAAGGGTTCGAATCAGGGAAGATAATCAACATGGTATGTGGATTGGAGGATATTTTCCTGTTCAAGTCTGTTACGTCCAGGGACCGCGATTTGGACAACATGAATAACATCTTCAGGTGAGACTTGAACCTAGAGGGTATATCCCTAAGGGGTAAGCCCCTGAAGAACTATACCATGAGTTCAATGGATCCCCTTTTTGCACATATAACAATAAAACAATAAATGATGCAATATTGCCGAAGGCGGGCAATTAACCGGATGTTCAAGCCCCCCGACATTATTTAATAATCTGGTTGAAATAAGAGGATAAATAACCGGGATTTATGGGGTGCCGGGGTACGAAAGCCCCAAAAGGGCTGAAGTAGGGCGGCTAAAAAAGGACATTAAATAGAATCCTTCTGTTTGAAGTGCCGGTCCCATTTGTTTTTCATTTTTTTGTGGTTGATGTTTTGGTGCACCATATGTGCGTGAGGAGTTTTCAGGCTTTCTAGAGGCTATATAGAACATGAAGGGTCTGGCAGAGTGTTTCATCCGCCAGCTCCTTTTGTTTGGTTTTTGGGTAATAACCTGATCGAATGAGGAAATTTCAGCCCCCAAACCCCTTGTTTAGGTATTGGTTGTTAGAGTGTAAAAACC
>SDBU01005366.1_pt1 | contig 15367 bp, 15 predicted proteins | sample 2277071 | NCBI WGS metagenome assembly SDBU01 (sample SAMN10397929, study PRJNA504765) | marine sediment metagenome | isolation source: marine sediment core GS08_GC12, 126 cmbsf | place: Arctic Ocean: Gakkel Ridge, Loki's castle | collected 2008
CACCTGGACAGCCACCAAGTTCCAGTCCGGCATCGTGGCCGGGTCACCGTCCAGCATGGCCGCGCCCGCTGTCAGGATAGCTGTCAGGGCCATGATTAGGCCCGCCACAGTAGTTTTCCAACTGCTCACGTAGTCACCCCCTCTCGGATGTGTAAAAGCCCTTACAATGGATTCTCCAACTTGCCAAGTACTTCTCCGGCGTACCGCTCCCGGCCGCCGTATTGTAGTACTGTTTCCAGTATTCGGCCTGGCGCTCGACGACCTCGGGTATCTTGGACCACATAGACGTAGTCGTTGCCCAAGAACTTGGACCCGAGCGTGACTGCAACGCGAGACGTCGGACGGTCACCAAGTGCCCGGGTCGCGTCATAGGGTGTGCGCATAAGTATGATGGGCAGTGGTTCTCCCGAATTCTTCGGTGTCAGGATTAGGGTGTAGAGCTTGACCCCGTCCCGCATGGGCACCATTTCTTCACGAATTTCGAAATCGTCGTGGGGGAACCCCTCGCGAACTAACTGTTGAGCCAACACCGGCACCTGCAGGATAAATAGTAAGGTGAAGATGCAAGGAATAACGGTCGACTTTATTGGTTTGAGATTTGTTACATTCATTAGGACTCCTCGAGATTCTTTCTATATTTGTTTCTCAATCGAAACCTTATAGGTGGAAATTATTTTCACCTATCGCAATATTGGTTATGCAAACATGGAAAATATTATTATTAGTTTTCATGTATTACTATTCAACTCCTGTTCGCATGGAAATTTACTCCGGTCTCCTCAAAGTCAATACATTAACCAATTAAACATGAACTAATTTATCCTTACTCAGACCACGAAGCAAATCGCGTCAACGATCAATATGTAGAGGGCTATTGTGATTGTTATAGTGTTCTGCGCCGGAACCGTAAGACCTGTCTAATCTACCCGGAAGGTGTTATCCGGAGAATCTATAATAAAGTGGATGTAACCTCGCATTCGATAGAAATTCTTGCTGACCTAACCAGGCTGTCAGCTACCAAATAGAATTTACAGCTCCAGCAGATCCGCTGCTTTCCGGGCCAGGGAGAGAAAGGTTGTCAGCTTGCCTCCAAAAACGTGCAGCAGTCGGGTATTTCCCATCGGATGTAAATCCAAAGCATACTCGCGGGATAGATCGGTGGGATTATCCTTATGGGCAATCAAGGGCCGGATGCCAATCCATACATCTTTAACATCATTGACGGTCAATTGGTGATCAGTGGTCAGATACTTATTAATATTCTCCAGTAAATATTCAATATCGGCATCAGCGTAAGTCACCTCATCACAGAGAGCGGTTTCCTCCCGCTCGGTTGTGCCAATAATTGTTCGCTTATATTCCGGCTCAGGAATTATGAAGAAGATCCGTTTATTACCGGTCTGCATGAACATCAGGTCAGGTGTTAACAAACCATCGATCACAATGTTACTGCAACTGATCTTGCAGATCTGGTAATTGGCAGGTAAGCCATAGCGTTGATTGACTTCATCGATCCAGGGACCGGTGGCATTGATCAATGCCGGGCTCGTGAAGATACCACGGTTAGTTGCCACCTGATAACCGGTAGTCTGATTGGTAATAGCGGTAATTTTTATATGCTCGTGAATCACGCAGCCGGATTTATGGGCTTCACCGGCTACCGTCCGGGTCAACTCGAGGTCATCGGTTTTGCCATCAAAATAGCGGAAGGCCGCCTTCAATCCATCCTGTAATAAAGATGCTGCAAAGCTGGAAAATTCATCTCTATCGATGCGCTGAGATTTAAACTCGGAATACTTTCCCGATAACAAGTCGTATAGCTTTAATCCCAGGCCTATCATCCAGGCCGGCCGCGGACTGGATTTGTATACGGGTAAATAAAATGGTTTCATCTGAACCAGATCGGGGTAGAGTTTGAGTAATTCCTGGCGGTCATGTAGTGCTTCCCGTACCAAACCGAATTTTGCTGTTTCAAGATAACGTAACCCGCCATGGATTAACCGTGAAGATTTCGAGGAAGTACCACTGCCAATAGCACTGCGTTCCAGGACCAGCACATGCTGATTCCGGCGTGACAATTCTGCTGCTATACCACAACCATTGATGCCAGCCCCCAATACTATAATATCATAATCTTCCTGCAAAGCTTCCATTGGATGGTTATTCCAGGACTTTTAACAGGTTATTGAGCAATCCGAACAATGCTTTCATTTCGGAAATAAATTCAAAGATAGTACTTCCACCGGCTTTACTATGAGCATAAAACCGCATTATATATTGAAAATATGTTTTATTCTTTTCCTCCAACGCGGCGCAAAAAGCTAAAGCCTGAGTATAAGGGACCATATTATCGCGAACACCATGAATGATAAATAAAGGTGATTTTATCCGGTCAATGAATTTATGGGGAGAAATTGTTTCGATTGTTTCGCGAATCTTTGGTTCCATGGCATCCAGATATGGCAATAGCGTTTTATTACGCGGATCGAATACCTGTTTCAAAAAGTCACGCTGCTGCGGATTACATTTTAGATAGGTTGTTTCGACCTGTGCCTTTTCCTCGTGGAGAAAATGCCTGATGCAGTTATGCACTTGTTCGATTTCAAAGGGGAGGTCAAGCTGGTGAAGATAATTCCAGAACCAGACGGCTTTGGTATATTCATCAGGTGTCAAATCGATTTTGGTATCCTCGAATTCAGCTTGCCCGGTGAAAAAATAACGCATTGTTTCAGCCAGATTGAAATAGCTGCCGAATGAGATAACACCGACGGGATTGATATCCGGCTCGGTACTGACTTTAACTACCATACCTCCGGAAAAACTAACCCCCACTAGCAGGATTTTATCGGGCCGTACGTCGGGCCGGACAACAATCTGGTGAAAAAACCGCGTCAATCGTGGATAGGTGTCCGGGCTGAAAGATAATTCTTTTAGTTTTGGTAATTCAGGCAGGAAAACCCGGATTCCCAACCGTGCCAAATTTTTTGCCAGCAAATTCATCGCAGGGTGCGATATACCTTTCGGAGAAATGCCGTGATAGATGATTGCTGCTGGCAATGGCTTTGATCTATTTCGCGGTTGATAAATCCGCAGGGCCTGCTCATTTGAACTATCACTGTAAGTTGTATCTAAGCAGTCTATGCCTGGTGTCACATATTTGATAAATCGTGATCGTCCATCCGTCAGGATACTGAAGCCAAATATTAATAGGCGGCAGGTACGAATTACGGATCGATGCTTTATCATTCCAATGAGGAACAGAATTGCCAGCAATGTTAGAAAAACATTCATTGGATTAAAATATTTGAAGTAAAAATATATCGGGTGGTGCGTAGATAGCTATAGCTAAACTGATTCACATTAAAAAATACAAGAAATCCGTTAGAAGGCCAATATAAATATCAGATCTGTACTGAAATTAAACTGGGTGGTAAGCGAGTAAAATACTGTGGAAGGGAGTAGCCCGTAGGAGAATCGAACTCCTGCTGCCAGGATGAAAACCTGGTGTCCTAACCACTAGACGAACGGGCCATAACTGTTTTTTACTTGAAATAGCGGTGGCGAATTTAGCTTTACTGGTTAAGTTGACAAAATAAATTAATACCTGTTGCACTTTTTATTAATTGAAACACTAAAAATACAATTTACATTTTGAGAAAAGTTGAATTTATTTGATCCTGGAGAAAGTAATTGTTCCCTTTTTACAGGCTTTACATTCGTAATTCTTAATTTTTAGAATTAATAAAAAACCAATTAGCTTATGCCAAAATTGCCGTTTAGCACGTTGCATTTTTTCATGTTCACAATAGGGACATTTGTATACCGACTCATATTCTCTGAATAGTCGTTTCCGGCCCCGCATAACCATTAAGTGAATCGCCAGCAGAATTAATATATAACCGACAATATCGGAAGTTTCAAAAGATACGAAATAATTATAACCATGACGGGCAAATGCAGTAAATCCACCAGATATAGTGTTGAAACCGATCTTAATCCAATTGGTCAGAACGGCACTGACATCAGTTTTTTCTACCAAGAGAAATCCCCCCACAACTAATAACAGTACTATAAAAATTTCATACCCGAAATGGCGGATAAATACAAAGTGTGTTCTCCGGCGCTGGTGGGGTCGTTTATGTTCAGCAGACATTATTTCCTGGACTATTTTAATAATAAAAATTACGACGAATTGTGGAATCGATCATAATTTATTGCTATTAAAGATCATAGCTATCTAACCTGATTAATTCATCAGTCCACGAATTTCACTAATTAACACTAATGATTTTAAAAGCTTTATAAGAAATAACACTCCTTAAAAAAACTGTGTGTAAATGATGTTTCAATGTTCTTTAAGTTCCTATTATTTTAACATTTCGTGTTATTCGAGTAATTCGTGGTGAATAATTCAAGTTAATTATGCCGGCAAAGATCGAAAAAAAATACAGGAATGTATAATAATTGGTGAAAATTCAATAATTTATCCAATTGAATAATCCATATTTATCCAATACTCATAATAGTGGGAATTGAAATGAAATTATATTCTTGGAATGTTAATGGTATTAGGGCCGCAGCAAAGAAAGGTTTTTTGGATTGGCTTAATCACGAACAGCCGGATATTCTCTGCCTGCAAGAGACGAAAGCGCACGAGGAACAGGTACCTGAAGAACTGCTGAAGGAACAGGGCTATCACACTTTCTGGCACAGCGCTGAGCGGGCTGGCTATTCCGGTGTGGCGACCTACACAAAAACTGAACCGCTTTATGTGCAAAAAGGTTTGGGGATTAAGCGCTTTGACGCAGAAGGACGGGTCCTGATTACTGAACATGAAAATTTTTTACTCTACAATATTTACTTTCCTAATGGACAGCGTGATCAGGAAAGGTTGGACTACAAACTTGATTTTTACAATGATCTGCTGGAGATACTGGATGAGCAGGTAGCTTCCGGTATTAATGTGGTGGTAGGTGGAGATTGGAACACTGCTCATACGGAGATCGATCTGGCCAATCCCAAAGCAAATTCCAAAACATCGGGATTTCTACCGGAGGAAAGAGACTGGATTGATAGATATATTGAACATGGTTATGTGGATACTTTTCGCCTGTTTCATCCCGAACCTGAACGCTATTCATGGTGGACTTACCGCTATGGTGCCCGGGAACGGAATGTCGGTTGGCGGATCGATTATTTCTTTGTTAATGAAGGTTTTACCGATCAGATCATTGACGCCGACATTCACGCCGAGGTAATGGGCTCCGATCATTGCCCAATATCTCTGGAACTGGAGTAATTCAGATTGGAATGAAGACCGATAAGTGGACAACAAAATGGGATCTGCGCTATTCCGTAGATGAATATGTGTTCGGCAAGGAACCCAATGTCTTTTTAACCCAAAATGTGAATCGACTGTCAATAGGTAAAGTTCTGTGTGCCGGTGATGGGGAAGGGCGTAATGGTGTCTGGCTTGCCAATCAAGGATTCAAAGTTACTGCCCTGGATTATTCCCGAAAAGGATTGGAAAAGACCCGCGCTTTGGCGGAGGAATTCCAGGTTGAAATTGAGGTGATTCAAGCCAATATTCTGGAAATCGATCTTGGTATCGAGAAGTACGATGGCATTATCAATATCTTTTTGCATTTTACCGGGGATAAAATTCCGCACCTGCATAGCCAATATCGCAGGGCTCTAAAATCTGGCGGTTGCTTGCTTTCAGAGGTATATTCAAAAGATCAATTGCGCTATAATAGCGGTGGTCCCAAATTCCGTAATGCCCTGTACGAACCAGAATATTATTTACGCGATTTCCCGGGCTGGACCAAACATTATTTGAAAAAAGAAATAATTGTTCTCGGTGAAGGTAGCGGGCATCAGGGTAAAGCCAGCGTTGTACGAGCAATATTGACAAAGCCGGAAAAGGAATAATTTTAAAATAGGGATTAGAATGGATAATAAAATCACCATAGCCAGAAACTGGTTGCGTCGGTATACCGGTCTCGCCCCGGAAATTATCGGTCAACAAATATTGCTGACAAATTTCCAGAATTATGTGGAAAAATTTGCCCGGCGTTTTGATGTTCCGATCCATGGGATTGGTGGGCCGATGACCTCCGCAATCAATGCTGATGGGTTGAGCATTATCAATTTTGGAATGGGTAGCTCCAATGCCGCGACCATAATGGATTTGTTATCAGCGGTAAAACCCAAAGGGGTCCTGTTTCTTGGGAAATGCGGCGGTCTGAAGAAATCCACTGAAATCGGACATTTTATTCTGCCAATTGCCGCAATTCGCGGAGAGGGTACCAGCGACGATTATTTTCCGCTGGAAGTACCAGCCCTGCCGTCTTTTAAATTGCATAAATATATTTCGCAGATCTTAGTGGAACGGAAGCTGGAATATCGTACCGGCGTAGTATATACAACAAACAGGAGACTGTGGGAACATGATGCTGATTTTAAACTCTACCTGGAAGATCTGCGAGTGCTGGGAATTGATATGGAAACCGCGACCCTGTTTATGGTCGGGTTTGCCAACAGCATCCCGCGTGGAGCATTGCTGCTGGTGTCGGATACCCCACTGGTTCCAGAAGGCGTCAAAACCGAGGAGTCAGATGACCATGTGACACGGAAATTTGTGGATTTACACCTGGAAATTGGCATCCAAGCCATGAGCCGGATTGAAAATGAAGGTGAGCCGATTAAGCATTATCTTTATTGATTTAATCTGCCTTCGCCGTCCAATGGGGCGGACGAACAGGAAGTGGATTAATTTCTATGGACAAGCCTCGGGGGGTGATATCATTTGTACAAAGATCAGGGCAGGCTGAATACTGCTAACAGACTTTCGTAAGCGCGCTCGAAATCTTCGTCGGCAATAATACTGCAAACAGATGAAATGGATGTTGAAATACCAAGAATATTGACATTTGCTCTTCCCAGGGCGTAGCACATATTGCCGCAAATGGCTGGTTTCTCACGGAAGTGGGGACCATAAACCGTAAGTATTGATATATTTTTACGACTTTTTACAATGACGGATTCTTGTTCCTGGAGATATTCATGGATTATGTCAAGAGCATCTTTGGCGTGCTCAGGATTAACACAAATTGTTATATTGGCCAGACCCTGCGAATCAGCTCCTTCAGCAATAAAATGCAGGTTTACATTCGCATTACCAAGGAGGGTTAAGATTTTTCCGGCATGTCCCGGTTGATTAGGAAAGCCCAATACCTCAATCATGGTTAAACCACGTAATTCTAAGATTCCACCCACTGCTATCTTAGTCATTAACGGGAATCCTTACGGTTATTGTTGTTCCCTGGTTCAATTTGCTAACCAGTTCGATTTGTCCACCCAGATTCTCTATCATCTTCTTTACGATATTTAAGCCTAATCCGGTCCCGATTGTAGCAAATTTTTTGGCATTTTCAGCTCGATAAAATTCATCGAAAATTTGTTTTTGGTCTTCTTCAGTTATTCCAATTCCAGTATCGGAAATTTTAAATGACCAGAAATGATTATCTAGATCAGTTTCAACTATGACTTTTCCATCAGGTGGTGTGTAACGAACTGCGTTTGAAAGCAAATTGGAAAATATTTTTTCAAGAATAAACCGGTCAATTTTTAAATCACATCTTTCACTGCAGATATTCTGAATAATTTTAATATTCTTTTCGTCTGCACGGGGACGCTCATTTTCGATGAATTCATCAAGATAATCACAGGGATTAACGAGATCCACCTGATCTATGGATACCGGTCGATCATAACTTAAATCAACCAGATCTTTAAGTATTGCCAGCATCTGCTTAGTACGGATTCGGGCCCGTCCCAGCATTTCAAGAGCCTTCTCCGGAACTTCATTTCCCATAATATCGATAATTACATTAATAGAGCTTTGAACAGCCACAATTGGTGATTTCAACTCGTGCGAAACGAACCGGAAAAATTTCATTTTTGCATCCGAAGCCTGTTTCAGCTTCTCATTCTGCGCATAGATCAGGTTTTTTACTTTACGATGCCGATTCATCAAAGTTACACCGATGTAGGAGCTAACAAAAATGGTCACATAAAAGCCCATTAAGGTCAGCACCAGTTTAATAAATGAAGTTGAACTGGCACCGATCTGGTAATGATGCAGCAGCCCAACGTGTTCGGCAATTGCCAGGAATGAAAATAGAAAAACAGCTACACCGGCAACTAAAAAAGGCTGTTTGGGGGCGTCAAAAATAGTTGCTGCAATAATGATGTGAAATATATAGAAGAAGTAAAACGGATTTTCCAGGCCACCAGAAAAATGGATGATTATGGTCAGCAGGATTAAATCCACTATAATCTGGATCAGGACCAGCTTCTCTTCATTTTTCAGTTTTTCCGGTGACCGGAGTTTTATATAGCGGAAATAAATGAAATTGGTAGCGGTCAGAACTGCAATAACAACTAACAAGTTACCCAGAGGTATTACCTGTGGTATTAATGCATTTGTTAACAGGGCATAGATCAGGGCGCCACCGCAGGCAATCCAACGGAGTTTAATCAGCCAGATATTTTTGCGTCGTAATGAACCGGGAGTGTAAAACGAATGCTTTATGTCAGCCGAAATTTTTCCTTGTGTTGGTTCAACCAATCGACAAATTCCTTTTCACTGTGTCCAGTAATGCTTGTGGATTGACAGGTTTTTCAAGATATTCATCCACCGGAAGAAAATTTTCATCCTTGACCGGATCAAAGACAAAACCGGTCTGGGCGCCAACGGCTGTAACCATTACGATTGGAATATCTTTAGTTTCTTCACTATTGCGAATCTGGTATGATAGATGAAAACCTTCGTCCTGGGTACCCATCATAACGTCCAGAATTAATAGATCGGGTTGTTCGGTTTTCAACATTTCAAAGCCTTTGATGCCCTCCTGGGCGTCAATTACTTCATATCCTCCTGATTCCAGAGTGATCCGCATTGCTTCAACGAGGTCTATATCGTCGTCGATGATCAGTATTTTTTTGAGCATAGGTCTCTCATCTTAAAAGGTTGGCGATTGATATAACTCCAGGATTTTGGAAACCACAACTGGTACCGCTTTAGCAACCGGTTTGCTTAAACCGGCGGCAACCTGCAATTGCTCCGGTTCGATTCCAACTATGGTTATCTTTTTGGGGAGTGCTTCAGCCAGCTTCGCGATTTCAAAAGTCTCCGCCAGGCTGATACCATGTAAGGATAGATGATCGGTTTTAATCATCAAGTCAACCTGATCGGAATTAAAAACTTGTACCGTGCCCGGTTCCTTATCCATGCTGGCAGCATCGATTATAATGACATGATCAGTATCGGTAAAATAGTCGATCAATCCCAGGGCGTCCGTAGCGCCATCGATTAAATCCACATTCTCCAGTTCGGGAATATTAGTGAGGGCTTCCAAGACCGCTTCACCAACACCATCATCGCCATAAAGACTGTTGCCTACTGCAATAATTTTCATTTTAGCAGAGTCCGAAATTTCAACCGCTTCCGGTTTAATCTTCTGAGTCATTGATGAATTTTACATTCAATAAATGAACTGAGCAAGAGATACAAGGATCATAAGCCCGTACCAGCATTTCGAGTTGTTTAGTGATATCCTCTTTGGGTTTATCGATGATTTCCGGCACCAGTTTTTTCATATCATTATCGATATTGGCCAGGTTCTGACCGGTCGGAATGATGCAATTGGCAGAAACGATATTGCCTTTACGATCATATTCATATTCGTGGAAGAGAATTCCCCGTGGTACTTCAGTTGAACCGATGCCGACACCGTATTTGGTAGGTGTCTGATTCGGTTTTTCATCTTTTAAACCGAGTTCTAACAGACGATCGATGATGGCGATTGAATCTTCGACACAGTGCGCACATTCCACAACCTGGGCTACGTTATTAAAGTAAGGATTATAGCAATCGGGTTTCAACCCCATTTCTTCCGCAGCAGTAAGCGATATTTTGGTCAATTGGTTGTGGTTGTTATTCCAACGGGCCAGGGCGCCAACCATATAACTGCTGCGGGCATGCTTGGCATGTTTGCTGGTGGAATGTTCCACAACAAATTCGTTGGTTATAGCCCGGTAATTGCAAACAGCGGTAGCACCGGTATCGGAGGAGAAGATTTCCCCGTTATAAAGGGCATATTCATTTTTATCCTGCAGTGAAATATATTCGGTTTCGCGTACGAAATCGGGAATTCCGCCGGCCAGGGATTTGATCGTTTTCACGGTTTCCACCACATCCGGGAGGCCTTCTTCCACCAGGCGCTGCCGTATATCTTTTAACTCACCAGCCGTGGGTATGCGGGTGAAACCACCGGGGACCGGAGTGATCGGGTGAACCGCGCGACCGCTGACGATATCACCAATATCATTGGCGAGACGCTTCATTCGCAGGGCTCGCAGGATCACTTCCTTATGGGTCGGGATCAGCGGAAATACACTGGGCGCGTTCAGCAGGTCCGGGGCTACCAGAAAATAGACATGCAGCACGTTTGATTGAAGGGTAGCGCCATTTACCAGTAGTTTCCGCAACAGAATGGTCTGTTCGGAGACTTCCAAGCCCAGTGCATCTTCTGTGGCTTTTAAAGAAGTCATCTGATGGCCCAATGCGCAGATACCACAGATCCGCGAAGTAATAATTGCGGCTTCATGGAAACTGCGACCTTTCAGCAGGGCTTCAAAATAACGGGGAGCCTCAACGATTTGTAATTCCGCCTTCTCCAGCCGCCCTTCTTTCATATTGACAACAATATTACCGTGTCCCTCGACGCGAGTAAGATGATGTACATTGATGTCTAGATTTTTACTCATTATAAATCCTTTGTGAACTTTTCAATATTGCGAGCAGCATGGTGTTATTTGAATAAATCCTGTTGCTGGTAGCTGTTGAACAGCAATAGCCGTTTTTCAGCTTCCTGCAGGGACAGTCCATGATCGGTTAGGATATCAAGCATGGCATTCTTATTAGCGTTGGGTACCAGCCCACGGCAACCGGTGCAAAATTGCCCGAAGCTGGGACAAATTGCATCACAACCACTGCGAGTGATGGGACCAAGGCAAACCATTCCGCGGTCATATAGGCATTCGTTCTCGCGGAGTTTGCATTCCACGCAAACCGGTGAATCCGGCGTGATAGGTATTTTGCCCATTACCAGCGCGTTAAATACGACCAGGAATTCGGGGATACTCATGGGGCAGCCATGGATCTCGTAATCTACTTTCACAATGGCAGATACCGGCATGGCCGGCAGGGTTGGGAAGAGATACTTATCTTCACCATACACGGTCTCGCGCACATCTTCGATCAGCTGCAGATTCTTCATGGCATTGATACCACCAATCGAAGCACAGGAACCCAGGGCTACCAGGATTTTCGCGCGCCGGCGGATATCGTGAATCCGTTCAACGCAACTCGGGGTAGAGATGGAGCCTTCGATGAAGGCGATATCGTAAGCATCGGCTTTATCATCCATGGCTTCACGGAATTCAACGATGTCTACATGTTCCAGTATCTCAAGCAAGTGATTTTCCAGGTTCAGTTTATTGAGCTGGCAACCTTCGCAGGATGTGAAATCGAAAAAGGCTATTTGTGGTTTCGTCTTCGGTGCAGTCTGCGTACTCATCAGATAGCCTCCGGCAGATTTTTAATATCGGAATATTGGTAAACTGGCCCATCCAGACACACATAGGAATCGTTGATCTGACAATGTCCGCATTTTCCGACACCGCATTTCATCCGCCGTTCCAGAGACAGGTAAATATTTTGATCGGCGAGCCGTTTGGTCTTGAGGGTCATGATGACAAATTTGTACATAATCGGTGGACCTACTACCGCTGCAATCGTATTTTCCAGGTTGAGTTCAAGTCCGGGAATCAGGGTCGTAATTACACCGGTATTACCTGGCCACTCTGGTGTGCCTTGATCAACGGTGACATGATATTCGATATTGGGATCGCCGTCCCAATTTTTCAACTCGTCGGGGAATAGCAATTCATCGGGGTTTTTGGCACCGTAAAGGATGATTAGACGACCGAAATCTTCCCGGTAAGCAATCACATGGTTTATTAAGGATCGCAGTGGAACAATACCGATTCCGCCACCAATGATTAATATATCTTTGCCCTTGAAATCATTAACTGGAAAACCGGTACCGTAGGGACCACGGACACCGATTTTTTGCCCAACTTCGAGTTGGTGCATTTTTTCTGTCAGCATACCAACTTTACGCACACAGATGTCGAAGGCGCCTTTTTTGGTGGGTGCGGAGCAGATTGATATAGCGGCTTCACCGATCCCGAAGATGGAGAACAGGGCAAATTGACCTGGTTGGTGACCTAATTCTTTACCATTGAGCAGTTTTATCTCAAACCATTTTTCCAGCTTAGTAAACTGTTTGATAGCTGTTATTTCCGCCATTTCCGGGTAGTACAGTTCCTGAAGATAATGTTCCTGTGCAGCTAACATAGTCATAATGAAACCCTCTGTAGCTTATGCTCGGTGGGAGCGGATGATTTTCTCAAATGAGTCTGTTCGAATTCATCACTGAGCCTGTTCACAATTTCAACAATACTGATTCCTGCTGTGCAATAAGCCGTGCAGCGACCGCAACCAACACACCAGGGATCACCGGTTTTATCAGTGATATATTTAAATTTACGGTAAATGCGGTGGCGCTGCCGCGCCGCCAAGCTTTCTCTGAAATTTTCACCACCGGCAACGGCAGCGAAACTACTCAGCAGGCAGCCATCCCAATGGCGATCGCGGGAGCCATCGGTTAGTTTGAGATCGATATTATCAACCATATTGAAGCAGTAACAGGTCGGACAAACCAGATTGCAGGTGCCGCAGCCAACACAGCGTTGGGCAACTTCTTCCCACACCGGAGAATTCCAGGATTGTTCCATCACTTCCGGCAGCCGATTGTAATTAAATTTAATTTTATTTTTAAACTGGCGACTGATTTCCGGTATCTCAATTGCTTCTCTCCAGACGGTAAAATCTTTCGTGATTTCTGCCCCCCGCTCGGACAGAACTTGTACGGTATATCCATTTTCATGACGATCCAGGAAAAGATCAAAACCTTCGGTATCTTCCACGGTGATACCTACCGAGCGGCTGAAATGAAAATCATCCGGCTCGAATGAAACACCAATAAAGGTGCAGTTTTCACGCCGCTTCAGATAATTAATCTCCGGTGTCCTGTGATTGAAATTAAAATCCAGCTTCAGAACTGCCTTCATATCGTAAGAATGAACACCGAGGAAGATTCGGCGGTTGTTATCGATTGCAACTTTGGTAAATGTATTATCAGTCAAGGAATAATTCAGGAGGCGTTCTGTCGGAGGAAGGAAATATTTCCTGATCGATTGTAATGTTCGGGCATAATCCAGTACGACTTTACCGGGATCGGTTACTTGTTCAAAGCTGAATGAATTCTCCCTTTTCTGATGTGGAGCATGCAGCTCGCCATAGGCTTGCAGATGTGCTATGAAATCGGGAATATTTTGTAACAACAGGTTGTATTTATTCATAAATAGCACCAATTAAAAGGTTGATTAAATGGATGAAATGAAGTGATTCTTATTATTCCTATTTTAGATTATCGCAGTATAAAATTTATGGTCTGTTCCACAATTATTTCAGGAATTATTAGAGAATCTATTTATTATAATAAGACCTTGTTATCCTGATTTTAAAAGTGTATTTGCATATCAAGCAAGTGAAAGAGAACAGAAAATGACTAAATAAATTGACCGGGCAGATGGTTAAAAACCGACTTAAATTCATTAATCATTACCGGAGGAAGTTTGTGACCATAAATAGAAAAATTTTGTTGTTTCTGGTTGTATTGACAATGCCTTTTCAGATATACAGCCAGTGGGATTATCCCCCAACCCAGGTTGAAACAGTTATTGACGAATTACATGGGATCAAAATATCAGATGATTATCGTTGGCTGGAAAATGGAAGCGACCAAACAGTAGTTAATTGGGTCGCTGCTCAAACTGTATTTACCCGTTCCATTCTTGATACATTACCTCAACAGGATGCAGTTGTAACTACATTAACAGAATTATATAATATGCCTGAGATGACCAATCCGGAATTACATGGTCAGCGTTATTTTTACTTTCGGCGAATAGCCGGGCAAAACCACCAAGTACTGTATTTTACCGATGATTTTCCCGGTCAGAATGAGCAAGTGGTACTGGATCCCAATAAATTCAGTGCGGAAGGCACTGTGGGTTTGGATTGGCACTATCCGTCTCCCAGCGGCAGCTTGCTGGCTTATGGCGCTTCGATTGGTGGATCTGAGATCAGTACGCTTAGGGTACGGGAGGTCGCGACTCAAACTGATTTGGTAATTGAAATACCGTACACCCGTGCCAGTCCGGTGGTCTGGCTGCCGGATGAAAGTGGCTTTTATTATGTACGCTATCCCGAGCCGGGTACAGTACCTGAAGGAGATGAGTATTATTTTCGACGCCTGTTTTTTCATAATCTCGCTGACTCAATCTGGCGGGACGATCCCATGATTTTCGGAGCCGATCTGGGACGCACAGATTGGGTGGATGCTTACCCTTCTTCTGATCAACAATTTATGTTCATTTCTGTATCCGTCAACTGGGCCATCAATGATCTTTATTTCATGCCAATTGACCAGCCTGAAGCAATCAAGCCGCTGGCAGTAGGTTTGGACGGCAGCTTTGAGGCCGATGTATTTGACAATAATATTTATCTGCTGACCAACCTGGAAGCACCACGCTATCGCATCTTAACCGTATCTGTTAGTGAACCGGAACAGGAAAATTGGCGCGAGATTATCCCTGCTTCGGCGGTCCGCCTGGAATCCTTTACTTTTGCCGATGGGCAACTGGCTGTGATTACAATGGAAGATGTGGTATCGCATCTTTGGATGTACTCTCTGGATGGAAAACGCAAATGGGAAATACCTCTGCCGATGATGGGTTCAATTACCAAGATTAGTGGCAATATCCGTTCCTATGATCTATTTTTCAACTTTGAATCGTTTACTTTCCAACCGGCAATTTATCATTTTGATCTTTTCAGTGATCGTCTGATGCAATTGGAACAGGCTCCAAGTACAATTGATTTTTCATCCTACATTATCAGACAGGTTTTTTATCCATCACGGGATGGTACCTCAGTTCCAATGTTTATTATCCATCATGATAATATTGAACTGAACAGCGCTAATCCTACGTTATTATATGGCTTTGGTGGGTTTGATATTTCTTTGAATCCCTACTTCAGTAAAACGGCAGTTGCCTGGATTGAAGCCGGAGGTGTCTATGCGGTGGCTAATTTGCGGGGTGGTGGCGA
>SDBU01005367.1_pt1 | contig 15364 bp, 12 predicted proteins | sample 2277071 | NCBI WGS metagenome assembly SDBU01 (sample SAMN10397929, study PRJNA504765) | marine sediment metagenome | isolation source: marine sediment core GS08_GC12, 126 cmbsf | place: Arctic Ocean: Gakkel Ridge, Loki's castle | collected 2008
GTCTTTAGCTCCATAGGAGCGTTATGTTTATAGCAAATGAATTGGAAAAACAAATGAAGCTCCGCGTGTGCTGTGCATAGGAGCGATATAATTAATATATTTATTGCCTCATTTTTGAATATTTTTTCAACCTGAGGTTGATCCGCCTTTGGCGGAAAAGAACTCATTCAGATGACTAAATCTTTACAAATTTGTAAATTTTCAAAATAACATATAATATTTTCCGCCGGCGAAGACGTTCTTCACCTTCGCTCTCAAAATGGCATAAAATACCACCTTTATATCATTGTATTATTAATGACAGTTAAATGTGTTGCAATACACTAAATCTATGTTATATTATAATGAGGGGAATAAAACCTTAATTTTAAATGTAAATATAATGCAGAGACACACAAGTAGTACGTCTTTACTATAAAATGATTATGCAAATAATAACAATTTTAACTAATTTTTGTTATTAATTTGTAAAAATATATAAGCAGTTTTATAAAAAATATAGGAACTGTCGATATGTTTAAGTTATTAAAGAACAATCTATTGATTAGCGTTTTATTGGTCAGTCTTGTTTTAAGTATCCATAGAGTTCAACCTGCGGCTGCTGTAAATAATCCTGCTCAAAAGAAGGATATAAATTCCGCAGAAGTTGAAAAGTATCTTGAGAAAGGACGAAAATATTTAAAAGAATTGGAACGCTATAAAAATCTGTTTGAAGGCAGAGCGGCAGCTTTTGTCGATAAAAACCTGCTCGAGTATATTAATACCTATTATGGACCTGGTGCCACAAACAATCTTGAATATGATAGAGAAGAAAGCCTGTTAAGACTTATAGATTTCAGTAAATATGCCAAGAAGGAGTATGAAAAAGCCGTAATTTCTTTTACTGAGGCGATTAAGCTTGACCCCGGGAATAAGGAAGCACTTCATAGCTTAGCCCTGCTCGCTATGGATGCAAACGAATATGATAAATTTCTGGATTATCAAAAACAGATAATAGAAAATTATCCCGATGACAAAAATGCACATCTTTTCTCAGGATACGGTTATCACAAGCAAAATAATAATGAACAGGCATACAGGGAATATGAAAAAGCAAAATCATTAATGGATCCGGAAGAAAAAGCTGTTTTTGAAAGAGTGGACTACATTGTTCCCGCTGATACAGTCGAAGAATATAAGATACTGTCATTAACTGATAAAAAAGAATTTAATAAAGAATTCTGGAGAATGAAAGACCCTCTATTTTTGTCAGAATATAACGAGAGAAAACTTGAGCATTATTCAAGAGTTGCTTATTCAAACTTAAAATTCGGGTATGAAAAGAAAGAGCTTCCCGGCTGGCAGACAGACAGGGGCATGATATACATAAGGTATGGTCAGCCAATCAAAATAGTTAGAGTGAGGTCTGCCAATGGGAATCCCGATTTGACGGAAATATGGTATTATGACGAATTTACTTTTGCCTTTGAAGACCTTTTCAGGTCGGGAAATTATACCTTAGGTGCAAGAGACCTTTTTGGCAGTCAGCTGCATTTCCCGGAAATTGCACGAAATACTTATGAAAAAACTCCGGATATATACAAACCCGGGAGAGAAAATAAAAAAAATGAATTAGACTATTATTCGGCAAGTTTCAGAGCTGATGAAGGCAAATCTCTGGTTGAAGTATATTATGCAATCCCTGTTAATGAAATTAAACCTGATAAAGAGACAAGTCTTATGGGAGCAATTTTAAATATAGGCTTATTCTTCTTTGACGATAATTGGAATGAAATTGATAAAAGAATCAGCAGTGAAAATATTTATATAAGTTCTGATATTGACCCGTATAAAAATTATTATATCGTTGGAAAAAATCAATTGGAAATAGAATCCGGAGAATATAACCTTGCGGTTGAATTTCAGGAAGATTCCTCAAAAATTGCCGGTACGGATAGAAGTAAAGTTAAGGTAGATTCTTATCCTTTTGGTGAGCTTAATATTAGTGATGTTATACTTTATTCTGATGTCAACGGAACCGGGGATGATTCAAAGTTTATCAAGAATGGAATAAAGATTGTGCCTAATCCGTTAAGACTTTTCCAGAAAGATATACCTATACAGGTTTACTTCGAGATATATGGTCTTATGGTTAATCCCGATATGAAAACGAAGTTCTTGGTTGAATATAAAATAAGCACTGAATCGGATTATGTATTCCCCGATTTAAAAAGTTTCTTTTCAACAACAGGGAGGTTTATAGATTTAAGAAAAGAGGAAGAGGAAATCACGGCATCTTATGAATACGAGGGAACAGAACCGGGGGAAATAATCAGTCTCTCGCTGGATATGGGTCCGGCTTATTTTGGTTTATATGAACTCAGCATAACGGTTAAAGACCTGAACGGCAATAAGAATGTAACCAAATCGGCAAAGTTTGGCGTTCAGCGGCTTCCGGTAAATTATATCTTTTAAATTATTACCGCAAATACACAGAGAGAAAAAGATAACCACTGATTTCACAGATTAGAAAATAGATTGCACGGATTAAGAGAGAAGAAAATTATATTATAAAAATAAATATTAATAAATCTTATCTTTTAATCTGTGAAATCAGTGGTTCCTTTTCTTCTTCTCTCTGCGTCGCTGCGGTTATATTTTTTGCTTTCCATCAATAATCAATCCTGAATCCAAAATAGACCGACATTTCAGGGGTCCCGAAACCGAGAACATCTTCGTAGTCCTGATTGGTAAGATTTTCAATTCTGCCATATATCTGCATATTTTTTATAATATCATAAGAACCCGTTAAATTTATTTTGGTATATTCCTTTAAAGTTATCCTTTTAGCCGGGAAGGTGGAATAGTCCATATCGTCTCTTTTCCCGACAAAAATCATATTCAAATTGAAATTAAATTTTTTAATAAAATAATTGGCTGTTAATCCTCCTTTATTGTTCGCCCGTCGCAGCAGTGCCTCCTTTGTTGCCTTATCTTCTGTTTTTAAATAAGTGTAATAAATCTTGAAATACAAATCCCGTAAAGGTCTGATTGCTGATTCAATCTCTATTCCCTGCGTAGAAGCACTTCCAATATTTATATACTTAAATAAATTACTTTCAAAATCAATCATATTGCTGAAATCATTATAAAAATATTCGGCAGAAAAGGAAAAGGTATCTTTATAAAGGTATTGTTCGAAACCGGCATCAAAACTTTTTACTTTCTCGGGCTTTAGGCGGTTATCTCCATATTGAGAATATAACTGATACAATGAAGGTGCTTTAAAACCGGTTGCAAAACTTGCTCTGAACTTTGTATTTGATTTACCGATAAAATATACGGGTGCAATATGAAATGTTGTCGATGCCCCGTATATATTATGCTTATCATATCTTACTCCAAGAGTAGGCATAAAACTGTTTTTGATGTTCATATTATTGTGCAGATAAAACCCTAAAATAGTTGCTTCCTTATTTGGAAAAACCGCTTCATAAGGTCCCCACATACTTTCGGAATAATATCGTGAATCACCTTTTTCCTTTTCATAATCTAATCCGAAGGCAAGAGTATTCATTCTATTGGCAAAAATATTGTTCTGAAAATCGAATTTGTATAACTTACCGTTGTAATTGCTGTCAATAAAATCGTCAGGATGATTTTCATCTTTCTCATTTAAATAATTGCGTTTACTGTTTGTAAGTGAAAATGAATATATTTGGGTCCATTTTTTATTAAACGAATCGATGGTAAACTGGTTTTTTAAATAAAATTGCTTTCCCTTTGTGACATAATTTGGGTCGTCACCGAATGTACCCCCAAAATTATCCAGGTCGGTTTTAGAATTGATGTTGTGAAACAGAAGGTTATATAATATATTTTGAGATAAATTTATTCCCGTTCTGCCGGAAATACCGGTGTTACTATAACTATCCTTTTCTTTGTTGCCATATTTTTCTGCTGCTGCGGAAAATCCATTGAAATCAAGCCTTGATAGGGATAAATTATAATTAAAATTGTCAGTTGCTCCGCCGGTTTGAATATTCTCTCTGTATGTTCCGTAAGAACCGCCCTCCAAAGATATTAAAAAAGAGGGCTTTTTTAGACCTTTCTTCGTAATAATATTTATAACTCCTCCTATTGCATCAGAACCATACAGTGTACTTTGCGGTCCTTTTATTATTTCGATTTTTTCAACGCTGTTAGGTATAAGATGTGCAAAATCGAATGACCTGCCTGGTGAAATCGGGTCATTCATCTCAATTCCATCTATCATTACAAGAGTATGCTCGGATTTTGCTCCTCTAATTAAAACAGAACTCGGCTGTCCGATTCCTCCGTTTTGTGTAACGTCCAGTCCGCAAACATCCCTTAAAATATCTGATATAGATATTTTCTTTTGATGTTCTAATTCCCAGGAAGATACGACAGATACGGAACGGCCGATTGACCGCTGCTGCATTTCTATACGAGAAGCAGTTACAATTAATTCATCGCCGCTGTATATCATAGTTTCATTTTCCTGTTGAGAAAAAACCGATATTGGGTAAAGCATAATTACTAATAAAATAATACACCTTTTCATAATAACTCCTCTTGTTTAAATTGATATTGTCAAAATTTTACCTCAAAGAACACCCGCAGGGCAGGCAGAATATTCCTCTGTGGTTATATATTTTATCATCACTTTTATATAAAAAAAAAGGGAAATCCCCGAACTAAAGTTGTCCGGGGATTTCCCTTTTTTATCCTCAAACTTATATTTTTATCCCTTACCACGAGGAAAATTAAACGCAATAGGCAGGTCTTCTGACTCCCGGATCATCCTACTAACTGCGCCTTCCCACTCCGGTTAATTCAGAGCAGTGGCATATTTGCAGTTTTCGTCCCCGGTCACAGCGGCGGGCCCGTCACGGCATAAGACCGTGTTCCCTTTTTGATAAATAAATGACCTATTACTGCCAAAAAAATAAACATATTTTAAATAAATGTCAAGAATTAAATTTTAAATTTTAAATGAATACTTTTATTTTCAAATTAAGTTACTTTTGCCAATGTAAATTTCTGCCGAATGTATGACAATCTCTTATAAAATTGAACCATAAAAGTTGTAATATTTGTGGGGGTTCAGTAATTGATACTCCTCTAATTAGGTTTAAAAATATGAGTTTTCCGATAACGTGTCAAAATATATTTGGTTTTCACAATTTTTTAAATTATATTTTTAAAAAACACTGGAATATTCTATATTATAAAACCATTATCTTAAAATAAAAAATATTGTGCTGCGAAGAAAAAAGCTTTTGATAGACCGTTTCGACAGAGTTATCGATACGTTAAGAATATCGATAACCGACAGGTGTAATCTCAGATGCCTGTATTGTATGCCTGAAGATAAATTAAAACTGATAAGTAAAGAAGAAATCCTGTCGTTTGATGAAATAGTTAAATTAACCGGTATTTTTGCAAATCTCGGAATCAAAAGGGTAAGAATTACCGGAGGCGAACCTCTTGTTAGAAGTAATATTACCGAACTTATTAAACAATTAATCAAAATAAAATTTATTGAAGATATCTCAATCACTACAAATGGAATCCTTCTTTCGGATTTTTGTCCTGCCTTAAAAAAAACCGGTATTAAAAGAATCAATATCAGTCTCGATACTCTGAATGATGATAAATTCAAGCATATAACAAGATTCGGAAAACTTTCAAATGTAAAAGAATCGATTTATAAAGCAATCGATACAGGATTTAATCCGGTTAAGATTAATACGGTTGTTATTAGGAGATTAAACGACGATGAAATCACTGATTTTGCAAAACTGACTTTTGAATATCCCCTGAATGTGAGATTTATTGAATTTATGCCTTCGAGGAATGGAAATTTCTGGAATCATGATAAATTTGTACCCGAATCTGAAATTATGGATAAGTGTGAAACTTTAGGTAAACTTTATCCTGTTAAGATTTTCGAAGGCAGCCGTTCTGCAAAAGTTTTTAAATATAAAAATAGTATTGGAAACATTGGTTTTATAAGTCCCATATCCGATAGATTTTGTTATAAATGCGGAAAAATCAGACTTACAGCCGATGGAACACTAAAATTATGTTTGTTCTCCGAAAATAGCCTGAATTTAAGAGATTCCATAAGAAAAGGTAGGAAAAATTCTGAAATTAAAGAATTGATTTTATCTGCTATAATGTGCAAACCGGAGAGTCATTCCATAGATTTAACCTCAAATAAAAATTATAATTTATCAATGTCTCAAATTGGAGGTTAAATTGAAAAACCTCTCTCATTTTAACAAGAACGGCAAAGCAAAAATGGTAGATGTATCCGGCAAAAAAAAGACGTTCCGTGAAGCCGCCGCTCAAGCTGAAATATATATAAAAAAAGAAACCTTAGAAAAAATTCTTGAAAATAAAATAGCCAAAGGAGATACACTGACCATAGCCAAAACCGCGGGAATAATGGCGGCAAAGAAAACCCCGTCACTGATTCCACTATGCCATCCCCTGATAATCACTGATGTAAATATTAATTTTGAAATAACCGGTAATAATTGTATAAAAATTAAGTCAAATATCAAAGCCGAAGGCAAAACCGGGGTTGAGATGGAAGCATTGACTGCCGTTATGATAGGCGCACTTACTATTTATGATATGTGCAAGGCGGAAGATAAAAATATTTCCATCTCTAATATTTGTCTCCTTAAAAAGAGTGGTGGGAAAAGCGGAACTTTTATTAGAGGTTCTTTATGAAAGGGAAAATTGCCGCAATCTCAATCAGTACTAAAAGAGGAATAAAAAAAGAGAATGTAGAGTCTGCATTGCTAATAAAAGGCAAGGGTATTAAAGGTGACGCCCACTTCGGGAGTGGAAAAAGGCAGTTAAGTCTTCTTGCTCTTGAAAGTATCGATAAGATGAAGAATAAAGGAATGAATTTAAAACCTGGAAATTTTGCTGAAAATATAACTACATCAAAGATAAATCTCTCAAGACTCTCTGTAGGTTCGAGATTGAAATTGGGAAAAGAATCTGTCATTGAAATTACTCAAAAAGGAAAGGTTTGTCATAACAGGTGTTCCATTTTCTATGGTGCCGGTGAGTGCATTATGCCGAAAGAAGGCGTATTCGCAAAGGTAATAAAAGGAGGATATATCGAACCCGGCGATGTAATCGAGGTAAAAGAGTGAATATCGGAATTTTCACAATAAGCGACCGCTGCTATAAAGGAATCAGACAGGACAAAACCGGTCCTGCAGTGATAAAATTGATTGAAAAACAAAGCTGGAAGGTTAAAAAATATGAAATAATCCCCGATGAAAAAGAAATCATTAAGGAAAAATTAATAAATACAGCGGATGAAAACTTTGACCTGATACTTACAAACGGTGGAACCGGCATCAGTCCGCGGGATGTGACACCGGAAGCTACTTTAGAGGTAATCGAAAAACAGGTGCCAGGAATAAGTGAAATTATGCGTATAGAAACATTTAAAAAAACCTGTTTTTCCGTTCTGTCGAGGGGAGTATGCGGAATATTAAAAGAGACGATGATAATAAACCTTCCCGGCAGTGTAACAGGTGCATTAGAAAATCTGGAAGTTTTGACTCAAATACTTCCGCATGCAATTAAGATTATGAAAGGAAATATCACCGATTGCTCAGAAGATAAAAAAGGAAGTGCAGCAAAGTAAAAGTTTTAGATTTGACCGTTGTGAGTTTTCCGGTGCTTTTGGAGATGTTGGAATTTTATTTCCTTTAGCTGCCGCCCTGATAGCTGTTAACGGTATGAATCCTACTTTAATATTCTTATTTGCCGGTATCTTGTATTTTGTCGCCGGTGTTTATTTTAGAGTACCAATACCTGTTCAACCTTTGAAAGCGGTTGCTATAATTGCAATTGCTGCGGAATTGTCACCCGCTCAAATTTCTGCTTCGGGTTTACTTATCGGCATAATTTTATTAATTTTTACATTTACAGGTGTCATAACCGTTCTTAATAAGATTTTATCAAAACCAATTATAATGGGAATTCAACTCGGGATCGGGCTTTTGCTGCTGAAATCCGGTTTTAAAATGATAGTGCAACCTTTCGAATATTCTTCTTTGATTCTCGGTGTCATCGGTATTTTTCTGATTATTATTCTCAGAAACAATAAGACTTTTCCTGCTGCTGTAATTATAATTTTGTCCGGTTTTATTTATAGTCTGATTTTTAAGAATATCGGGGATTTTGATTTATCTTTAGGTATAGAAAAACCTGTTTTTAAGTTCCCTGCCGGTAATGATTTTTACTCTGCTTTTTTCCTGCTGGTATTACCTCAACTTCCACTAACTATCGGGAATTCTATCATTGCTTCTGCAGACGCTTCAAAATCGTATTTTAAAGACCGTGCAAATAAAGTAACTGAAAAAAGTCTTGCTCTATCGTTGGGAATTTCAAATGTTATTATAGGAATTTGCGGAGGATTGCCTCTTTGTCATGGTGCAGGCGGTGTTACAGCGCATTATAAATTTGGTGCAAGAACTGCCGGAGCTAATATCATTATGGGTTTAACACTTATAATCGTCGCAATTTTATTTGGAAAAAATTTTATAAATATTTTTAATTTTTTTCCTATTCCTCTTTTAGGAAGTATGTTAATTTATGTTGGATTTGAGCATTCAAAATTTATTAAATCCATATTCAGTAATAAGGAATTCTTAATTATATCCTTAACAATAGGTATAATATCATTTTTTACAAAAAATATACTGATAGCATGTCTCGCCGGAATAGGTGAAGAAATATTATTCAAGTTTGTTCGTAAATTAAGAACAAAATCTTTACAATAAATAAAAGTTTTTATCTTGTTTCCCCGACATAAATGTCGGGGCTATTTTCGATAATCCCTACGGGATTAATTGGTTTGGAATTTTGATACATTAGAGATAAAAGCCACCCATATTTTCCGTCCCGCAGGGACGATATGAAAATAGCCCGGAGATTTATCTCTGGGAAAAGAAGAAAGCCACCAATGTTTTTCGTCCCGCAGGAATGATGTAAATACTAACTATGGAAAATTAATTGTGTTCAGATGACTAAATCATCTTTACGATTTTATTACAACCAGGAAATAAAACAAAAATATCAAATATGATTTCATACGAAAGAGCAATAGAAATAGTATTAAAAAATGCAAAAAAACTGGGAACAGAAACCGTAGAAATTACATCTGCTTCAGAAAGAATTTTAAGAGAGGATATATATTCCGATATAGACAATCCACCGTTTAATAATTCTGAAATGGACGGTTATGCGGTTAAAGCACAGGATACTGAAAAAGCGTCTGAATTAGCCCCGGCAAAAATGATAATCTCCGATACAATCCCAGCAGGAATAATAAGCACACATAAGCTTAAAAATGGGGAGGCTGTCAGCATTATGACCGGTGCACAAATTCCGCAGGGTGCAGATGCAGTTGTCAAAGTAGAGGATACCAAAAAAACTTCAGAAAACAAAGTTGAAATTTATCAAAAAGTCAGTGAAGGAAATCATATCAGATATAAGGGTGAAGATTTAAAAAAAGGTGAACTGATTTTGAAATCAGGTATTAGAATTACACCTCCGGTAATTGCTTTACTTGCTGTTGCCGGGAAAAAATATATTAAAGTATCACAAAAACCAAAAATTGGGATTTTAACCACAGGTGATGAAATTGTTGAACCGGAAATTATACCCTCCCGCGGTAAAATCAGAAACAGCAGTGCATATTATCTTTATTCCCAGAGTTTAAAAGAAGGTGGAACACCTGTTTACTATGGTATAATAAAAGATAATTATTCGGAAATTAAAGAGAAAATCTCTGAAATATTAAATCATATAGATATATTAATAACAACCGGTGGAGTTTCAGTCGGTAAGTATGATTATGTTGTTGAAATATTTGAAGAACTAAATGTAGATATAAAATTCCGGAAGGTTGCCGTCAAACCGGGGAAACCGACAGTCTTCGGTACAAAAGACAGTAAAATTATCTTCGGACTTCCCGGAAATCCCGTTTCTACTATGATTACCTTTGCCAAGTTTGTCTCACCGTGCATTGCTGAAATGATGGGCGTTGAAAATTTCAAACGAACTATTATTCCTTGCATATCGGATGAATATGTCAAAGTGGAAAAAGGAAGAAAAAACTTTGTCAGAGTGCGGATTGAAACAAGAGATAACCAAATTTATGCTAAATCCACAGGTGCTCAGGGTTCAGCCATACTTAAAAGTATTGTACAGGCTGAAGGAATAATGCTTCTTTCTGAAAATAAAAACGAGGTAAAAAAAGGAGAAAAAATCTTAATAGAATTAATTTAGATGAGCCCCGTAGATGCAGAATATCAGAGAGGCACGTAGAGAAGTCACCCCCTAACTAAAGTTAGGGGTTAATGGAATATCTATCAATTAACGAAATATCATTAACCCCTCGATTTATCGAGGGGACTTTAAAACGACCATAAAAGTATTTAACGGTTTTTCTAAAGTTGTATTATATGTTTTACAGTAGTCTTTATTTAACCAATAATTGGAGAATTGTTATGAAAGGAAAAATCTTTCTTATCATTTTATTCATTTTAATAGTAATAAACTATTTTCTGATTTCTTCGCAGGAAATAGCGCCTTACACGGCTCAGGGAGCGAAAGTTGGTGAGGTTACACCCACCTCGGCGATTGTCTGGGTTCGTCTGACAAAATCACCCACACGAAATACTGACCCCGGAGATTGGCACGAAACCGGAAAGCCGGCAAGAGGAGGTACAGATCCGGGTTTTGTCGGAGAATGCCCCGGTTCTCCCGGAAAGGTCAGAATACACTACATATTCGATAAAGAGCCTGATATCAAAAAATCAACTACCTGGATTGAAGTTGACAAATCAAAAGATTACTCCCACCAATTCCGTTTGAAGAATCTAAAACCTTCTTCAACCTATTTTTATCAAATAGAAACAGCCACAGCAAACTTACAAAATCGTTTGTGTGCGGAGGGTAAATTTACAACGGCACCTGAGGCAGATAAATGGAGCGATGTGCTTTTTACGGTCATAACCGGACAGGCAGCTCGAAGCTCTGACGGAGAAGATGGATTTCAATCATACGTAACAATGAAAAATATGAATCCGAACTTCTTGGTCTGCACAGGAGATAATGTATATTATGACAGCGACCCCCCTTTAGCGAAAATTACTTCAGTGGCTCGTTTTCACTGGCACCGGATGTACTCTTTTCCCACAGTTGTATCCTTATTTCAAACTGTACCTGTATATTTTGAAAAGGATGACCACGATTACAGATGGGATGACGCCGATCCTTATCAGAAATCCAGAGGTAGTGGTTTTAAAGGAATTTCGCATGAAAATGGGATTGCCATATTCAAAGAACAGGTTCCGATGAGTGACAAAACATACAGGACTTTTCGGTGGGGCAGTGGACTGCAAATTTGGCTGGTCGAAGGAAGAGATTTCCGCTCTCCTAATAAAATGCCCGATGGACCTGAAAAAACTATATGGGGAAAAGAACAAAAACAGTGGCTGAAAGAAGGAATCAAAAACAGTAATGCAAATTTCAAAGTTCTAATATCACCTACACCGATGATAGGACCTGACCGCCAGACAAAAATAGATAACCACGCTAACCGAAATGGTTTCTGGACAGAGGGAAAAGAATTTCTCAAATGGGCAAAAGAAAATGCAGGGGACAATTTTTTTATTGCCTGTGGAGACAGACACTGGCAGTACCATTCTATCGACGATACGGGAATTATGGAATTTTCATGCGGCTCGATATCGGATAAACATGCTGAAGGTATCCAGGAATCCCCGCGTTCAGCACCACGATGGGCCCAGGATAAGCAGCCGTATTATAGAATCCTTACAGGAGGATTCTTATCTGTGAAAGTATCAAAGATTGAAAATAATCCAACTATAACTTTCAGACATCATAATGTAGATGGTAAAATATTGTATCGATGGGAGAAATCAACTGCCGAATAATCAGCAAGCAGGAGGAAGCAAAGTGAAAACATTTCTAAATTTATTGAAAATTGCAGAAAATTAATCAAAATTTTTCTTAGATTTGATGATTATTGAATATTTTTATCAAAATTTGATAATTATTTATTAAAATACTTGTATTTTATTTTTATTTTTATTACATTAAAACGTTTTTCAACAATAATTATCTATGGAGGAAAATATGAACAAAACTCAATTAATTGAAGCTGTGGTAAAAAGTGCCGACTTAAGTAAAAAAGATGCAGCAAATGCTGTTAATGCTACTATCGATGCCATTAAGAAAAATGTCAAAAAGGGTGTAACTTTAGTTGGTTTCGGCACATTTAAAACTGTAAGAAGAAAAGCAAGAACCGGCAGGAATCCTCAAACCGGAGAGAAGTTAAGGATTAAAGCAAAAACCGTTGTGAAATTCAAACCCGGCAAATGGTCCTAATTAGTCGTCCCTGAAAAAAGCAGTTTTAAACTTTAAGACAAGAAACGTTGTAAAGATTTAGTCATCTGAACAATTAATTTTTCATAACCTTAACAAAGGAATTACCGTAATATATTCTCCCTTAATAAAGAGGGATTTTGTTTTTGTAAATATTACTACTTATAAAAATTAAACACATTCAGATGACTAAATCTTCACGAAACGTTTAATGTTTTATTGTCAGTTCTTTGAAAATATAAAGTTTTTTTCATCTGCGAAATGAAAAACCTCTGCTAATTCCAAAGAAAACAGAAGGAGTAGAATAATTATTAGTATATCCTAAATTACCGTTAAAGACCATAACGTGATATTTTACATCTGCAAAAGCATAATATCCATTATGTATTTTAGCATTAACACCCCCACCGACGAAACCACCCGGAGTTAGACGATACTGGGCATTAGTAAATGAACCAAAAAAACCGTAACCATAAGGCATATTCATCCCGATAACCGGACCGGCGCCGGCTTCTACATAGATATTTACTTTCTTTGGTATATGCTTACTGTTAATATTCCTTTGCACACCGATATACGAGGGCAGAATTAAGATAGATGAATTTAAACCGGCTAAATTAGGATTAATCGTATTCATAAATCTATTAGACATATAACTATTACTTATAGATAAAAACCCAAGATTAAAATTAACTCTCCAATCTCTATTTAATCTCTTTGAATATAGTGTGTTTATTCCTAAACCTCCCATAATTCCAAAATACTGAACACCTCCGAAATTATTATAATCTCTCAGACCTACAGGACCACCACCAGCTCTTAAATTATTCATATGTTTGCGTAAATAAGCATCTCTTTTCCTCAGATAAAAATCTCCGAAACGATAATTCTGTTCTCTCATTAATTCCTGGTAAAGCGGGCTGTATTTATCCGAAAGCGGACCTAAATCATAGTTAGCTCCGGGCATAAAGTTATCTGCAATTGCGGGTGTCTGACCAAGTGATTTAGTGTTCGGAAACAAAAAAACAAGTGATACTATTAACAAAATACATTTTTTCATATCTCTCTCCCACATTTTATATTTTTACTTAAAATAATGCATTTTCTATTAATATACAATCAAAAAGTTAATTTATTCCCAATAAAATAAATTTATTTAAATATTATGCTTTCATTATATCGGGAAAACACTGTCATTTTATGAAAATTTTCCACCATTCTCCGGTAGTTTACTATCATTTCCTGCCAAAACACTGTCAAAAACTGTCAAAAACTCCCATTAATGGGAGTATTCGGTTTTTACAGAGATTGATTTTATTGAAGTTAGATTAACACTGTCGATGTTTTTTTCAAAAAAATATCTGAAGCACCCAAAGTAAAGAATATGATAGCCGCGAAGGGCGCTAAGAAGAGACATAACAATAAAGTTAATATGTTTTGATAATTTCATTTTTTACAGGTTGTTAGAGAATATGTATGGTGGTTAAATGTTATTTATAATACTAATTTAGTATTAATATAATGAATTTTTTTCGTAAAGTCAAGAACAATTTGAAGTACGAACGACGAACGACGAACGACGAACGATCGCAATTTTCAGGTATGATGCAACGGCAAAAAGTAAAGATTATTTAAGGACAACCCGAGGGTTGTCCCTACAGGTTCAAAACACATATATTTCTTAATTTTACACTGTTGGTGACAACACCAACAGTGAGCTTAAGGGGTGATACGTAATAATTTTCAAGCTTTTTGTAATTTGAACCTCTGAAAGGGCAAACGGCGTTTGCCCCTACATCTTTATTTACAATAAATTAGAAACGGCTTTTATTTTGGAGGAATATAAAAATACAAAACATAAATAAAGATTTTTTACCTTTTTAGAGTGAACTCATATATGAAAATAATTTTTTCCTAAATTGTATTTATAGATGTTCTTATCTCAAAAAACAAGGTTTATAAAGGTTTGCAGCACGCTTATTTCAAAAATATCATCTTCTTCACATCGGTAAATTTGCCTGCCTGAATCCTGTAGATATAAACACCTGAATTCACTTTTAATCCGTTATTGTTTGTTCCGTCCCATTTGATTGTGTAAAAACCAGCAGATTTCCCTTCATTCAGCAATGTTTTTATCTTTTGACCGGAAATATTATAAATTTCTAATCTTACAAAGGATGAATTTGGAATTTGGAATTTTATTGTGGTTTCAGGATTAAAGGGATTAGGATAATTCTGTGAAAGTTTGAATACCGTTGGAACATTTACTTCTTCTTCTGTTAATTTTTCATTCTGTAATTCAGGCGGTGGGGGAGGTGTCTCAGAATATTTATTAAGAAAATCACTCGCAGATACCTTGTTCATTGTGAGAGGAATATCCTGTCCTCCAGTTTTACTGAGAGATATATTAGCATCCGCAGAAACAGCAAGCCAGTAACCATTGCCGGGTTCTAAAATGGATGCAGATACATATTGACCTGTTGAAGTATCAAATCCGTAAACTATGAGAACCGATGAACTTGGTGCTAAACTTGATACAGGTTTATCCTCATATAATGCTCCCATCAAATACCAACCCATTAAAAAACTTCTTGACCATTCTGTACACTGCTCGCCTTCAACTGTTACTGTATGGTCAGAAATTGCTGCTACCCAGTATGCCTGACCACATTCGATAGTTGAAGCAGATACATACGCTCCGTTTTTATATCCATAAACTGCCAATGCATCCGGAAATATCACTGAAGCTGAATTATTCTCGGGAGTAACTCCTATCGACACAAGATTCCAGCCGGTAAATGGTCCCCTCGATAAATCGAGGGGTTAATGATACCAGCATTGCGGGTTTGTATAAATTTCATTAACCCCTGACTTTAGTCAGGGGACGGCTTATTTATATATTTAACTG
>SDBU01005368.1_pt1 | contig 15364 bp, 17 predicted proteins | sample 2277071 | NCBI WGS metagenome assembly SDBU01 (sample SAMN10397929, study PRJNA504765) | marine sediment metagenome | isolation source: marine sediment core GS08_GC12, 126 cmbsf | place: Arctic Ocean: Gakkel Ridge, Loki's castle | collected 2008
GATCCGGTGGGTGCTGCACTACCGCCTGTCGACCCTTTTGATCGCTGCCGCCGTTCTGGGGATCACCATTATCCCCCTGAAAAACCTGGGTTCGGAGTTTATGCCGCCGCTCAATGAAGGCGATCTGCTCTACATGCCCACCACCGATCCGGGCATCTCGATCACCAAGGCCCGGGAGCTGTTACAGCAGACCGACCGGATAATCAAGACCTTTCCCGAGGTGGAACTAGTGTTCGGGAAGATCGGGCGGGCCGAGACCGCCACCGACCCGGCCCCGCTGAGCATGATCGAGACCACTATTACGCTCAAACAGCAAGATGATTGGCCTGAACGGCATTATATGCACCGCTGGTATTCGGATTGGCCCCTGCCGGGATTCGTGCGGTCTTTCCTGGGCTTTATCTGGCCGCAAAACCGGGCCGTGACCACCGAAGAATTGATCACCGAGTTGAACAACGCCATACAATTCCCAGGCCTGACCAACGCCTGGACAATGCCGATCAAGACCAGGATCGATATGCTCAGTACCGGCATCAAGACCCCGGTGGGGATCAAGCTCATGGGCACTGATCTGGACACCCTGAACGTCCTGGGGGCCAAAGTTCAAGCTATCGTCCAGAAACTTCCGGGGACCCTGAGCGCCTTCGCCGATAAAGTCACCGGTGGGAATTTCCTGGACTTCGAGATCAACCGCACGGAGGCCGCCCGCTACGGTCTGACGGTTGGTGATATACAGGATATCATCCAATCGGCGGTGGGCGGGATGAATGTCAGCTATACGGTCGAGGGGCTGGAGCGCTATCCCATCAATGTGCGCTACGGCCGGGAACTGCGTGACAGCATCAATAAGCTCAAACGGGTTATCGTGCCCACTCCCACCGGCGCCCAGATACCCATCAGTCAGGTGGCCGAGATCAAAATCAGGAAAGGTGCCCCGGTGATCAAGAGCGAGAACGCCCGCAATACCGGTTGGGTCTACGTGGATATTACCGGTATTGACGTGGGCACCTACGTGAAGCGGGCCAAGGTGGCCATCAGCAATGAGCTCCGGCTTCCGGAGGGCTACTCCATCGTCTGGAGCGGTCAATATGAGTATATGGAACGGGCCAACAAACGCCTGAAGGTGGTGGTGCCGATCACCCTGATGATAATCTTCCTGCTGCTGTATATGAACTTCAGGAACGTCACCGAAAGCGTGATCGTCATGCTCTCGCTGCCCTTTGCCCTGGTGGGCGGGCTGTGGTTCATGTACCTGCTGGGCTACAATATGAGCGTGGCGGTGGGGGTGGGCTTCATCGCCCTGGCGGGAGTGGCCGCCGAGACCGGGGTGGTGATGCTGATCTACTTGGACCACGCCTACAAAGACCGGTTGCGGAAGGGCCAAATGACCACGGTACAGCAATTGTACGAGGCCATCATGGAGGGGGCGGTGGACCGGGTACGGCCCAAGATGATGACCGTGACCGCCATCATGGCCGGCCTGCTGCCGATCCTGTGGGGCCACGGCACCGGCTCCCAGGTCATGAAGCGCATCGCCGCGCCCATGGTGGGCGGCATGGTCACTTCCACCATGCTGACCCTGCTGGTCATCCCCACCATCTACTACCTCTGGCGGTCCTATGGCCTTGGGAAGAATGAAAATATTATTAAGGACCAGTCTGCCGAAAGGGCCTGAGCAATGAGACGACTATCAATATTCGCCATTTTATTATTGTGGGGATTACCGTCGGCCGGCCTATACGCCGCCGAAGTAGGTGATCTGAAGGAGGTGCGCGTAGCCCTCATGTGCACCTGTCCCGACTGCACAATGGTACTGGTCAGTTGCGAGTGCGGCACAGCGGACCAGATGAACGCCGCCATCAGTAAGATGCTGGATGACGGTATGAGTAAAACGGATGTGATCCAGGCTTATGTGACGCGCTACGGAGAAGTAGTTCTTTCCGCACCCACCAGGGAAGGGTTCAACCTGCTCTCCTGGATCATGCCTTATGTGTTCCTGTTGGGAGGATTTGTCCTGCTTATGTCACTATTCAAGCGCTGGAGTTCCCAAAAGCCGGTCACGGTGGCAGTCGGGAAGAACCCAGGGGTGGTGAATAATACGCTCATGACCAGAATGGAACAGGAAATGAAAGAGCTGGGGATTTGAGGCCATTATAATCGTTCGACTTGCCACGACAGCGAGACGAAGATGACTTTTGACGGTCAAGCAGCAGAGGATGGAAGCAGCTGCAGGTTCATGACCGGAGCAACCACAAACGATAACCAAAAATAATAAAATGAAAGGTTAGCCATGAAAATGACAATAGCATTACTGATAGCCGGCGTCGCCCTCACTGCAGGAGCCTGTGGAGGGGACGCCAAGTCAGAAAAACAACAGGCCCAAATGGATCAGCACGAGATGCCCGGCGGTGAGCATATGCCGGCCGGCGACACCTCGATGGGCGCCCATGACAAGATGCCGATGGAGATGCAGGCCCACGAAACACAGGGGGCAATGGTGGCCAATCAGGTGCACGCCATGGTCAAACTGCCCACCGTCCAGTGCGATCTGTGCAAGGAGCGAATTGAGACCGGTCTGATGAAGACCGAAGGCATCCTATCGGTGAATGTGGAGGTCGAGAGCCACATGGGCCACATCAACTATGACGGTGACCAACTGGGTCTGCCCGATGTGGAAAAGGCGATAGCGGCCCTGGGTTACCAGGCCAATGAGACGCCGGCGGATCCCGAGGCCTACGCCAAATTGCCCGATCGTTTCAAGGTGTCCGAATAAGTCGGTTGACGCTGGGCGGCCGGCCTCCCGGCTGGAAACCAGACTTAAGTGAGCGGGCAGGTAAAGATCTGCGCCGTTACTCGAGAAAATCGTCAGCCGCGCTGGGCGCTGGACCTGATCAATAGCTCTTCGCGATGAAATAGGAGAATACAATGTCTACTCGTAAAAACTCTGCCGGCGGCGGAGCACTCAAGCCGCTGCCGATGATCCTGGGAGCGGCGGCCCTGATAGTGCTGGGGATGCTGCTCAGCACAGTGCTGGTCGATCAATCCGCCCCCTCACCGGCGCCAGGCGCAGCAACTGTCACTCCGATGTATAGCAGTGCCGTCCTGGATATTGCCCGGGACTTCTATTGCGCTTGCGGTAGTTGCGGCCAGGAGGAGCTGGTGGTTTGCAGCTGCGATACCGCCGTCCAGGAGAAAAACTATATCCAGGACTTGCTGGAGAAGGGCTACGAAAAGGAATCCATCAACGCCACGGTCCAGGCCATGTTTGGTGGAGGCAAGACCTAGTTTCGTTCCTGAGCCTCCGCCCGCCTAAATAATGGGCCTGGAACAGGTGATAGACGGCAGGTGACGGGCAGTCAGCCCGACGGCTCTATTTTTTTGGATGGGAGAGATCGAGCACCACGATCCATGAATACCGTCTTAAGAACGGCAGCAGGAACATTAGCGTGCTATCCAGTCCATGCAGCAAAGTCAATATCAAATTGAAGAAGGGTAGTCTTTGAAAGGGAACGGCCAGGAGAGTCAGGAAGTGAAAATGCTTCTTCTCCACCCTATCGAAGTAATTCCGCAGCTTTTTGATATCATGCATCAGTAGCGGCTGTTCATCGGTGGTTCTGGCCGCCGGTGTGAGTTTTCGGAATATATTGATGGCTAAATTATGCCCGAGAGGTTCGATAAAAAAGGCGTGCCCATCGCTTCGCAACACCCGGGATATTTCTCGCCCGGCCCGGTCCAGGTCAAGGTGGTGCAGAATACCGGTACCGGCCACTACATCAAATGAATCGGCTGGAAACTCCAGGTCCTCGGCGTTCATCACCAAGAAGGTCGCCGTCAGTTTGTCTGCGGCAGCTGTCCGGCGTGAGGCCGTGATGGCGGCCTCCGATAGATCGATACCCACCACCCGCGCTCCCGCCCGGCCCCACAATTCCGCCCGGCTGTTCTTCCCGCAGCCATATTCCAGGAGGTCGGCTCCGGTACAGAGTTCCACTACCCGCGCCTCGAAATACTTGATGTTGCGCCCGGTGATGGCATAAAACCTGGACAGGCGGCTTCTCGTGTCTTGCGAGCCCTTATAGCGCTGATCGTGATATTCTTTTTCTCTATTTAGTCGCCCTTCGTCCATTGTATCCTGCTACCGGTCGGCAGCGCTCCTGTGAACCTCGCGATTACTGGCTCGATGGTCGAAATTTACCCTACCATCGAAAAGGCATGCAATCGGGCCACCAGCCAGTGTTGATCCCCAGATGGCTGATATTGCTACTGACAGAATAAACCTGTTTTTCCTCTTTCCCTCCTCTTGCCGCAGCTTTTCCTACTACCCCGGGCCTGCTGAGTCGAAGCCGGCATCGCGGCCAGGCCAACTTTCGAAGTTAGGATTACGGCACATAGGGGATGTGGTAAACCTGATGGGGTGACTCCATCGCGGCCCGGCGGTCAAAATAATTTCTGTATTGCGCGTCGTCGACCACCCTAATTTTGCGGCTTATGAATCCCACTGATGAGCATAAGCAATCCCAATTGGCCCGGTTCCTGGCTGATCCTCCCCGGGCGCTATGGCGGCTGAGCCTGCCGGTCCTGGGCGGAATGACCATCCACACCCTGTACTCGGTGGTGGACATGGTGTTCGTGGGCTGGGTGGGTCCCCAGGCAGTGGCGGCGCTGGCATATAACATGCCCCTGTTGTTCTTCGGTATCGGGATCACTATCGGTATCACCTCAGGTGTGACAGCGGTGGTGGCCCAGGCTATCGGGGCGGAGGACAAATCGCGGGCCAACAACACCGCCGAACATGCCCTGGCGTTGGGGTTGATCATCGGCCTGGGACTGTCGCTGGCCGGGCTGATTTATGGCCGGGGGCTGCTGGCCCTGTTGGGCGCCACCGGCGATCTCAACCAGCTGGCCTGGAGCTATTTCCAGGTCTTCTGCTTCGGCCTGGTGTTCATGGTGCTCTCATCCAACTTCCGTGCCATCCTTACCGGCGAGGGGGACACCTTGCGCCCTATGAAGATTATGGGCGCCGGCATGGTGCTGAACATCATCCTGGACCCGCTGTTCATCTTCACCCTGGATATGGGCGTGCGGGGAGCGGCGGTGGCCAGCCTGGTCAGTCAGATCCTGGCCTTCCTGGTATTCATCTACCTGGTATTTATCCGCCGGTCAACCTATATCCACCTCCGGCCGCGACATTTTACCTACCAGTGGTCGATCCTGGCGGCCATCCTGCGGATCGGCCTGCCCGCCTCACTGGCCTTCATGATCATGGCCGCCGGTGGTGGGGTCTTCAATAAGATCCTGACCTCCTACTCGTACTATGCCGTGGCCGCATACCAGGTAGCCAACCGGCTGGAAATGCTCTTCTTCATGCCGATCATGGCCATCTCCACAGGTTGTGTCACCCTGGTGGCCATGTTCTTCGGCGCCGGGGAGCTGGATAAGCTGCGCCAGGTCATCCGTTACACACTCAGCCGGACTGTGCTCATCGGCCTGGCGGGCGCTGTGGTGATATTTTCCTTCGCGCCCTGGCTGATCCGCATTTTCAGGCCCAGCCCGGAAATCCTGGACTACGGTGTCTCCTACTTGCGGGTCGTCGCCTTTGCTTACCCATTGATACCGTTAGCCATGATCAGCGGGCGGGTGCTCCAGGGGCTGGGTCAGGGTATGCCCATGCTGATCTTCACTTTCATGCGGGTGGTGGCGATCAGCGCTCCTCTGGCACTGTATTTCACGATGGTACTGCACAAACCGGTGGAGTGGGTCTGGTACTCCATGGTAATCTCGATTGCGGTGGCGGCGTCTGTGGCGGTCAGCTGGCTGCGGATATACCTGGGCCGTCTGGAGCGGCTGCCCCGCCCGGAAGCGGTGCCTGAGCCGGAGATCGTACAGTCGGTCGTGAGTGGCTAAATGATAATCTTAGCTTAGTAGCGCCGTTACCACCATCCAGGCTATGGCCCACCGGCCGGCCTCGTCCCGTTCCAGGCATAGCACGCCCCCCGGCTGAAACCGGACCACCTCGACATCAGGGTCGCCGGACACCAGCAAGGCTGCCAGCCGGGCCATAAACGGCAGGTGCCCCACCAGCATCAGGTCTTCGCGCCCGCCCTTCAGCCGCTCGGCCCACGGCGCCGGATTGTCCAACGGCTTGAGGCCCTCGGCAACACTCACACCGGCAACCGCCTGCAACCGTTCAGCCAGCACCTGGGCGGTCTGGGCGGCGCGGGTCTTGCCGCTGTGCTGGATGCTACCCACCGCAACATCGCTCTCGGCCAGGAAGATGGCCATCCGGTCGATGTCCACCCGGCCCTGATCGGAAAGCGGACGCTCGGGGTCCTCGTCCTTAGGTTTTGCGAGGGCGTGTTGCACGAGGTATAGGCGCATGGTTATCTCCATATACCGGGCTATTCGTAATGGGTCCACATGCGGATCACCTTGACGACCCGCTCTTTTTCCAGTACCTGGTACACGAGCCGGTGCTGGATGTTGATGCGGCGGGAAATCGCGCCGGTCAGGTCACCGCGCAGCTTTTCATACGGCGGGGGGGACCGATAGGGATCATTTTTCAGGATTCCCAGCAGTTCCTCTACCTTGGACTTGAGCCCTGCGGAAACGATTTTGTGGGCATCCTGGCGGGCGGACCGGGTGTAAACCAGCCGCCATTTCACCAACCCGGGTCCTCACTGGTCTCCGCTATCGGGGTCTGCAAACCCTCAACAATGGACTCCCGCATCCCCGGTATCGACAGCAGATACATAGTCTCCTGGATGGAGCGCCAGTCCTCCTCGGATATGAGGACTACATTGGCCTTTTTCCCGGTGATCTGGACCGGCTCGTGGGAGCTGGCCGCCTCATTCACCAGCTGAAAGAGGGTCGAGCGTGCTTTGGTAACCGAAATAGTGCGCATAATAGTCCTCCAAGGGCTATAACGTACGCAATTATGTACGCTTTGGCAAGGGTAATTTTTTTCGCGCTACTTTTACAGCTGACCGGTCAGGGGACTGTGATCAGGGTGATGGAGGCGAGGAAAAGGGAGTATTGATAAGGCATGATTATATGTCGCTGTATATTAGGTGAATGCTAATTTCTTGCCCCCGTCACCGGCTGGGGGATTTAGTCGCTGCCACTAGTCGCTCGATCAGTGGTCCGGCTTGGTCTCTGGAGGTGCGGACTTCTTCCACCGTCAGGCTTATGTCCATTGTTACTGGATATCGTTCCAGAAATTAATAGCCAGTAATCTTGATTGTTACAGATCCTAGTAAATAAACTTTGTTGCCCTTGCTTCGACATCAGTCCACCAACGGGTGAGTGTCTGTGTTGTTTCGTTGCCATCAGCTTGTGCGATGAAGTGCAGAATTATCCTTGTTTCTGAGTCTGCGTTAACTGTGAAGGGAATCAGATATCCATTTGCGGAAGTAAATTCCAATGTATCAACAGAACTCCGTAGTTGACTCATACCCATCCTTACATAAATCGCAACGGGTTCTTGTGCAAGTAGGGTATCCAATGGCCCCAAATTTCCAATATCAAGAATTCTGATTTTCGGCTCTAAGGATATCCTCAATCCATGATATTCGCCCTCTGAAACCGTAATCTCTTCAATGGGTGCTCGGATAAGTTCACCTTGATATTTGAAATGCATCGGTATTGCCACTTCTTCATTAACAAGTGTGACCCACTCCAATCCCGTAGTAGTGATCTCTATTTTCTTAAGATAAACATACCCTTCATTTACTGTATTCGGAATTGGCCACGGAAATTGCAATACCTGCTTCTGCATTGCACTTCCGTTATCGATCTCTCCAGTATAGAAAGAGAGAATACCTTGTCCGCTCACCTCTGGATCATCTGCCACAGATTGGCAACCTATTAGTAAAACGAGACAACAATAGAATCCTAGAAACAATATTACTCTCATTGATCACCTCACTTTATTCAGCTCAAACTATCATTTATGAAGAAAAGCTAAACACCCTGAGAATATGATACGCTACTTATCACCAAATCGATATTACATATCAAGGCCCGAGATAGCAAACTATCCACTGGCCTGTACATCGCCCACATCTAGTAGACGTTCGACACAAATCAGGTCTTTTTCGGCAATAGCCAGCCAATCTGCCGGGTAGGAGGACTCCTCAAGCGGCATAGAGGATCTTGCCCCGCTCCAGAATATTCATAATGAACTGGTCACCGATCCGTAAGCGCTCATCTAATTCGGACGGGGTGAGCACCAGCGTCTCCACCGGCAGATGGCGATGTAAACCGGTTAGCAGCCGCTGCACTTCAATCCAGCGATCGATGAAGCGCTGGTTAGTTTCCTTGATTATCAGCAGGTCGATATCGCTGTCCGGGTCCGGTCGTCCGTAGGCGTAGGAACCGAACAGGATCACTTTTAAAGGGCTATATTCTGCCAATAGTCTTTGCCTGATGGATTCGATTATTGCCCTGGCGTGCTCAATTTCAGCCATATTATCCCTGATATCCTCATATCGTGGAGAAAGTAGTTCGTACCGCTGGTGAATCGAAATTAATCCCAAAGCGCGGAACTTGCACGATTCACCTTGCCAAATTCCAGCTGCCCCTAGTTCCTCACCCCCGTCACCGGCTGGGGTATCTGCCCGCCCCGGGCGATGAAGCGCCCCGGCGACAGGCGGCTCACCGGCATGATGGGCGCCTGGCCCAGCAGTCCGCCGTAGTCGGCCACGTCGCCCACGCTCTTGCCCGGTACCGGGATCAGGCGGGTGGCGGTGGTCTTGTGGTTCACCATGCCGATGGCGCATTCGTCGGCGATGATGGCAGCCAACGTCTCGGCCGGTGTGTCCCCGGGCAGGGCGATCATGTCCAGGCCCACCGAGCAGACCGCCGTCAAGGCCTCCAACTTCTCCAGCGACAGGTGCCCCTGCTGGACGGCCGCGACCATGGCGGCGTCCTCGCTCACCGGGATGAAGGCCCCGCTCAAGCCCCCAACTGACGACGAAGCCATCAGTCCACCCCGTTTCATGGCGTCGGTGAGCAGGGCCAGGGCGGCGGTGGTGCCCGGTGCGCCCACGTCCTCCAGCCCCATGGCCTTGAGCACCTCGCCCACCGAATCCCCCGGCAAGGGAGTGGGGGCCAGGCTCAGGTCCACGATGCCGAAGGGCACGCCCAGGTCGGCGGCTACCCGCCGGCCCAACAGTTCCCCGGCCCGGGTCACCCGAAAGGCAGTCAGTTTGATCTGCTCGGCGAGTTCCCGGGCGTCGGCCTCCCCTGCCCGCCGGACCGTGTCCAGGATTACGCCCGGACCGGACACCCCCACGTTAATGACGGTTTCCGGCTCGCTGATGCCGTGAAAAGCCCCGGCGATAAAGGGATTGTCCTCGGGCACGTTGCAGAACACCACCAACTTGGCGCAGCCCACGGCGTCCCGGTCGCGGGTGGCCTCGGCCAGTTCCTTGATCACCCGGCCCATGGTGGCCACTGCGTCCAGGTTGATGCCGGCCCGGCTGGAGGCCACGTTCACCGAAGCACATACCCGCTCGGTGCCGCCGATGGCTTCGGGGATGGAGGCGATCAAAGCCTCATCTCCGCGGGTGCAGCCTTTGTCCACCAGGGCCGAATAGCCCGCAATATAGTCCACACCCACATTGGCGGCAGCCCGGTCCAGGGCCTGGGCGATCTGCACCAGGCCGTCACGGCCTAAGTTGTCGAAGGCCACTGCCGCCGGTGTGATGGCCACCCGCTTATTGGCCACCGGAATACCCAGGTGACGCGACAGGCGATCCACGGTCTCGATCAGACTCCCGGCCCGCTCGCTCACCCGGTCGTACACCCGTTGGGCGGCGACGGCTGCGTCAGTAGCGGTGAGACCCCGCAGGCTGATGCCCATAGTGACAGTGCGGATGTCCAGGTGTTCCACCTCGGTCATGCGCAGGGTCTCCAGGATTTCAGTGGTGGTCCAAGACATGGCGGCGGGACTACAGGCGGTTCAGGGCCCGGAAAACGTCCTCGTGCTGGGCATATATCTTTATTCCCAGGCTATTCCCCAGCTTATCGAATTCCTGCTGCAGTTGCTCGAAACTGGCGTCGGCGCCGGTAAGGTCCACCACCAGTATCATGGTAAAGAACTCCTGCATGAGTTTCTGGGAAATGTCCAGGATATTGCAGCGGTGCCGGGACAGGATCTGCGATACCCCGGCCACAATGCCCGGCTGGTTCAGCCCGAAGACCGCAATTATCAGGCGATCCCCGCCATCCTCGTTTTGCTCAGGTAGCGTCGGGCGGAGGACTGTGGCTGAGTCTTCCCCGGGCCCGTCCAAAAGAGCCATGACCCGGCGTACTACCGACTCGACCATTTCGGGTGTGGCATCGGGACCTAATTGGCGTTGCACACGCCGCCGGATGTCGTTGGTCTCCGGGTGGGGACTCACGGGGCGGTCCAGGTGGCGGCTGATATATGTGACGGAAACATAGCTACAAGTTCAGAGCGAGAAAGTTAGATTTGGCCCCTGATGGGCGCAAGGGATTACTCCGGGTGGGTAGTTGCCTGTAGTGTCCTAATATGAAACTTCTTTTTAAATCTTGCCGCTTGCTAGGCTGAGGGGTTATATTGTATCACTTTTCGCGTAGCCAAGGAACCGTATATCCTAATGAGAGAAGGAATCCCTTGACCCAGCTAGTAGCCGCAATATGCGAAAATGGTAATACTATCGTTACTGTATCCGATAGGATGGTAAGTACAGGGGACATGACCCTCACCTTTGAACACTCAGACCGGAAGGCTCAACCCATAACCAAAAACGCAGTCGTTCTTATTGCAGGAACTATGCACGAGCCAGACTTGATACGCGATTTACGTGAAAGGGCTAAGGGTAAAGATCGGATTCGGGATATTGCCGATATATGTAAAATCCTGTATCAAGAATTGAGAAAAACTCACATCGAGGATGAAATAATAAACCGCCGTGGGTTAGGATCATTTGAGGAATATCAAGCAAAACAGCGGATGTTGCATGACTCTCAAATAATGGAGATTAATGAACGGGTGGCGAAATACAATCTCGGACTTGAGATAATGCTTGTTGGGGTCGATGATGAAGCTCATATCTCTCAAGTAACAAATCCTGGAACTTGGAGAAGCTTTGATAACTTAGGCTATTGTTGCATCGGTATGGGAGATCGACATGCTGCGAACGTGTTTGCTTGGCATAAATATTCTAGGAATATGTCTTCAAAGGATGCGATTTATATAGCATTTGAGGCTAAAAAAAGAGCCGAAGCTGCAGGTGGAGTTGGACAGGCAAGCGATCTCCTCGTTATTAGTAAAGAGGGGATCAAAGAATTGAAAACAGTCACAGTTAAGGCATTAGAGGAGGCTTATAATGAAACCGAAGCTATGGATTCCCGAAGAGATCTTGATGCACGAATCAAAGGCATTAAGATACAATCCAGCCTATTGGAAAGTTCTTCAAGTTAAGTGGCGGGTAGCGAGAGAGAAGTATCGTTCATTAAGCAAACTTATTAAACTTCAACATCAACGGGAAAAGTCACAAGAAGAGGAGGGAGTAATAAAAAATACTTGACAGGTTATAATCTATCACCTAAATTTGGATTATGAACAAGGCGCGAAACATAACACAAGTGAATGCTGATAACTATATGACTGTCGAAGAGGCATCACTACAGCTAGGAATCAAATCTCCTGTACTGCGTAATTACCTTTACCATGGGAAATTCACAACTTATAAATTCAAAACCCTGACCCTACTGAGAGCTAAAGAAGTGAGAGACTACCAAAATCGTAAGCGGGAGTAACTTTTTTTAACCTAAAAGATGATAGAGTATAATGTATCACTGGAGCCGTTAGAAGTGAGAGATCGAAGCCCACCAGAAAGTTGAAAATAAAAAGCCCCGCCGATAGCCACAACTACCGACGGGGCCAAGAACCTCACGCGGAGAGTCCCCGCACAAGGCCCACGCCGAAAGGTAGGACTCTCCAAGTGAAAAATCAAGGAGAGTTCGATTAATCAGCTTAAGATGGGAAAACAAATCGCGGTTATTACCGCCCTGGTTGAAGGAAACTCGATCCGGTCCGTAGAGCGCATGACTGGCGTACACAGAGATACGATTGTGCGTCTCTTACAGCGTACAGGAGCGAATTGCGAACAGATCATGGATGAGAGAATGCATAATCTAGAGTGCCGGTTAATCCAAGCAGATGAAATCTGGTGTTATGTCGGCAAGAAGCAGAGTCATCTCACGCCGGAAGAAAAAGCCTTTCGCCATGACTTGGGTAGCCAGTATGTATTTGTAGCTCTTGATCCCAAGACAAAACTGATCCCCGCCTATGAGGTTGGTAAGCGCAACATGGAAACGACTTGCCGGTTTGCGCTCAATTTAGCCGAACGGCTGAGGTAATCACATCCAACTTACAACAGATGCCTTTGCGCCCTATTCTGAGGCCATTGACGAGGCATTTGGGAGCACAGCGGATTACGCCCAGATACATAAGAGCTATCAAACCAATGGAGAGCGGCGATACAGCCCACCAGACATCGTCGCTGTGTTCCATCTAGTTATGACGGGCAATCCACAGCGACGCTATATCTCAACTTCTCACGTCGAGAGACAGAATCTTACGATGCGAATGCAGATGCGCCGGTTTACCAGGCTAACTAATGGATTCTCAAAGACCCTTGAGCGCCTGAAAGCGGCGGTGGCGCTGCACTTCGCTTACTATAATTTTGTGAGGATTCACGGGTCGTTGAGATGTACACCCGCGATGGAAGCTGGAGTAACGACAAGGCTGTGGGGGATTGGGGACCTATTAAACTGAAACTTACAAAGTGGATTGCGGGACTTCTATGCCTACTCTTGCAAATGCCCGTTTCACTAGTTGTTGTATTATAATTTGCATATTACGCATAAGTAAGACCTTCTCAAAAAACAGGGCGCGCGTCATGCTTTCATCACAAGCCATTCTTGACTGTAGCTTGAAATATGTGAAAGGTGAACCGAACCCTTCATAGTCATACCCAACCTTCGCAATTTCCAGTCTCAAATCCTGAAGCATTTCTTCCAATTGCTCTGGGGTAAAACGATCAACCCCCGTTTTCATTTCTCCGCTTATGTTCCAAAAACCACCAAAGGTTATAAAATTCTCATTCGCAAAAGACCGTGCAACCGTAACATTTCTATTAAAATCATCTTCCGCTTTGAATTTGAAGCGGCAATTCTCTTCTGGCATTAACGTAATAGTCCATCCCTCTTTCTGAAGCCACCCTATTAAGGTCTCCTGAATCTTTTTGTTGCTCATTCGCGAGAAGTCTCGATCTCGCCGTTGCTGAATCAGGTGAAACTGGTTAAACGCATGTGCGGACAGAGTGATAACGGCAAGCAGGATAAGTACAATTATAGACCAAGGCAAACGGTCATGATAGGCTAGCACTGCCGCCCCAATTGACCCAATCACCATTATCGCTGTTCCAATCGCGTTAATGTTATTAAATAACGTCTTAATCTTCTGCCAACTCCCTGATTCCATATAGGGATTCTAACCCACCAGAGGGCCCAAGTCAACTTTGATTTGGAAAACTTCAAATTAGGACACTACCTAGTTGCCTGTGGCCTTGCAACGTTCGACCGGTATCTCGTAGATTTACAGGTTTAAATAAACCCGGAAACACCTATTAAGTGTCCCACAAAACGAAAATAATAGCCTTGGCCAATCAAAAAGGCGGGGTCGGTAAGACCACCACCGCTGTAAACCTGGCCGCAGGGCTGGCCGCCAGTGAAATTCCCACCCTGTTGGTGGACTTAGACCCCCAGTCCAACGCCACCAGTGGTGTGGGCGTGGACGTCAACAAGGCCCACGAGTCGGTCTATAGCATCCTGACCAATAACGGCGCCCTCGAGGATGTGATCATCTCTACCCAATTGGAGCACTTGGACCTGGTGCCGTCCTCCCACCAGCTGGTGGGGGCCGAGGTGGAGCTGGTGGGCATGTTGGCCCGGGAGTATATCCTTAAAAAGGCCCTCGACGATCTTGATCGGGCTTACCGTTTCATACTGATCGATTGCCCCCCATCGCTGGGCCTGCTGACGGTCAACAGCCTGACCGCCGCCGACTCGGTCATGATTCCCATCCAGTGCGAGTATTACGCCATGGAGGGGCTGTCGCAACTGTTGAACACCATCCGTTTGATCCAGCGGCAGCTGAACACCGATCTGGAGATAGAAGGGGTGGTGATCACCATGTTTGACAGCCGGTTGAACCTGTCCCGGCAGGTGGCCGATGAGGTACGGGCCTATTTCGGCGACAAGGTCTACCACACCGCCATCCAACGCAATGTGCGCCTGAGCGAAGCGCCCAGTTACGGTAAGCCCATCATACTGTATGATGCATCATCCATGGGCTCATTGAATTACATGTCATTGGTAAGCGAGGTGATCGAACAGAATGGATAAACAAAGGTTGGGCCGGGGGCTGGAAGCTTTGATCCCCACTCCCGATGAAGTTGAATCCACCGGTGGCGTCCAATCCGGTATTCCCGTCGATCTGATCGACTCCAATCCCCTGCAACCCCGCAAGGAATTTGGCGGGGTGGGCATGGAGGAGCTGGTGACCTCGATCAAGTCCAAGGGGGTGCTCCAACCGCTGACTGTGTGGGAGGCGCCGGGAGGCCGGTATCAGCTGGTAGCCGGAGAGCGGCGATTGCGGGCGGCCAAAACGGCCGGACTGGCCGCGGTTCCGGTCTACGTCCTGAGCGCCGGCACCGACGTGGAGATGATGGAATACGCCCTCATCGAGAATATCCAGCGGGAGGACCTGAACGCCATCGAGCAGGCCGAGGCTTTTGCCCTGCTGCACAGTAAATTCGACTTGAAGCAGGAGCAGATCGCCGAGCAGGTGGGAATAAGCCGTCCGGCGGTGGCTAATTACCTGCGTCTGCTCCGCCTGCCCACAGAGATCAAGCAAAGCCTGGTGGACAGCGCCATCAGCATGGGTCACGCCCGGGCCCTGCTGGGACTGCCCCAGCCCGCCCTGATGCAAGGGCTATGGAAAAAGATTGTGGAGCAGGGATTGAGCGTCCGCCAGACGGAGGCGGCGGTGCAGGACATCAACGACACCCGGGATAAGAAATTGCCCCGGCGGGAGGAAGCGGTGCGCCGGCCCCCAGAACCGCCCAAGCCGTCTTTCCTGAACCATGTGGAGGTGGAGCTGTTGAGCAAACTGGGCGCCAAGGTGCGGGTCAAGGACAAGGGCAACGATACCGGCAGCATTGAGATTTCCTATTACTCCCAGGACGACCTGGAACGGATCCTGGACATCATTCTGGGAGAGCGCGATGCCGGTTGAGGCCCTCTCGCCACGAGGCGCATTTACGTTGACACC
>SDBU01005369.1_pt1 | contig 15362 bp, 8 predicted proteins | sample 2277071 | NCBI WGS metagenome assembly SDBU01 (sample SAMN10397929, study PRJNA504765) | marine sediment metagenome | isolation source: marine sediment core GS08_GC12, 126 cmbsf | place: Arctic Ocean: Gakkel Ridge, Loki's castle | collected 2008
AACGCAGGCCTACTGGTTGGTAGTCCGAGTTTTGCTGACACCGCCAGCCGAAGCCGCAGCCAGCCAAAAATGGAAGATAATTTATTTACAAGTCCTTAGCTCAACGAAACGAAAGATTATTAGTATTCCAAATCAAATAATAGGGTTATTTCACTGGATCTCTATCCACCACTCTCCCCAATCTCCCCATACTCCCCAAACTTCTACCTGGTCTACCCAGCCGCAGTCGTTTCCTTCACTTACGCTATCATCCTTCACGTATTGCCATTTCAACGTATGCAAACCCGAAGCAGGGATCGTGCAGTCCATCTGGTCCCAGTCCGTTGATCCGCTGATTCGGCTCTGAAGCACGCCGTCAATGTAAAATCCCAAATAGTCATAACCTTCCTCAGAAGATACCTTCCAATAGAAGGTCACCGCTCCTGCCCCGCTTACCATCGTCTGCATCCACGATTCCTGGTAGTCCGAGATACCTCCGCTCTGGGCTGCATCTCCATCGTAGTAGGACATTTCGGTCTGATAGAACCAGTCCGCACTGCCACCTGTGTTGAAACTCAAACTTGTGTCCAAGGCCCCCGAAAGGGAATCAAGCGGAGGCGGAGGTGGAGGTGGAGATGGAGAACCACCATCCCACTCCAGCTGGTCTACCCAGCCGCAGTCGTCTTTTTCACTTATGCTATAATCCTTCACGTATCGCCATTCCAACGTATGCAAATCCGAATCAGTAATCGTGTACGTCATCTGGTGCCAGTCCGCTGATCCGCTGATTCGGCCCTGAAGCACACCATCAATGTAAAATTCCAGATAGTCATAACCGCTCTCAGAAGAAACCTTCCAGTAGAAGCTCACCGTTCCTGCCCCACTAACCATCGACTGCATCCACGATTCCTGGTTGTCCGAGATATCTCCACTCTGGGCCGCATCCTCATCGTAGTAAAAGGTCGTTGTCTGGGAGAGCCAATCCGCACTGCCACCCATGGTGAAACTCAAAGTCGTGTCCATTGCCTTAGACAAAGCATCGGAGGGTGTTCCAGTTGTCCATTCCACCTTGTCAACCCGGCCGCAATCGTTTCCTTCACTTGTGCTATGATCCTTCACATATCGCCATTCCAACGTATGCGAACCCAAAGCAGTGATCGAGTACATCATCCTGTGCCAGCCCACCGAGCCGCTAATTTGGTCCTGCAACGAGCCGTCAATGTAAAATTCCAGGAAGTCGAAATGTCTCTCAGAATATACCTTCCAGTAGAAGCTCACCGTTCCGGCCCCGCTAACCGTCGTCTGCATCCACGATTCCTGGTCGTCCGAGACACCTCCACTCTGGGCGTCATCTCCTCCGTAATAGGAGGTCGAGATCGGGTAAAACCACTCCCAATCGGAGCTTGTGGTCTGGGGGAACCAGTCCGCACTGCCACCCGTGGTGAAACTCAAAGTTGTGTCTAAGGCCTCGGAAAGGTCATTAGCAGATACGGCCCCACTCAGCAGGAAAATCAATATTAAAGCCAACATCGTCCTTTTCATCATTTTACCCTCTTAAAAAAATTGCTAATATTCCAGCATACCCATGTGAGCTGATATCGCTCTTCCTTGGAAAACTAATCAGCAACGACCATAGCTAAGTGCCACTGTTGATACCAAACGCAACGTTTTTTCCACCGAAAAGTAAATGGCAATCCTCCGTAGCTGAGCGAGTATGCCGCACTTCCTCTTGAACATTCAGAACTTTCTTCGAATAAAATCATACTCCTTCCAGGGCGAAAAAGCAAGTAAAAAATGGCCTCAAACTCAGGAATTTTTGGAGATTTTTCAGAGATAGATTCAATTCAAGGCAGACTCCCTCCATATTAAAAAACCGGCGTTAAAATCACCGGGTAATTGTGCCGGCTCTAAGCCATAATCTCAGAAAAGGCTTAACCGTGTACTGCTTCGGTTTGCTTTTGGGGGATTTGTGTAGCCATTCGGCTTTTTTGCGCGTTTTTGAAGGCAAAAACAGGGGATTGAAAAAAAATCGAAACTTTTTTATTTTTTTGTTGACAAATACTATGGTGCGTAGTACTTTGGGGCAAAGTAGCATTTATCGGTTCTGTTTTATGATATGGAGGTTAATGTTATGAGTGGTAAGTTGCTTGATGATTTGGGGCGGTTACAGCGTGCGGTAATCGAGGTGGTCTGGGAGCTTGGTGAGGCAAGTGTCCACCAGGTGCGCAAACGGCTGGCCCGTAAGAAGAGGCTCGCCTATACAACGGTTCTCACTGCCATGCAAAAACTGGAGAAGGCCGGCTGGCTGCGACACCGCACTGAGGGCAAGAGCTACATCTATCTGCCGACGCGGACCCGCGAAGAAGCCGGCGCCAATTCGGTGCACAAATTTATGGAGCGAATGTTCGATGGGGACGCCCTTTTGATGTTTCAGCATCTGATGCGTCAAAGCAAGCTCAGTGATAAGGACCTTCGAGAGCTTCGGAAAATGATTGACCAGAAAAGAAAGGAGAGCAAAAAATGATACGCGAACTATTCCTAAGTGATTTTCCGTTATCGAGCTGTGTATGGCAGAGCACGATTTTTCTCGTGGTCGGCCTGGTGGGCAGCTTCATCCTGAGACATCGCTCGGCAAGGGCACATCAGGTACTGTTTTTAGCGATGATGGCAGCGGTGATTGTACCGGTTATGAGCATATTGGTAAAGCACTATGAGCTGGGTCTGTTTGTAGCCGAGCCGGTCGTAATCCAATCGCAGGCCGAAGACTGGGCCATAACAAGTAATTATGGAGCCTCTAACATCATCTCGGCTGAGAATATTGAGCATGAGCCGGGTCCTATTGAAGAGATTTTACCATCGGCTATGGCTGGTTCAGAAACTACCAAATTCCCCTGGCGTTCGGTCGTGTTCTATGGGTGGATTGCGGCAAGTCTGATTTTAGCGACACGATTGCTTCTTACATTTGCATTAGGCGTTCGCCTGCTGAGCCGGGCACTGCCTTTGAACTGTGGGAGGATTGAAGAAGCAGTCCATTTGGCTAAAGCAAAACTTGGAATCGATAAAGATGTAATGGTTCGCAGCAGCCGGGGCGTTCGCAGTCCGGTGATATGGTGCTGGAGGCTCAGGCCCATTCTGTTAGTGCCGAGCGCAGCCGGGCGACCTGACAATGGAATTGACTGGGCCGGAGTGCTTTGTCATGAGCTGGCGCACTGGAAAAGGCGGGACCATATAAGCGGATTATTAGCGGAGCTGGCAGTGTGTATTTTGCCGTGGCATCCGCTTTTATGGTGGGCAAAGTCTCGGCTGGTAAGATTAAGCGAGCAGGCCTGTGATGACTGGGTTGTAGCCACCGGCCAGCCTGGCACAGACTACGCCGAGTCGCTGCTTGATTTGACACCCGGCGGGCAGATGGCGTTTGTACCCGCGGTAGTAAGCAGCAAGAGAGGCCTGGCCGGCAGGGTCCGCCGCATCCTAAAAGATAGCTGCGGAAATCCGCGGACCGGTGTTATATGGGCCTTGACAGTGAGTATCGTGGCAGCATGTCTCGCCATTGGGGTAGCGTGTGCCCAAACCCGGCCTGCAAAACCACAAACTGCAACCAAACACGATGCTAAATATACTGAGGCACTGATCAAAGCTTCGGCTGACGGTAACATTGAACAGGTCAAATCGCTCATCTCAAAGGATGCCGATGTCAATGCTAAGGACGAAAACCGCTGGACACCCTTGCACAGTGCAGCTGACGAGGGCCATGCAGACATTGCGAAGTTTCTTATTGCCAAGGGCGCCGATGTGAACGCTAAGGACAAGTGGGGTTATACACCTTTGCATTGGGCTATTTGGAGCAAAGATAAGGATACGATAAGACTTCTCGTTAATAAAGGCACCGATGTCAATGTTACGCCCAAGGGTGACTATCCGGCCCTTCACTACGCGATTTGGAATGAGGACGCAGAGTTGGCGAAGCTTCTCGTTAACAAAGGAGCTAAATTCGATGTGAAAGACCAGGACGGTATAACGGCTTTCCACTATGTAGTTTGGCAAGGAGATCGGGATCTGGTCGATTTCTTTCTTGCCAAAGGTGCCGATGTTTCCGATTTCCACTTGGCTGCCTGGTTGGGGGACTTGAACCGTGTGAAACGTTTCCTTGAACAGGGAACCGATGTGAATATAAAGGACAATCAAATCAAGTGGACGCCTCTACACTGGGCTACATTTACAGGCCAGCAGGATGTAGTTGAGTTCCTCCTCGCCAAGGGCGCTAGCCTCAATGCGGAGACCGACTTGGGCAACACACCGCTGCACCACGCTGCAGGGGCTCCTGGCGAGACAGAATTGGTGGAGCTGTTTTTGGCCAGAGGAGCCAACATCAAAGCAATAGACACTTTTGGCAATACGCCCCTGCATCTTGCAGCCGATAATGGCCACAAGGAAGCGGCAGAACTTCTTATTGCAAAGGGAGCAGATGTCAATACAAAGGATGAAATCGGACGAACACCGCTTCATAGAGCGGCCATGAAAGGCCACAAGAATGTTGCAGAACTGCTTATTGCCAAAGCCGCAGATATGGATGCAAAGGATGAGAACGGACGGACGCCCCTGCATCGTGCAGCCGAGAAAGGCTACAAGGAAGTGCTGGTACTGCTTATTGCCAAGGGTGCAGATGTCGATGCGAAGAACCAGCAGGGCCGGACGCCCCTGTTTTTGGCAGTTCGCCGCGGCCACAGAGAGGTAGTGGAACTACTCATTGCCGGTGGAGCGGACATCGAGGCCAGAGATGATCGGTGGGGCAGCACGGCACTGCTCTCTGCGGCGGTTAGCGGTCGAAAGGTGGTGGTGGAGTTCCTTATCGAAAAAGGTGCCAACATAGAAGGCAAGAATAGTGATGGGTTAACACCTTTGCATCTTACAGTGGGTTATTCTAACCATCCAGACTTTAAGGACGTTATTCAACTACTTTTGGACAAAGGGGCTGATATAGAAACCAGGGCAAACGTAGACAGCACACCCCTTCATTCGGCTATAGTAAATGGTCGTAAGGAAGCTGCTGAAATACTTCTGTCCAACGGTGCCAACCTACATGCCATCAGCAAATACTTTGGAACAGCTGTCCACAATGCTATGAGGTTAAATCAGAAAGACATGGTGCGTTGGGCTGTTTCACGAGGTATAGAAATCCCACCTATGCACCTGGCGGCCTTTTTTGGAGAAATAGATAAAGTTAGGTCTCTAATCAAGAAAAAAGCAGATGTCAACCAGAAAGATGTCGCAAGATTCGCCCCTCTACATTGTGCGGCAATGGGAGGCAACAAAGAGGTCGTACAACTGCTGATAGAGAACGGTGCGGATGTGAAAGCCAGGAATTGCGGGGATGCTACACCTTTGTTCACCGCTTGCGAAAGAGGCTATTTGGATATTGTGCAGTTACTGGTTGCAAATGGAGCAGAAATAGACAGTAGGGAGATAGCGAACTGGACCCCCCTTCATATTGCAGTCAATGGGGGACATCTTGATGTTATTGAATATCTCCTGGCCAAGGGTGCGGATATACATGCGAGATGCGGATGGTTGGTTGATGATCTAACGGTCCTTCACTTGGCTGCGAAGGGAGGACATACTAAGGTAGTCGAGTACCTTCTTGCCAAAGGGATCGATGTGAACCTCAAGAACAGCAAAGGCCAGACGGCACTAAATCTTGCTAAGCAGAAGAACCAAACCGAAACAGCCGACCTCCTCCGCAAGCAGGGAGCAAAGGAATAACTGGTTAATTAGTGATTGGTGATTGGTTAATTGACTACTCACGACTCACCATTTAACTACTCACTATCTGTCTCCTGTTCTCCTGACCTCTGTTCTGGAGTTTACCCCCGAGAACTACTCCCTTGACTTACTTAGTTTACCCCCGATGTTAGCTCACTTGCTTTTCTGTCGGGGGCAGGGGGGGTCTTCCGTTCTTTTATCTGATACCCAGGTGTCCTTAGAACCCCACAGTCCAAGGGACGCCTTACGGCGCTGCAACCTGATTTCCTGTTCACCTGATAACCTAAGCTCATCTACCCTCCGTCCTCTGTCTTCCCTCTTCTACTCTTACTTCGGTGTTCCTTGTTGGTTATTCGATATTCTATATTCACTGCTTGTCCGTCTTTCTCCTTCCGCCATCCGTTCTTCGTCTTCTATCTCCACTCACCATTCACCAATTAACCATCGAAGATACGCCGTCTTTGGGCGGACTCACCACTAACTGATTCCTTCGGTTAGCTCCTTGCTATTCTTGTTTAGCCAATTTGCTTTTCGCAGAATCATCTGGAGGAAATCGGTTCCGCTTAGATGGCCGAAGAAGCCGGTGGCCACTATCGGCAGTACCGCCTCGGCTATCATCGTTTCAATCATTAAATCAACCAGTGAATCCAGCTTATTCTTTTCCAAATTGACTACACCGCAGTAACCATTCAGGAACTGAAGGAGTTTGTCCTGGTCGAAATAATCGGGCCAATCGTTTGGATTCGGCCGACCGCCGATAATGGAAAATTGCAGCATCCCATTGGCAAGGTCGGTAATCGGCGGGGCAATCTTGACCGAATCGAAGTCCAGAACCGCAGCAAGTTTGTGTTTGGAAAAGAGCATGTTACCCGGATGCCAATCGCCGTGTACAACCTGATGCTGCCACGAATCGAAACCTAATCCGTTTACACAAATACTCGATTCATTATAAAGCGTCATCAAGGCCTCAGCCGTAGCCCGTAATTTCTTATTCGGATTGGACCTGTCCGAACCGAGCGTTTTCAGATGCCTGCGAACGATAGAAGAATCATGGAAACTTCTCTTTAATCCGCCCAAGGTGGACTCGTAAGCAAAGTCAGCCAAATGCCGGTGAAATTCAGCTAACTGCCGACCCGCATCAACAGTAGCTTCGTCTGAGCCGTCGTACCGAGTGCCGGTGACGAATTGAAAAAGCTCGTAAATGTGATGATTCAGTTGCAGGACCGTATTATTCTTATCGCGAGTTGCCAGCAGACAGGTAACCGGAAAGGACTCTGCTGCCAGATGACTTTGCACCGCGTGTGCGAATGCCACCCGGTAGAGGTCATCTTTGCCTTTCGGCCTACGTTTAAGAAGGAATTTACCCTGCTCGGACACAATCGCCATTTTCGGCGCACGCATGTTGCCGCCGGACAAGGGCTTTACCTGAAGGATTATGCCGATGTCGTAATGGCTGAGGACCCGAACAAGCTCCTCGGTTGAAAAATGTGCACCGCCTCGGGGCATAAAATTATTGATTATTGACTATTGACTATTGATTATTGTCCCCACCGGCCGATCCGAGTCGAGGACAAGTTTCACGCCGATGACAATACTAACAGCTAATTATTACGAAGCAACAGGATAAGAATAATCACAAAGAATAATGCCAAAAATATGCTTAAAATCAATATCGCCATCCGGTACGGGGCGATGGTCTCTTCTTTGTAACTTTCTTCTTTTTCAATGGCATCTCCCTTTTCCAACTGCTCGAACATAGAAACATCAAATCTTTTGTGCGCCTGAAGCGGAGGTCGGCCCTCGCGCAGCGCCTCTAAATCCGTCAGCAGCTCTTCAATGTCGGTATAGCGTTTTTCTTTCCGCTTAGCCATCATAATTTCAATGACCTCGGATACTCCTGCCGACAGTGACGTATTTATATGGTCGGGTGGAATTAGTTTTTCCCTGAGGTGCTTGCGCATAACATCGGCGGAATCCTCTGCCATAAACGGTACTCGGCCGGTCAACATGTGATACAACGTAGCTCCTAGTCCGTAAATGTCGGCCCTGCCGTCGATGTCTATCTTGCCTCGAATTTGTTCAGGTGCAATGTAGTACGGCGTGCCGTAAGCTTTGCCCGCCTCGCTTTGTGCCGCCTCGATGTCGCTTGTTTCGCGTGCCAAACCCATATCGGCAAGTTTAACCGTACCATCAGTGCTTATCATTATATTCTTGGGCTTGACGTCACGGTGTATAAGACCACAGGCATGAGCGTGACCAAGGGCATTAGCGACCTGAATGATTATGTCCAGCGCTTCGGCTTCTTCAAAAACATTTCCCGCCGCTAAATCATCAGCTATAGTCTTACCCTCAACATACTCCATCACGAAATAGTGGTATCCCCCTGCCTCGCCGACGTCAATGGCACGGACAATATTGTGGTGGTTGAGCTTGCCGGCGGCCTGGCCTTCTTTGTAAAACCGTTCGACGTACTCCGGATTTTCACTGAAACGCTTCGGCAAAATCTTTATCGCGACCATCCGGTTCAGACTCAACTGCTTGGCCTTATAAACGACTGCCATCGCACCGGCACCGAGCTTGCCGACTATTTTATAGCCGGGAATTTGGTGTGCAGCGGCCTTGCTTTCTTTCAGGCTTTCCTTTAATCTCTCAGCCTGGGTCGTTGTGACATAGCCCAGCTCGACCATAAGTTCTTTAAGTATTGTAGGATTGACCTTACTGCGAGATTCCAGCTCCTTAAGCGATTGACGCAGCTCGTCATCGGTGCAGAGGCCCTGCTCTACCATCATTTTGCCGAAAATTGTATCGTAATTTGTTTCGCTTGTCATTAATAGAGCCTAACTAAGCCGAGAAGCGCACGCCGAGGAGCCAATCCTTTGGCCTTAGTTTCCACATCCGATAACAAACCATTTTGCGCTAATTATCGACCTACAGGAAGCATTGTCAAAGAAAATCTGCCCTTTCTTTCAGAAACTCGGCGTTTGGAAGAAAATCGACCTTTTTCACCTCGGAGTTTAACAGTTTTACTGAAAATGCTCTGGTTATCGGGCGATACGAGAGACGCGGCCGCAGGCCGGTATAGTCGAGCTAAGTGGATTTTAGTTTATTGGCCAGCCGTTGTGGTTTCGTAAACTTTAAGGACTTCGTCGCCGTAGTGGTTGATTATCTTGACGGCGATTTTTCCGGTTTCGGGTGGGTCGAATGGTCGGCTCTTAGTCGAATATAACATTGACCAGGCGGCTTCGTCAATCTCTGCTCGAAGGGCGCGTTTAAGCTTATCGTATGGATTGTCAGCGCCGGTAAAGTAAGCATGGCGGACGAAGAAACTTTCGCCGTTATAATTTGTATCGATGAACCAACAGGCAATATCATCAGTTGAGTTGCTGCGGATTTCTCCTGTGGTGGGGTCGTATATATCCAACCCTTTGATCTCCACCTCGATTTTTCCATCTTTGGTATTTTTCACTTTTAAATCAGGTTCGCCGAATACCATAAACAAGTTGCCGGAACCGGTTTTTTTGAGAAACTCCTCGCCCATTTGCAAATCCGCGTTTATTCGTGTTGGTAATATAGTGAGATTGCCATATCGCTTGGCTTCTTCAGATACATGCGGATCAAATGCAAATCCACAGACAATCAAAAGGTCATAACCTATGCCCTGCACCGCTTCTTTAGCGGCATCTTTGACCAGGTCAGGACCTACGGTTCCATGCTCAGGGCCTATACATATCGCTGCACGGCGGCTCTTGCCATCTTTTTCAGTATATTCGCCTTCGGCATGAATCCATACTCCGGGATGAATTTCCAGCCGGTCGAACTTTAACCTTTCGTTCTTTATTGTATTCTGTACGCCGGCCTTTTTAAGGTTATCAATGATAATATTACCAAACTGGGCTGCTCCGACCATTTTCATCGTCCAGCCTTCTTTTCCAACTTCGGCCAGGTCCTTTTTTTCTTCAAAGCTTATCGTCCGATGTGGTGAGAGACTTTCAACAGTGAATGGCCCGGTTACGCGAATACGTTTATTGTCCACATAGGGTTTATCATATAGCATCTCAATGTCGGCGTTTCGAGCGATACTTTCATCAATCTCCTTTTGTCTTCGCTGGCGCAATTCCCACCATTCGGTTAATAGCTTTTTGGCTTCTTTAGGCCAGCTTTCTTCTGGCTCTCTTGGTATTTCCCATTCTTCAAAGGATTTGTTCAGCACTTTACGAATAGGTTCAAGCTTTTGCTGCCATTTGGCATGTATAGTGTCAATTTCTTCATTGTTGGCAATAGCCCTGAGCGTGACATGCGGCACACGTTTGTAAACAAAGCCTTTCTTGATATTACCTTCAGTTTTGTATGGGGGTGGGGTCTGGCTGGTAATCTCTGCTTCTTTTCTCACCCCTTCTGATGAATCGCTGAGCAAATAATATAGGAATCGGGCAGTCATTATCCTTGTTCTCGCTAAAGCGAGCGCTACCCTGCTCGTATCGATCGTAATCCAACGTCTTCCCCACTGCTCGGCCACATAAGCAGTTGTACCACTACCGCAGGTAGGGTCTAAAGCCAGATCGCCCGGGTCTGTGGTCATCAGAAGGCAACGTTGGACTACTGTACAATTTGTTTCAACAACATATTTTTGTTTTGGAGCAGGACCAGTATCACTCCATAGGTGATTAATAGGGCTAACCGGATAATCTGAAAATTTTTGTACATATCCTGGTCTTGCCGCTTCTCCCCATACACGCCCCGCTTTTATTGCATTTTGCATTCCTTCTTTTGTTGTTTTCCAGCTATATTTACCGGCTCTTATAACCCTACCTCCAAAATCAAAATCGTAATAACAAGTCTGTGTATAACCAGACGACAATAGGTTTTGCAGAACAAAAGCTTCAGCTTCTTTAGGAATCAAATCTGGATTCATTTGTTCTTTTTTTGTCATAGCTCTTTTTGTTCCGTCTTTTAGCCACAAGTAACTGAAGCTCGACTCTTCGCCTAAGGTCTTTGGTAAATACAATTTGCGATATTTTGCACAATCTTTTTCTTTTGCATACCATAATAAAAAGTCACAATTACTGCCTAAGTACTTTGTTTCAAAAAGGAGTACATTTTTTCGAAATATGATCAAACTCATAAAATTATCATTCCCAAAAACTTCATCCATTAAACATCTAACAAGGTGGACATTTTCATCGCTGATTTGTACGAAGACACTGCCGGTCTCGGTCAGTAATTCCCTTACTGCGACTAGCCGGTCGCGCCAGTAGGCGAGATAAGAGTGGATACCTAATTCCCATGTGTCGCGAAAGGCGCGGATTTGTTCAGGTTGCCTGGTAGCATCGGCAGCCTTGCCGTCTTTGACATCACGTTTTCGTGTGGAGACTTGCCAGTTTGAGCCGAACTTGATGCCGTAAGGTGGATCGATGTAAATCATTTGAACCTTGCCCTTGAGACCTTCTTTTTCAGCAAGGCTGGTCATCACCAACAGAGAATCACCTAAAATCATACGATTGGACCAGTTGGCTTCATGCTGATAGAAGTCAATTAACTCCTCAAAAGGGATGCCGTTAAAATCTGAAAAAAAAGTAAGTTGCGGGTCAGGATTTTCTTTCTTGGCCTGTGCACGAACGTCCTCGATTATCGCCTGCGGCTTGATTTTCTCCTGAATATATACTGGCACAGCCGGTACGGTTAGTTCTTCCTGATCTTGTTCATCTTTGCCCTTCCAGACCAATTGAGGATCCAGCGAAGGATCTCTGGCGTAGAGCAGGCCGGGATATTTTACCTGCTGGGGCTTAGTTTCGTCTTCTTTGACAAAGTCTCTTAACTCTTCGGTAGGGATATTCTTGCGTTTGTCTTTGTGTTTAACCGAATCTATTTCGACTGACTTCTTACTTTTTCTTTTAGCCATGTGCAATATTACTCCTGGTTTTCTTGAATTACGGCACGGATAGTGTTCTTAGCATCCCAAGGGTCAGAAATTTCAATAAAGCTCCACCTTCCAAACCCACCGTGATTATTTACAGCAGGCACCCAAAAATCACGGGCGGTAGAAACCTTCGCAGCTTTTTTCTTATCCCTTGCACCCGTAACTTCTACGATTAGATTTAGAGGGTCATCTCTTCCACGGCCATCGTCAAGACGGACTATGAAATCGGGATTATAATTATGTTCTTCACCACTGATGGTATAGGGGATTGAGAAGCCAAGACCTTGGTTCTTGGCATAAGAGACGAGCAATCCTTCTTCACCAAGTTCCTCAAGGGCCTGGGCCATTTTTTGCTCCCAGGATTCAGTATCAGCAACAACATGGGAAATATGGCAGAAAGCCGGGTCGGTCGGATAGATCGCTCGCGTGGTATCGAAGTCCACGTATCGTGTAGAACCGACTGTGTTATATGGTTGCAGAATTGGTTTGAGGGCTTTCTCGCCCTCCGTTGATGCGACAATGGCTTTGTATATTCTGTCGGAAGCATTATGAGCATTCTCGATAAACAGAAGCATTTGGGGAAAGGTATTGTCTTTGCAAGTTACGCATTCATCTAACCAGCGTTTAGTAATATCAAGAACCTGCGGGAAAAGCCACATTTGTACATCGGAGTCAAAATTGTGCTCCTCGGAACGCTCGGTTTTCTCTTCACCGTCATAGCGGAAAATACTTTTCCAGCGTTAGCTTAGCCAGCAAGAAAGCCACTTCCTGCTGGCGACGTTTTTTCAAATCTTCCAGGGTGTGGATACTGGATTCGCCTACGATGGGAGCATTTTCAGTTTTGTATGGAACATCCTCTGTTGAAAGCACCAGTTGGGAATCTTCGGTGAATATCGCCGTGAGTTTATCGCTGGGCAGATCATACCGATAGCCCGAAACACGTGGGAAAATGATTTCACAATCAATGCGGTCATCCATAGCTCGGACTCGCGTGGGAATAGGGCCTGTCTTTATCTCAGTGGTGGAGCCGGAACATGGAATGAACGAAAAAGGCACACCATAGACCTCGGCATACTCAGCATCAAATTTGCCGTCAGCATTGGGTACATAGTTCCTTCGACGCAGCCCGCGACCAACAACCTGTTCGCAGAGAAGCTGGGTACTGAATGCTCGTACACCCAGGATATGGCTAACAGTATTTGCATCCCAACCTTCTGTGAGCATGGAAACGGACACTACGCATTTTACATTTTCTCCGAGTTTTCCTTTTTTGCCAACAGTATTCATTACCTCTCGTAACAGGTCTTCATCGGTAAGTTTCTCAGTACCCCGGCCAGGAAAACGGATGCGGTATTCTGCCTTGAACTCCTCAATTTCGCGGTTAGCAATCTTCTTAAACTCTTTACTCATCGCCTCGCCGGATTCCAATTGTTCGCTATCAATAAGAATTGTGTTAGGACGGTCGGCCCAGCCGCTATTTTCCTCATTGTTGAAAATTGGAAGTTGACCCGGTACAACCACAGCGGAATCGTCTGATAAAGTTTTCTCCCAACCGGCAACGTAATCAAAAACCAGCTTGGAAACATTTGTATTATTGCATACGACAATAAAAACCGGTGGTGTCATACCCTTAGACTGGGCTTCAGTGCTCTGCTCCCAATTACGATAATACTTTTCATAATTGCTGTAGAGACTGCGCAAGGCACCCTCAAGCTCTACCGGCAAGATCGGCTGGCCGCTAACGGCAGCGGTTCTACGACCTTTCCTGGGTAAGTGCTCACGTATGCGAAGCCATAGGTTTCGATATGTAGGCTGATCGCCTGTCATTGAGTCATCTGAAATGGGCACTCGTGGCACTTTGACTATTCCGCTCTCAATCGCATCTATAAGGGAGAAATCAGATACAACCCACGGAAAGAGCTTGCCTTCACCATAACCTGAACCACGCAAAAAGAATGGTGTGGCTGAGAGATCATATATTGCTTTGATGCCGATTTTATTTTTTACAGCTTCAAGACCGGAAATCCATGTATGGGCAGCCTTTTCTCGTTTTTCAGCCTCTTTGCGATCATCGCCTTTTAGTTTTACCTCCTCACCATCCGGTTTGTGACGATAGCAATGGTGTGCTTCATCATTGATAACAATAATGTTTTTCTTATTGCCTAACTCACGGCAAACGCGGCGTACCATTTGGTCTGGTGTTTCCTGGAACGCTCCGGCCTTTCCTTTTGATAAAATATTTTTCGTTAGTTTCCCGGCAGCTATTTTCTCTCGGAGCATAAAAGCATGAAAATTGGTAATGATAATTTTAGTTCTACCGAGTTGTTCCATCATATCAGAAGGCAGCAAATCACGCTGGCGATAATAATTATTGGGATCATTCGGTAGTAGGACTCGAAGCCGGTCACGGATTGTAATACCCGGTGTAACTAATAAAAAGGTGTCTGAGAATCGACCATCCTGAGAGTTAGCAAATTTATTCAGTGCTTGCCATGCAATCAACATTCCCATGACCACTGTCTTACCGCTGCCGGTTGCCATCTTTAAGGCGATACGGTAAAGAGAAGGGTTTGCACTCTCATTAGCGTCTCGTATATCATTTTCGATCCAAGTGTCTCCACACTTTCGTGCCGCCTCAGTAATATAAATAGCGGTCTCTAATGCCTCAATCTGGCAGAAAAATAGCTTGTTTTCTCGTTGTGGATTCGCCCAATATTCCAGCAGCCGTCGCGTCGTTTTAGTCACACCTACATAGCCTCCTTCACGCCATAACGCTACCCGGCCACGAACCTGGTTAATAAACTTGTTTTCTTCGACACGGTCTTGTGTCCATTCGGTGTCAAAAACTAACTGTTTGTCTTTACCCCTCTTCCTTGGTTTGGCTATAGGGACGAAATAAGAACTAATCCGGCGAGCCTCTACAATCTCATTGGTAATACCCTCATCGGTAAATCGCCAGTGCCTCCGTGGTTCCTCAAAGGGCGAGTTAAGGATTGGATTTTCAATTACAACTTGTTTCACTTTGTACTCTCCCTAAAAATCTCTACGTGATGCAAACCTCTTAAAAACTCAAAATTACCACCCCAGCCAAAGAAAATCAAGCAAATTTCCCCCAAAAACACCCAAAAATCACCCCCCCGGAATTTACCCCCGGAAGCACTCACTTGGTTTTGAGTTTACCCCCGAGAACTACCCCCTTGACTCGCAGCAGGGGAATGTTAGCTCACCTGCTTTTGAGTTTACCCTCGGTGTGTGCTTACTTGCTTGTCTGCCGGGGGCCGGGTGGACGAAGGCAGATTTCTATGATAAAGCCTGTCCTGAGCTTGTGCCCAAGGTGCAGAGCCTGCCCTGAGCTTGTGCCCAAGGTGCGTAGTCGAATGGGTCGAATGGATCTGTGGTTTAAAATAGTTAAAATATTAGTGAAAAATCAATCAAAAACGCTGATACCTCAGAGCAAAAATCAAATTTTTCAAAAATTTTTATCCCTTTATCACACAAATACTTACAAATTCTAACAATCTGAAAATCCAAGAATTTTCAATCAAATACGCATGTTCGTCTAATTATAGAGGCGCTACTTTTTTCGCCTCCGGCTAAAAGTAGCCAGTTATTTACGTGCCTATAAGGCCCAGCCAGCCCAGAAGGCCCGAATCCCTGCATGCCTTAGGCAGGGAACCGTTTTGAACATTTAAATTTGTGTAATTTG
>SDBU01005370.1_pt1 | contig 15362 bp, 2 predicted proteins | sample 2277071 | NCBI WGS metagenome assembly SDBU01 (sample SAMN10397929, study PRJNA504765) | marine sediment metagenome | isolation source: marine sediment core GS08_GC12, 126 cmbsf | place: Arctic Ocean: Gakkel Ridge, Loki's castle | collected 2008
ATATAGAAGTAAACACCGCTTGCGACCAATTCCCCTGTGGCGTTTCGTCCATCCCAATACGCTGCTTTATCTTTATTAAGGTATGAACCAGCGGGTTGATTGCCAAGTGTCAATTGATGGGTCATTGTCCCATGAACATCGTAGATTGAAATCGTCACATCGGAATCCAAAGAAAGCTGATAAGGAATCCACGTCTCCGGGTTGAACGGATTTGGGTAGTTTTGCAAAAGACGCGATTCATTTGGTAGAACAGTGAGCAGACCATTAGTTTTTTGAACCGACAGGCTATTGGAAAGTTCAACATAATCCAAGATTAGTGGAATCTCCTTGCCTTCCGCATTCTTAAGCACATCAAACTCCACGACGAAAAGTGTATTGCCTTGTTCAATTTCCTCTAGAGAGACAAACGCCACGCGCACCTCTCCGTCAAGTTTGGTATTGGCTTTCCAATAGGCACCATTAAGTTTAAGAGAAGCGCCTTCTGCTCGTAGCACACTCGTATCATATTTCAGCGTCACCCCACCTGAGAGGAATCCCTCTGCATCATCATTGATTTCAATCGGCACATAGATTCGCTCTCCACCGTAAGCTATAAGTTTGGGAACACTCACCTTGTAATGGTGTGCAACCGCATTTTCTGGTGACATGCCCATTAACTCGTCAACGGGGAATTTGTCGATAATGCCGACGCTAAACTGGAGAACCAACGCGGCATCATAAGCGTTGACCTGAAAATCTCCATTGACATCGCCGGTTGGGTATGCGGAGGGCGGCTTTACTCCTACAAGCCCCAAGGTGATGTATTTCACAGAAAGGTCTGTGTTTTCGATAACGTCATCAACACCTGTGCCATCGAAGTTTGCACACTGAACTTTCCCTATTTTGCTGCCTTCTTCTGAGGCTGTCCAATAGATTTTTTCGTTTACTGGGTCAAGAGATATGCCACGCGGATTTATCAATCTACTAACGATGTTTCTTATCCGCGTGCCATCCAAATTGGAGTGCTTAATGCTACCTGACATGAGTTCCGTCCAGTAAAGTTGGCGATTCACCGAATCAACCGCGATGCCGAAAGGATTATCCAAGCCTTCAACCACGGTTCTCTCACCAGTCCCATCTGTGTTTTTCGCTACGATGTTCTCCCTACCCATCCAATAAACCGTTTTTTCTCTAACATCAATAGCCAGCGTTGGCCCGCCCTCAAAGCCAAAGTCATCCTCAGTGGCAAAAGAATCAATAAAAGTGCCATCAAGGTTTGCCATTTGGATGAAAAATACATCATCTTGGATTTCCGTCCAGTAGAGTTTTCCATCAGCAGGGGAAATCACAATATCTTCTGGCTGGTTCAAATCGATAATCAAATCAACTATATCGTTTCCATCAATGTTTGCTTGACGAATCATTCCTAAGTTTGGTACCGTCCAGTAGAGTTTTTCATCCGCCGTATCAACGGCAATTCCACCGGGGAAATCGATATTGGACAAATTTTTGGGTTCCTCCGTGCCATCCAGACTGACGTTCCAGACAGAACCGATTGGCTCTCCGGTGCTGAGTAGGTCAGACTCTGTCCAGTAGAGTTTGCCCAACGCCAGAGAAATCGTACCATGGTTAAGCCAGTCTGAGCGAGTTTCGACAACGGTTTCGGGTGTAGGTGGATTATCGTCAAGATTGGCACGTCGGATGATATACAAATAGTCATCAATCTCTAAGGAGTAATTCTGCTCAAACCAATAGATAATCCGGTTGTTCCCATCGACGAATATCCCGTTGGAGAAATTTTCGCCAAGGTCGATAACGATTTCACCGACATCCACAACGTCACCAGGATTATCAAGAGCCGCTCGCAAGATAGTATAATTCTCCGTTCCACTTTCATATTCGGTACCGGCTATCCAGTAGATATGCTTATTAACATTATCAATACTGAAACCATATATATAAGTTTCTATTCCTGTGACATGGTCTTTTACATCACTGCCGTCAAGATTGGAACTGCGGATTGTGGTGATAAACCCATACAGGCTATCATCCGTTTGCTCATCCTCAAGCCAGTAAAGCCTTCTACCTACCTCGTTAATGTTAAGCCGGAAGGTGAGACGGTTTTCCACACTTATTACCTCTTCTATCCCTGTGCCATCGAGATTCATGCGCCAGATTTGGGATAACGTCGTAAGTCCAGTATCCGGGTCCACTTCAATCGCTATCCAGTAGACCTTTCCGTCAACTGTATCAATGTAGCTATCACCCGGCTCATCCCCCAGGGCGCCTATGTCCAACTCCTCAAGTCGTTCTTCGCTTAATACCTCTTCGATATTCCTGCCGTCCAGGTCCATACTTCGAATCCACCTGTTGGAATACTCCATAAAGTAGATTTTCTGTTCGTCAGCATCCACAGCGACAGTTCCTAAGTCGGGCGGTTGAGGCAAGAAAGTTGTTTGAAAATCTCCCAAAAGTCCTGCTTTCCAGAGAAGTCTGTTATCTCCGAAGTACATCTTAGGGAGTTCTGGTTCAGCCGTTACCGAAGGCAATAGGTTAAATAGGAGTACACACATGGTAAAGAGTGTGAGCAGTAATGAAGTTGAAATTTTCTGATTTGTCATTTTCATGATTATTCCTTTCTTTGGTTATACGGGGCAGAAACCGAGTTTTTGGCAAAAACTCGGTTTCTATTTAAAATTCATCAATCAAACCAACAACCTTCCTGAGAATTAACCTGGCATCATTGACGGTAAGAGTTCCGTTTCCGTCTACATCGCCTCTTTCTATCTGCTCGGCTGACAGTGTGATGAGTCCTGTGATATGCTGAAGTACAAGCACGGCGTCGTAAGCTGAAACTGTGCCGTTGCCACTAGCATCGCCAGGTATAGGATACGTTTCAGCCAAGACTTTGTTAATCATCATTGCATTAAACTTGTCGGGTTCCTCATAGAATGCGAAATGAGCAGAATTCTCAAACCAGACGATTTCCTTTATTGGCGCATCCAATACCGGAAAGTATTTTTCAACCAATTCAAAAGGTGTATCGTAGTCGTGACGGCCAGTAAAAAAATAAACAGGAACATCAACTGATGTTACATCTTCTCTGAAATCAAGGTACCAGAGATTCATATCATAAAAAATTAAGTCCGAAAAGTCCCAGCCGGCTTGGATTTTTTCTTCATCACCAGCATATATTTCGCTGTTTAAAATCACCTCTTCTATTTCGTCGGTGCTTGTTTTTCCGTATAAGTCTCCGCCATAATATCCAACCCATTCCATTGTTACGTCAGGCCCATCATCGGCATTATATTCACCATCATCATTAGGTCGGCCTACGCGTTCCAATTCATCAATCGCATCTTGATTATTATCAGCTATTGCCTGACTCAGGGCGAAATCATAACTAAGTTGTTCATTTTCAATAATATCTACAACCTGTCCGACGCCTACAAATCCATAGTAATCATCCGGGTATTGTTCTATTAACAATATGCCCAGCACGGTTCCAAGGGAATGCCCTAATAAATAAATCTTTTCCTGACCAAATCTTGTTTTTAATGTTTCAGTCAATTCATGGGCATCAGATACGAATTGGTCAAGTGTCATGCTATCTTCGGGTATATCCGGTGAGTATGACTTTCCCGCACCCCTCTGGTCCCAGTTTACGACGACAAAATAATCTTCAAGCTCACTGTTTTTTAAGTGGAGTAATGGCATCATAGCGTATCCCGGTCCGCCATGAAGAACTAATAGAATCGGGTTTTCTTCATCATTGCTTTGAATCAGTATCCATTGTTCAATTCCACCCAATGTAATCTCTTCCAAGGAGTATATTTCGTCTGCTTGTAAACTGTGACCAGCAATGAATAATGTAGTTATAAGCATGCCTAAAACAACGACTATCTTCATTTTACTTTCCTTCATATACGGGGAAGAAACCGAGTTTTCTTGGAAAAACTCGGTTTCTATGTGTACCACGTTTCACTCACTTGAGTATGACCATTTTCCGCGTGGCTGCGAATTTATCCGCTCTCATTACGTAGAAGTAGATTCCGCTGGTAGCGCGTTCGCCGAATTGGTTACGACCATTCCAGTAAGCCGCTTTCTCTTTGCTGATATAGCGACCGCGGGGTTGTGGGCCGAGTTCTAAGGTGCGGACCAACTGTCCAGCGACGTTATAAATCTCGATTGTGACCCGCGATTCTTTCTTCAGTTCATACGGTATCCACGTATCTGGATTGAACGGATTCGGATAGCTTTGCAAGAGCACTGTTTTCTTAATCACCGGCAACACGGTGACGGTAAACAGATTACTCTTCAAATCCGCGCCACTCTTGAAATGGACGCTAACCTGGTAAGTGTAGGTGGCTTCTTCCTCGACATCGGTGTCAATGAACTCGTGTTGTGGCTCGGGTTGAGTAGCCGAAGGCGTATCGAAACCATTTGGTATTTCGTATTTCGTGTTGCGTATTTCGTATTTCGTGTTGCGTGTTACGTGTTGCGTGTTGCGTGTAATCGTATAGCCTGTGATGAACGGGTTGTCGCTTGCCGTCCACTTTATGGTAACTTGCTTCTCGCCTGCAATAACCTTCAAATCCTCAAGCGGCGCCATCTCAAACCGTTCCGCCCGGATTTCAAACGTAACCTTCGTGATGAATTTCTGCGTATCCAAATCTATAAACCGTACCTGCCGCATATCTTGCCATTCCGTATTTTCTACTTCCGCCTTCCGAATGGAAAGCATGATGTCAGACGGAATCTTTTCAATAGCCTTCTCCCAGGAGAGTCGCATCTTCGCTTTTGGTTTATCGGTATAGGCAACAAGTTTCCAGACCTGCGGCTGACCAATTTCTAAAAGCGACTGATAGTCTATGTTGTAACGTCTACCAGCAACGGTGGCTTCCTCCCAATCTGAATGGTCGAAATAAGCAGAGACGGTATGATTTAATCTTGGCGGTTCGCTTTGGTCGAGTCTATCAAAGCTGACTTTGGCGTTCTGCCTTGTGCCCAGTGTGGTTGTTAGGTCTGAAGCGAAATCCGAAGTCAGCGCCAGCTTCATCTCAAATTGTCCTGCAGCGTTCACAATTCCGCCTTCCGCCTTCTGCCTTCCGCCTTCCGATGGCGCCATCGGCGGGTCGAAGCTTGGGGGAAGCGGTGGGATGTAATTAGCCAAACCAGCCGGCGCAGGGATAATGAGTGTAAGATTCGCAAATTTAGTTTTGAACCAATAACCATCCCAGGAGTCTAACTGTTTCACATCTCCAGCAGCGGTTACGGCTTCATACGCGTCCGTCGGGGGCTGAGCCCCGACACTACCTATCTTCCAGCGATAGAGCGTCCCTTCGACCCAGCCAGCGGTGACCGCTTCAGCAAATGCTTTGGTTTCACCGCCTTTTTTCACTTGCAAATCAGCGACATTAACCGGTTTCACAAACGGATTGCCGATTGCATGCCAGCCAACATCATCGAGTTCAAGCGTCTTGGCATCAAGGTTTGACGGACCGCCCACGTCCACTTCTACCTTTTTCTCCAAGCGGGTGAAGTAACCGTGTCCGGTTTGTAGGCTGACTTCGCCAATGTCCAACGGGTAAATCCTGTAGCCATTGAGCTTGGTGTCGTACTTATACAGCTTGAACGGGTCGATGTCATCACCAAGATTCACGAATGGGTCTGCGCGCTGTGGAGTAATCGGCACGGAGAGGAATTTCCAGCCAGAAGAACCTTTCTCGAAGGTAGTGGCGACGAAGCCAATCTTTTGCACATCAAGGCGGAAGAAGCGAACTGCTTCGCCTTGAGCGGGAGTGTATTCATAAGCCAAAGCTCCGCTGATTTTAGGGGGCGCCACCCAGGTGGGACCATTATTGAGCGTGCCGTTGTTGCTGTTCGGAGATTTATCAGCGGTGGTTGTGCCGCTTCCCTCGTCGAAGGGCCAATACCCAATGAGTCCTTCTTCGTTTCCTGTGAGTGACCTGTTCATATTCACCTGAATTTCTTCCGGTGTCAGCGCTCTGTTGAATATGGCAACTTCATCTACTTTACCTTTTAATGCTCCTCCAATGCCTAAATTACTGGTCGCATTATGGGTTTTGCCTGGCTGTGAACCAGTTTTATCTAAGTTCCCGTTGAGATAGATTTTCAATGTGGAGTTTGGATCATCATAGGTAACTACATAAGCTAAGTGGTACCATTGATTGAGTTCAAGAGCAGTGTTAGAATTCACAGAGCCGCCTCGACCGCCGTCGCCACCACATACACCGTAGGGTTTGCGCGAAGTTCCCCCCAATTGTATTTGATACTGTGTCGGTCCTTCGCTCCCCCAGTCACTTTTTCCCAAAACCTGAGGATAATCCCCTTCGTTCTCAAGATAGACCCACGCCATAGCGGTGTATTCACCATCATGATTTAAGCTGGCATGATGATTAACCGTGACGGAGCTTGACCCATCGAATTGAAGCGCGCCTTCTCCTATCGGAAATTGAGTAGTCGGCGGAGCATCTTTCGGATCCAAGTTTTTGGTGTTTGTGACGTTTCCATCTGCGTCAAACTCGACCAATCGAATCACTTGATACTGCCGTGCGTCTCTTCTTAGCTTGATAGACGGATTCCAAAATATTTGCACTGGTGAAGTTTGAGCGTTCTTGATTGCGAAGAACCAATGATGTCCGAGGCGACCGTCAGCGGGACGGGTGTCACGGTCAAAATTGACTTGACTTCGGTCTAAGAAGGATAGATCCAGTTGCGAATCGAGATGCGGCACAGCGCGTGCATCTTTCTCATCTTCGACATCGAGTGCGCCATACGCAACTGCGGCGATGTTGTTTGCGTCGATGGACGTGCCATCGGTTGCGGCAAGGATAATCGACCAGGTCTCTTCAAACGGGGCATCAGTGGTGCGGAATGTAAACATGAACGCGTTATCAAGCGGATTGCCCGCCAGGTCATAAACGCCTTTCTCAGTTTTTCCATCTTTTTCAGTTTCAGTTTTAATCTCGACACGGAAGAAACCATTCGGCTGGAATGGTACAACAGGCACAAAGATAGCTTTTCGCAACGCCGGACTGTAGGAGACAAAGCCAGCAATCTTCTCGCTGTTGTTCAACAGGTCGGTCACATAGAAGGTTCGGTCTGAAAAGTCACCGGCTCGCATGTCGTCGTTGAACAGCGTGCTCAACTCGCCGCGATAGATGCGTTCGCTTTCGCGCGCCTGATAGTTGGGGATAGTTGTCAGGACGGTAGGCTTGCTGCCATCGACCTGGAAGGTGACGACGGGCGCATCCAAATCCACATTCGGCTTTGCCTCTTGCGAACCATCGGTTTTGAGCCTGGTGGCTTTATCTTGTGCAACGGCGCGAAGAGCATATTCGCCTACACCTAAGTCTGCAATCTCAGCCCCTTTCCACTCGAAGGTAAACACCCAGCGGACGGGGTCACGGTCTGAATGGGTTACTACGATGACGTTTTCGTTAGAGCCTCCATCTTCCCAGACAATACCAGAAAGAATCCGCCAAGGCTCCCAAACTCCGTCGGTCTGCTTGCTGCGGATTTCAAGTTGAATCTTCGCCACGTCGTGGTCATCGGAAAAGACTTCTATCTTGAATTTTTTGTCGTCTTTGAAGACTTCTGGGCTTATCCGCTGTCCGTCGTAAGGAGCGATGATGGTAGCACGTGGGGCGCGAAGGTCAGCAAAACGTACCTTCAGCGGCAGTCGTCGGCTAATCTGGTTATCATCCTCCTCCTGCACCTCGATAACCACTGAATATTCCTTCTCTGCAGAATTCTCCATGTCAATCGCCGGTGGATACAGGGATAAAGTAATCGGAACAACCGCAGATGTTTTGGAAAGTTCGATGCCGCCATAGGGTGTCTCCATACCGTTGAATCTAATGGTCAAGCCATCTTGATTGTCAACGTGTGGTGCATAAGCGATGAAATAGACTCCCTCGGATTCTAACTCCCGCTTACCGGCATAAGATATCTTGACCTTATAGTGCGCTCCATCATGATAATCGAAGGGAATGATACGCGTCGGCTCTTTAACCAGCTCGATTTCCACGTCTACCGCCTTGTTCGTCCCTGGCTCCCACGGGTCTGACGTTACGCTACCCGCATCGGCAAAGAACAACGGCGTTCCCCATTGGGGGTCGGTGTAGACGCGAGTGGCGTAATGGTCACCGACATCGTCATCCTGGAGGACAAAGCCGACGGTCTGTTCCACTTCTTGACCGCTTTCAACGCTTGTCCCAATTTCATGTGAGGTGCCTAAAGAATATAAGATGCCCGTACTTAACTGGGCTAATAACTTAACTCCGAAAAAAGTACCGCCGAGACCAGCTTGCAATTCTCCTGCAAGATAAGAACTGTTATCCAAAGAGACTCCAGTTGAGAAGCTTCTCAGATTGCTCTGAGTGATTGTCCGAGAATACTCAAAGGCAGGACCAGCGCTGAAGATAAGCGTTTCCACTTTACCCGAATCATCGGCGGGAAGCCTTTTACCTTCACGGAATTTATCGAAGGATTCCCATTGTCTCTTGTCTGCAGGTTTACGAAGGTCTTCCTGCCATTTGTACGCCAGATTATCATTTAGAAGTGTTTTCCAGGTGTCTCTAGCTTTTTTCAGTTTTTTTTGCTTATCTGTGAGCTTATCGTCATCTTCATCACTTCCGCCAGGCTTTTTGGGAATCCCCGCATCCAGGTCTTCGATGAGATTCTCAATATCCCGAATCGTGTAGACATATTGGTTGGTGCGTTCGAGGATGTCATACGTCGTTTGCTCCGTTGTCACAGGCTTCCATTGATTATCCTTCCATTCAATACTGAGCAGGTATTGCGACTGTAAACCGAGCGTCCAGCCTTCTCCGAAGTAGATATCGCCCTTGCCGGGCCCCAGAAGGTCTGGCAGTTCATCTCCCGAAGGCGTTTGTAGGTGGCGACTGGGAGAGATGGAATATTGAACCATAGGTATACCGTAGACACCCTTTCCCGCGCCGATGGTACCAGCGGTGATACCATGTTTGACAAGGATACCGGCATAAGCCACAAGCGCACCTCCCGGTATTGCAGATGCTGCTGTGGCAGCGGCACCGATTCCGGCTTCAATGCCCAACACAGGCCAAAACTTGTCTCCTACCGTATCCGGGTCGCTTTCATAGCCAAGGAGTCCTTTGGTTCCCAAATCTTGGAACGGATTGTCAGAAGGATTCTCGGCAGTGCCAAATGTCACCCCTTCTATCTCGCGTTCCACACTCCACGGCGCAGGATACACAGAAATCTCTGTCCCATCTTTGGCTTTGATTTTCATATCAGAAATGGCGCCACTGACCATCATTGAATCATCGAAGTAAGCGTAGCTTTCATCTCCGGGCGGGTCATGAAGCACAAGATAATTGACCACAGGAACCGACTCAATTTCAGCGGCATCGCCAATCGGGTAGAAACCTAAAATGGTCACCGATGGGGTATTGGGTTCGCTGTCTGTGTAAGCGTCTTTCTTCGCCACAAACTTGACCGTTTTCGCCGCTGCAATCGGCGGAGTTTGGGTGCGGTCAAGCTTAGGCTTTCCGGCTTTAATCTTGTATGTGCCTTCGGATTCTTTAACCAATATCGACTGTTCTTGTGGCGGGTCAGGTGTGAGTTGGCTTATTTCATCAGTCACCAGCAGGGTAAAATCTTCTACGGGGTTTCCGTTTGCGGTCGCCTTTATCGTGTAGGTGTGCTCTATCGGCTTGGGAGGATAGTAGAACATAAATCCCTCCGGGTTTTGCCCTTCTGGGATGCCCAGTTTAACCAACTGTTCTTGCGTTAACCCCTCTAAAAGCTTGGGAGCCGGGCTGACAGTAAGCACAATCTGCACAGGAACTATCATTGTGACGCTCCCATCACCGCCTGTCAAATCAACCTCTGCCTCCTTTTTAGGTGTCTCACCTTTTTCACCTTTAACGATAGCAGTCGGTACGTTTGGAAGACTGACGGTATAGTTGCCGGGCGGAACAGTTGCTTTAAGGAGAGTTTTACCACCCTCGGATTTAACTTCACTTTCCACAAAGCCATTGTCTCCACTGACAAGGACTTTTATCTTGTTGTCCTGATAGGTGTCAATAGGATATCCACCCGAATCTTCGACGTAAACCGTAATTTCTCGTGTCGTGTAGTCGATGAAGTCAATATCCGTTGTTGCCGTCTTAATCGTGACCAATTGCGAGCTTTTATTGTAACCGGGAGGCGGTTCATTGGATGTGTCGTCGGGATGGGTACCTTTCAAACGAACGTCGTGTCCTTCCCGGTAGGCTTTGAAGAGATACTCCCCAGCAAACAGCGGAAGGCTGTAATTGGTCTGACCGGGCGCTTTGGGAGATTTGCTCGAAAGCAACGATTCTACCGCACTGGTGGAGCCGACCGGTTGGGCTTTGATTACCACATCCTTCACAAACACATCCCCCTTGTTCGGGTGTTGGATGCTGTAGACAATCCGACCACCGACAGGGAAAACGCTGTTATCTACGAAGTCCATTCCTAATTGGTTTGGGGCGGTGAGCGTAAGCTCTGTGACTTGCCTTTCCTTCTCGAACTCGTGGAAGTCAACGGACGAGCCGTCCGCTCTTACTTCTTTCTTGCTGGCGCTGATGGTATATTCACCCAGGGGGAGATGCTCAAAGCTGTAAAAACCTCTGCCATCAGTCAGCGTATAGACATTGCCATCACTATCAGTCAGAAGGGGCATTTCAAACTGGAACCACTGGGGGTTGCCGTATAAGTTGCCGTCATTTCCATTCGGCGTGCCGTCAGCGGCAGTCGTTCCACGTCCCTCATCAAAGCTCCAATAACCTACAAGTCCTGATTCACTACCAGATAGCGTTTTGCTTTGCATCATCGACTGAATTTCTGTCTGACTGAGGGCGCGCTCCCAGATAGAGACTTCGTCGATGAGTCCCTTAAAGTAAGAATTCTGTGCTTCCTTGGAGAAGCCAATGTTAATCCCGTCCTGCCAATCGAAGTCGGACTGCGCTTTGCTGCCACTGGCGCGAAGCTCTCCATCAACAAATATCTGCTGACCACCAACACTTCCACCAAAGACATGCGCGACGTGATGCCACTTCCCGTCCGCGTAGTTAAATCCTGAAGTATGTATTATTTCATTTGCATAAACGTGCGTATAGAGATTTCCGTCCTTTAAGTAAATTTGCCGGTCGTAACCACCGCTACCACGTGTGCCCTTATCGACTGAGAAAATACCACTGTTCGAATCAGATGTCTTAAACCATAAGGAAACCGTGTAGTTAGTTTCCGAAACGTTGATTGCAATCTCCACATAATCATCCACTCCGTCGAACTGAAGCACGCTTTGGAGTGTACCTATATTTGCAAGGATTGCCTTATCCACATGGCTGGAGGTCAGCGTCAAGCGCACATCCTTGACTGGCGTGCGTAAATCTGTGGCTTTCACGTAACCTTCTATCTTGCCATCAATCACCGTCACTGTCGTTGTTTTGACTGGACTCCATTTTCCATATTCGCCCTGGACGCGGAGGCTAACGGTATATTCGCCGGCTTTTGGGTAAGCATGTGTGGGATTCCAAACAGTGTCTACTTCTTTATCGCCAAGAAACACACTATCAACAGTAATCCATTCTGGTTTTCCCTCTAAAGTACCGTGATTGCCATTTGAAGAGTAGTCCTTTGCCTCTGTGCCGCTTCCCTCATCAAGCTTCCAGTATCCAACAAGCCCAGGCTCATTTGAGGATATCTTTATATCTTGTGCGTTTGCCTGAATTTCTTTCTGAGTGAGAGCGCGATTCCAAATGCGCACTTCATCAATGATACCATTCCACCAATACCCTCCGCTTTTACGACCAATATAGGCTACTGGTACACTGCCGTAATTAATGGGCTCTGGTGAACCGGAATCTATACCTTCTATAATACCATTCACATAGATTTTAACTATGTTTCCCTCTCTGACACCTGTCACATGATACCATGTATTGTCTTGAGCCACAGATGTGCCTTTTGCAAAATCATCGCCCCAACTATTATTGCCGCTTTTCAGGATGAAAGAAAACTTCCTATCACTTTCATTTTTGGCATTAGCTATGTAAAGGTTAAAACCATCAATGCCACCTCCTGCTCTGGCAATAATTTGTGGGTAATTCTCCGTCCAGCTTGATGGTGTTTTTACCCATGCTTCTACGGTAATATCACCAGTAATGTTTAAACTACTATCACTTTCTAAATTGACATAATCATCCTTCCCATCGAACTGAAGGGCTTTATCTTTGGGACCACCGAATCCCCATTCCCATTTGACAATCTTCCCAACATCTTTGTCCTCCACAAAATCGGGGCGATTGCCTTCAAACTGGACAGGGGTGAAATTACCGCCTACAATTCCGCCTCGGTAGGGTCCACCAGGACGCGCCGTCGGGATACCAGCTTCGAGTTTAACCTTTGTTTCTGCACTGCCAGTAATGGTGAGTCCTTCTTTGGTGGCAACTGTTACTTTCAGCTTAACAATGCGCTCTCCATCTTTGAGCCATGTTGCTTCCAATGTGGGGGCTGTACTTTCTCCCATAGATTCAAAAGCCAGTTTTTTTTGGGGGTTCATTTTTTGCGCAATCCATTCATACTGGAATGTCGCTCCGGGATAACCGTTCGAGTTCAATACTGAGCCTTTTAAGGCGACTGTTTTCTTCGGTTTGCCAGCGTAAGGACCGCCGTGACCTATTTGCAAAATCGGGTAAATCTTGAAGTTAAAAGATTGTTTCTTACTTTCAATGCCAAAATTGGTTATGGCTTTACAATAGATTCGCCCGTTCAGATTTTGCTTATCCCATTGATAGGTCACCACTTGGCCTGGATTCTGTTTTACAAGTGTGATTCCTGCATCATCAAGCCAGTCATACTTGACAATGGACTCTGAATCAAAAGCATTATAGTAGAGAAGCCCGGTTTCGCTTCCGGTAAGTGATTTGCTCATGTTATTCTGAATCTCTACCTGACTGAGAGCGCGATTCCAGATGGAGACTTCGTCGATTTTGCCTATCCAGTATTGATTAAGGTAACGCCCAATCAGCATATTCTGGGAGCCGTTTCGTCTTGTTCCGCCATAAGTATTATCGCCTTTACTAATACTATTCAGGTACATAGTTGCCGTGTTACTGCTCATCACAATGGCTACGTGATACCAGGTGTTTGCGGAAAGCACGCCGCCATTAAGACTGACATCATATTCATTTTCGTCTGAGGACATAAAAAAACTCAAGTTACCGTTGTCCTGGACTTGTAAATTGAATTCTGCCGTTGCATTCGTTGGATTTCTATCAACTGTCTGTTTACTTAATATGGGTCTGTAGTTTGTGTTCACGCTGGAAGAATTGAACCATGTCATCAGTGTAAAATCGCCAGACAAATCAATATCAGTTGTTGATACATAATCAGCCACCCCGTCAAATTGCATTGCTTTACCTATTTTCCCCTCCACCAAGCTTGAATCAGGGGCATTTTGGGTTTCCCCGCTTGCCTGCAATTTTAGGTCTTTTCCTACAACACCGACATAAGTGTCATCAAACCAATCAACGTCTTCTGGCTTGGGAGGCTTTGTCTTGACGATTGGACGATTCCAAACTTTGGCGGGGATAGATACGGGCGCGGTGGCGACGCCATTGCTGTCAACCATGCGAACTTCAACAGTTTTTTCACCGGCACCTTTCAAGGTTATCGGCCATGTTGAACTGCGGTTTTGCTTGTCAAGGCTGCCTGTCGAAAGCCAATTACCCGTTAAGGGGTCTTTCCATTCAAACCGCTGAATGGTCGCACCCGGAAAGTTCGGCGGACCCGATTGGACCTTATATGAAACCGACTCCCCGTCGGCTGCGTTGACTTTGCCGTTTGAGCCTTTGGCAGGACTAATGTGGGTAACCGTCGGCGTGCCGTAAATGTTCGCTTTAGCCTTAAAGTAAGTACGATGGTCGGGGTCGGTAAAGAGATGATTGGTTTTCAGGAAAACCACTTTCTCGTCATATGGCGAAGAAGTTCCGGTGGGCGGGTTAAATGCTACATTAAATCTCTGGCTATTGTCAGAATGGAGAGTACCTTTTGTCACGGGAGGACTAATAATAGTGATTCCGCTAATAACGTTATCGGTAATCTCCCATGTCAATATGCCTGAGCCGCCATTTTTGAATTCGTAAGTTTGGAACTGCTTTCCGTTATACTCTTTCGCAGTATCGTTGGTGGCATAATACAAATTACCAAAGTCCTGGATGTGACTTCTGACCCAAATGAAAATTGGCACGGATATCTGCATCAACAGTTCATCACAGGAACCATTGTTGGGACTTGTACGATTAGGATTAACGTATACCCCTAACCAAAATCTGAGTTTTCGCACACCTCTTGGAATTTTATTAATTTCTTCAAACCCTTCCCAACTACTGCCAGTATACTCAAATTTTTTAGGCTGCAAACTAATCTGTCTATTATTCTCATCATACATCGTTATATTCATAGTGGCAGTATCATGAGTACCACCACCAGAAAGATAACCACCCCACTTTAGCTTCAGCGTTCCTGTATCTATTGATTCTTTCCACTGTGAAATAACAACATCTTGATATAAGCCGTGAGTCTTTTGATCTTCGCGACCTGCCCAAAAAGAGTTGCCTACTTGTCCTTTACCTACATTGCAAATTAGGTCGCTAAAACCAGAACCAGGATGAGATTCCCAATCATTTGGCCTATTCTCGGTGCAGGATTCTGCGCCGGGGTTTTTGAGGAGATTTTCTGACCATTTGGTGGTAGCCATCGAATTCGTCGCAGTGAATGCCAGAGCCAGGATGACAGTTAGTGCGGTCAAAATTACGGTAACGTATGTGGCTATTCTTTTATTGTGCTGATGCTTTTTCATCAACCCTTCTGATTTCGTAAAGTTAAAGCGATTTTTTTGATTTTTCATTTTTTCCTCCTTGTATCTGTGGGAGAGACCTACTGGTCTCGATAATGGGGATGGAAACCATACCCGAAGTTATTCAGCTTTTCAGACACGCTCCTAGCTAATTGTTAGGATGATGTTACACAAACTAATGCTTGTAATATCAGTTTTGGCAATAACTAGAATTTGTTGGCTTCCGGGAATAGCCCAGTTTTGGCAATAATCGGAAACTAACTACCAATTTTTTGAACCATCACGCTTCTTCTTTTCAAATTCTACACCGCGGTGCTATACTTCGTAAGCCTTCCGCGTACCATAAGTTCCCGTCAGATTAGCGAGGATATGCATCAGATTCATAAATTGGAGACCATTTCAAACCGGGGGCAAAGTTGTCTCTTAAACCGGGCTCGCAAAATTGGTATCATTTTTTCACCCAATCACTTCCCATGATTTAGAGACT
>SDBU01005371.1_pt1 | contig 15361 bp, 28 predicted proteins | sample 2277071 | NCBI WGS metagenome assembly SDBU01 (sample SAMN10397929, study PRJNA504765) | marine sediment metagenome | isolation source: marine sediment core GS08_GC12, 126 cmbsf | place: Arctic Ocean: Gakkel Ridge, Loki's castle | collected 2008
GGTGGAGTTTCATTCACTGTCCAAGAGCTATAATATGACCGGCTGGCGCATCGGAATGGTGGTAGGTAATGCTGAGATAATAGCTACCCTGAAGGCGGTCAAGTCAAATATTGACTCTGGCATTCCGCAGGCTATTCAATATGCTGCCATTGAGGCTTTGACCGGACCCCAGGATTGTATCCAGCAGCACAATGCTATTTACCAGAGGCGCCGCGACCTGGTAGTTGATATACTAAATGATATCGGTCTTGAAGCCAAACTACCAAAGGCAAGCCTGTATGTTTGGGCTAAGGTTCCTGAAGGCTATACCTCGGCAGAATTTGCCAATGATTTATTGGAGCAGGTTGGGGTCGTGGTTATCCCTGGGCTAGGCTATGGTAAAAATGGTGAGGGTTATGTGCGGTTATCATTAACTATCCCGGATGCCGGGCTGGTGAAAGGTTTGTCGCGGTTAGCCGGATGGCGTGACACCAGAAACAAGTTCAGGGCAAAAAAGACAACTTGACATAACGTTTGAAACAATTCCAAAGCTAATTAGATACGAATTGTTTCTTAAAAACAAAAAAGAGGGATATTATTACTAAAGGAACCATTGCTACTCAAACATCTTCAGAACGGGCATTCCTGGTAGCGGTAGCTGCCAAAGGAAGGGCTGATAGATGGTCGGCAGAGAACTCTATGGAGGAGCTGGCTCAATTAGCTAAGACGGCTGGGGCTGATGTGATAGGAAGACTCATCCAGCGGTTACGCCTGCCCTCGAAAACACACTATCTAGGTAAAGGCAAGCTAGACGAACTACTGTCTCTGAAAAGCAGCGTAAATTATGATGTAATAATCTTTGATGATGAGCTGTCACCATTACAGCAGCGAAATCTAGAAGAGGCTCTTCAGGTAAAAGTAATTGACCGGCCTGCTCTAATCCTGGATATTTTTGCCAAACGGGCTCGAACCCGCGAAGGGCAACTGCAGGTAGAACTGGCTCAGCATCAATACCTCTTTCCTCGTCTTACCGGGCAGTGGAGTCATTTGGAAAGGCTTGGTGGTGGCATTGGCACTCGAGGCCCTGGCGAATCACAACTTGAAACTGATAGACGCCTTATCCGCCAGAAAATACACCGACTAGAAGCGCGGATTGAAGACATGAGGAAACACCGCCGGCTATATCGTCAACAGCGCAGGGAAAGCGGTATTCCGATAGTAGCCCTGGTTGGCTACACTAATGCCGGTAAAAGTACTCTGCTAAATGCTCTCAGTCAGGCTGATGTGTTCGTTGAGGACAAGCTCTTTGCTACTTTAGACCCAACTACCCGACGCTTAACTCTGCCTGGTAGGAATGTAGTCTTATTAACCGACACCGTTGGCTTTATCCGGAAGTTACCGCCCACGATTGTAACTGCGTTCAGGGCAACCCTTGAGGAGTTATCTGAAACCGATATACTCCTTCATGTGGTTGATTTAACTTCGCATAACGCTCCGGAGCAATGCCGAACCGTAGAGGATATTCTGGCTGACCTCAATCTTATGGATAAGCCCAGGATAACAGCGCTGAACAAAATTGATTTGCTCCTGGATAATAGCCAGACCTGGAATGAGAAATCAGCCCTGAATTATCTTTCCGACCGGGATGATGCAATCAATAAAAATACGGTGCTCATCTCGGCGGAAAAAAGATGGGGACTGAGCGGACTTCTGGAATTAATCAATCAAACCCTGACTAAAATCACTCAACCAGTTTAACGGCACTACGAAAAAATGACGCTCTCAAATTAATATTGAAACCCTAAGCATCTTTTTTGTCTCTAACCTCTTGGATTTTAATGAATATTCTGTGCGAATGTATTAAATACTGAAAAAGGAGGTGCAAAATGGCAGAGGAAAGTATCATGGGAATTGCAAAGGACTTGACAGTAGCGGTGCTACGCCAGCTAAGTACATCAGGGTCGGTAGAGGTCTACGGAGAGAGGATTGGGCGATTGTACCGGGCTGTGTTGAAAGAGGTGGAACTCGGTCGAATCGAAGTGCTAACAAATCGGGGCGTGGAATCACGTTTCCTTGGTAGTGAGTCTGGCGAAATGGGTCAAGCGGAGTAATGGACACAGACATGTTAAGAAAACAGCGTCCATAAGACCCCCTGAAACATGACGCTCTCAAATCAAAATCTAAGCCCCTAAAACTTCTTTTGAGTAGTTAACCCCTTTGGAGATAGCAGGAGAAAATTAACCGCTTATTTTTGTCCCTCATTTCCTCTTTTCCCCGGTGGGATTTTGCCGGGGATAGCAGGACAAAGAGACAGGCCATAACTTAACATAATGCTTTCAAAATGAAATTGTGGTATAATTAAGTTATGAGCCTTGAACCATTTATATTGGGAGTGGCCATAATTGGAGCGGTTGCCACTGTTGTCTTACTGTACAGAGATATTCAGAAAAAGAAGCGGCGTGTTATTGTTAAGGTGCAAAATTTTATAGGTAGAGAAGCCTCTTTCGAATTTAGAAGCTACGTAATTGAGGTTATCAATCATTCCCGACAGGATGTTAATATCAATTCCATTGTTGCAACATATACTAATCGCGAAAGGGATAACCTTAGTAGTGACCTTGATTTACCCAGACCTATCGCAGCTGGCGATAGCTATCCCTTCCACCTCAAAGATAACGTAGCTATTAGACCTAGGGATGGTAAGACCTTTAGCCTCGTGCAAGCCCGAGGTACTCTTGGTAACCTTTACACTGGTAAACCAGATAGAAATGTAGAGGGAGTCTTGATCATACCTTTTACTTCATAATAGTGGCATTAACAAGATTACTCCCTTTTCTCCGTGTTCTCTTTTTCTTATTCTTTAAACCCGGGTGGATTGGCATTTATAGCTGACTGGATTATGTAAACCATCTTACCTGTATATTATTGGGACGCACTATATATGTTATGTCACCATTAGCGTCTTTTATCGCTTCCCTAGTGTATCCCCCGTTGTAGTTTTTGGTTTTATATATCCGGGGCTTATTCCAGTAAGGGGATTTGCATTTAGGGCATCGGTGCGGAGGGTTCATTTTAGACAGCCAAAAATGTCCACATCGGTTACATAGGAACTGATTTCTAATTTCTACTGCCATAATTCTTATTATACACAAAAAGTGTCTTTTGTCAAGCCCCCTGGCAAAAATATTTTTTATTCTGTTATACTTCAAGACGGAGGTGATGAAATGCAGGTATTTTTAGTAATCTGGAATGTAGTTTTAACAGTGGCTTTAGTCGTGATTATAATTGTCGGTGTTGTTTGGAATAGTGCCTTAACCGCAGACTTTATTAGTTTGCAAGAATGGTTTGAGGATGATTTTGAGGGAGCTGTTAAATATTATGTTGATGAACGAATGCAGGAATATGGAGAAATAATAGTCAGGGAGGTAATTAAGGGATTAGCTCAACCTTAGTCTGTTTCACCACACATCCCCCACTTGCATCACTTTGATGTGCTGTAATGCAAAACAAAGAGCCCCGGTAAGGAGTAGAACCCGGGGCTCTCGTAAAGAAGGTTTAGGATTCAGGGTTATTTAGGAAGGGGGATTGAGGTTTTTCTCTAGCTTATCAAGGCGTGTTTTAATCTTGTCTATTTCCGTAGGTTCAGGGGCAGAAACTTCAATTTTTTTGCGTTCTATTTCCACATCATTTTTGAAAGTAATAATTAGTTTTTCATTTTCATTCCCTCTAGTCTAGGCTGGCTATTCGGACTGCTATTTTAATCATATCCTCTAAGTATAACGCACCCGCACCAAAGGGGTCTGGTAAAGCTCCATAAGCGTGAGCGATAGAATATCCTGTATAGTAATAGCCAAAATCACCGGCATTTAACCCAAGTAAATTATGACTTAATGCGTTTTCATTAATACAGCTTAGGGTGGGAGCACCATCGCTAACTAGAGCTACCCAATAAATACCTTTTCTTAATTGCTGATTTATAACTACTTCTGCAGGAGCAGCAGCAGCCACAGAAACAATACCGGCATCAATTAGTAAAGTGCTAGGGGCACAATCTTCATCATTATAAATACCTAATCTAGCACCCGCACCGGCTGCTAAAATTTGTACATCAATGGCTAACCTATCAATAGTCATATCACGGGCAACAATTAAGGGGAAGGCATATAAAATATCTACTACTATAATTCTATCCGAATCTTGCCCCCCTGCACAATACATACTACCTATTCGTAGTTTGGCTAAAGGATTATGATTATGAGCACAAGGTAAATTTGCATGCCTTGCTACCAGTCTAATTGGTGAAGTTGCTCCGCCGCCCATTACCATTTTATTTATACCCCCTTTTACTTTTTAATGAGTTGCGATATAGGTAAAAATAAGTCCGTGAACATAGACACTTTCACCTATAGTATCATCAACGTGTGTTCCACTTCTTAACATTCTAATTCCGATATAATCACCCGTCGCTAAATCGGCTAAAGTCAGGGGATTTTCAGGCTCTTGGACATTCAAAGCATCAGAATTTCCTGTTGCGGTTACAGCAAGAGCCGGAGTATCGCTATGCGCCCGATATAGCTGGACCCCGTCCCACATCGCCCCATAAGTAGCAAGTAATCGCCATCGCATATTTCCAACGGCTGTAGCAGGGCGATTATACCAAGCTATTTCAGCTTTTACGAAGCTAACGAAATCATCGGGGACCTTGAAAATAAAACTGCAGCTTTCGTCAAGCCCGTCAGCTAATTCTACTTCAGGAATATGGTCATTAGCGGTATCCCACAAATCCGTTCCGTCCTTATGACTAGCACCTGCGGGAATAAATAGTTCCCGTTCTACATTATTATGCTTCTCGTCCCCGTGATAAATTAGTGGGATAGGTGTTATCGTGCTTTCCATCATTCAACCTTCTTTTTACTAGCTTTCTTAATCATTATCACGCTAGGAATACCGATTAGCCCGGCAATAGATAGCGATAAAATAGTTCCATTCACGCCTTGTGATAACGCATATATTTCAAGTCCGGTTATACATAAGGCAATAACTACGATAATTACTACTAATTGCCAGCTAATCATTTTCACTTTTTACGCCTCTTTTTATGCTTAGGTTTTGATATTTTGTCTAGTATTGCCAAAATGACTGGAACTAGAACTAAAGCCCAATTCATAATCCGCCACCACCACGGAGATAATAAAAGGGGTCGTCAATTGTGGGGGCTGTTTCGGAATCTACCCCATAAAGTTTGTCCCTTGTAGCAACAAAAGCCTTGTAGTTTTCAGGCGTTATTTCAGTAAATCCTGCTTCTTCAAATAGAGCTTCACTTTCTTTTACAAAAGATTCAGGAATTTTATTAGGGTCATCGGGAGTAAGCCTTGGGAATAAGATGTCTAAGGCGTTATCTTCCCCATAAGCGAATAACTTGCCCCGTAGAACAGAATCAATAAAATACCAGCTTTTATCCCATATGTTTATTCCGCTCTTAAAGGCTGTTACCATTGCTCCATCACCATTGCCATTGCCATCAAAAATAAAGGGTAATACATCGGGAATTATGTTGGGAATGGGGATTAAATCGGGTAAAATATCTGGTATTTTTAATTCATCGGGAAGTACAGGGATAAACTTTTCCCAATCGGGCATAAATTTATCCCAATCGGGCTGAATAAATTCAGGTATAATAATATCGGGATAATGAAATTCAGGGATATTGATTTCAGGAATTACTTGCTGTGGTATAGCACTAAATAAACTAGCCATTCCACCAAGTAAATTGCCTATATCAAGGGGGGATTGTCCGGCACTAGGTAAGGGAATTATTGAAGTAATACCACCCGCTTTAGCTTCTGCCGGTTGCGGTTTTGACATTAGCATATAAGCTAATAATCCTATTCCCCCAACTAATAATAAATCCTTATTTTTCATTGTTCACCAATCCATTTATCCATAGTTAGAGCTTCCTTCTTAAAGGTAAAACGAATTTCTCCTAATACAGAAATAACAAGCCCGAGATTTTCTATATCTAAAGTCCAAAGTGCTATCCCCTTTCCGTGAACTGACCTGATAGTCCCTGCGGGGCAATAATAAGTATCCCCTTGCCCACCATTTACTGTAACATTTAGAGGGTTAGCAGCGCTATTATTTACAATTTCCATGCTATCTAAAGGCTCATATTTACGACTTAAAGGGAATTGTGTCGGTAGATAAATATGTCCAATAGCAGCAGCAGCAAGAGCAGGTAAATTATAATGATAATCAGGAGAGCCTTCTCGTTTTATGCGTTCAAGACGACTGACGATATATCCCTTTCGTTTTGAGATATTTGCGATGTCAAAAATACTCATTTTTAATTCTCCCCTTATATTCCCGTAGGCGGTTCGGGTGTTACCCTATTTAAGCCCCCGTAAGGACTAATTGTAGTCTAGTTTGTTAGCCTTTTTTCCGATTTACTGATAGACAGTTATGGGGATGCTAAAGCTGCTGATAGTAACGACAACCGCAGTAGTGCAATGATACCATAACTCTATTAGACTATCCTCTCCAACCTTCGGGAACTCTCTCTTTTCAGGAAGAGCCATCATCGTGTTTTTGTCCCTAAGGGTCATACCGGCTACGGTAAAAGCAGCATCATCATGAAGTTGATTGTCGTCAAGTTCAGCTACCGTAAGGACTTTAGTTCGTCTAGCATTGGCTTGAACTAATCGGAGTTTGCCTTCAACATAGGCAGCAGCAGAGCAGCCACCGAACCACATATACCCTTGGTTCATAGGGGTTGCCGGTGAGCCAAATCCCCACCTTACCTGTTGCTGTGCGGGAACTGTCATAGTCCATAAAAGGACATCAGCACCAGCGACAACCGCAGCTAAAATGGCAATCATCGCAGCAGGTTCACCTGCCCCTAAATTGCCATCTGTGGGAACTAGAGTGGTTTTGAAAGGCGTCTGTGTAGCAGGAACTACTTTAGCGGAGGTTGTAATCCCACCGAGAACACCTTGCAATAAGTTCATCACCATATCACATCACCCCGTTATCTCCGCTAGGAGCTGCTTGGGCTTGCCCGATTGAGCCAACGATAGACTGAAAACCTAAAATGGTGGCAATGGCAGTTCCCCTGGGTCCCTTGATTACTGACCCGGCTATCCCGGCACCAATTAAGCCGCCGATTAAGCCCGAACCAAGTAACGCAGTTGACAGGGCATAGACTACACCCCCACCAAGCCCAACACCAAAGTCTAATAAACTGTCTTGAACGCCACGCATACTAGGCACGCCTATTGTCTTTTCCACTAACTAGCTTACCTCTTGTTTATTTTTGCTTGGCACCTGACCGACCCCAGGTTTCGCCAAGCTATCGGGAGCGCTTGCGGCGCTTAGTTGTCTTTTTTCCGCGGGCAGCCCGAGTTTTTTAAGGTTTCGCAGAGAAGCAGCCCTGGCTTTTGCTGTTTGCTTTCTTTTTCGCTTCGCCATTGTCAAACTCCTTTTTGGGCCTACCGAATAACTAAAAGCAGGACCCGGTTACGCGGCCGGCCCTGCTTAATTTTAGAATATAAGAAGTGTCAGGAATTTGTCAATTTATAGCTTCTTATCAGTCGTAAAGGTTTCTGACACCGGGGAATAGACCTCAAAATCAAATCCCTTATGATATAAGACAAAATGATAGGGCGCCAGGTCCCTAACTGCATCACCCAAGCCATCCTTTAGGTCGTTCAGGTAAGTACCGTCGTTTTTACCATCAAGCTGAAAGATAAAAAGATAATGCGCTAGCTCCGTTAGGTCTTGGTTAAGTTGAACCGGGCGGCGACAAATGTAACCCACCGCAAGGTCATAATGCGCCCGGAAGTCGTTGAGGTCAGCAATCGCAGGGGGTAAGAGAGCGGGCTTAGATGGGCAGAAGCGGTTAGTTTCATCAATAATAAAAAGAGAGTAACGGCCACTTGCCATTATTTTACGAGCAATCGTTTCTAATTCGGCGGGGTTGTTGCGCTCCGTAGGGATATAGCTGTCATAAGGCCCGTCTTTGTATTCGCCCAGGGTATCATAAACAAAGGCTGTTTTACCATAATCCGACAGGATACTATTTGCCAGGGTTGACTTGCCACTATCAGGTAGGCCAAAAATACAAAAACCTTTACTGCTTAAATCTAGCATTTTTAAATATCTCCATAATTTTATTTAAAGTGTGCGGTGATATTTGTTCAATAAGTTTTCCAATAGCTATATCACCATACCCAGCCTTGATCGCCAGTTGGATATAATCACTAACACCAGGCGTTTTGGGCCCGGGGTTCAGCTTGGCCGGGGGGTCGGAGCCTTCCTCTTTCTCTTTCTCCCCTCTAAATTTGCCTGCCATTTTTAACAACTCTTTAATGTTTTCAATAGTTAAATTTACCCGGGTGAGAAAGTCCCCCTCTACCTGGCCAGGGGAAACTTCTGGCGGGTCTCCGCTAGGTATTAATATGCTATCGGGGCTTTTATATCTCATAATAGACCCCAATCAAGGCGTGTCCCACAGCTAGGGCAAGGGGTCTGCCCTTTAGTAAGCGGTCCCCCACAGTCAACGCAATGATATACCTGGGAGGAGGCTGCCTTTTCTTTTTTGGGGGGGACTTTGAGCTTTAGCGTAGCGGGAGTAGTTTTTTGCTCCGTAGCGGGATGCACTCGGCGTTCGTGGTCCTTCTGTTTCTTTTTACTAGTGAAGTATTTGTCGCAAGTAGAGCATTTGTATTGCATTTTTCACCTTCTTTTTGTATTTTACCATGCTTATTTATAGTTTCCCGAAGTCCACAAATTCGGATTTATCCTCTATTATGCCGGTAGGGGTAGATATACCTATCCCGATTGTGGTTACAGCCTGGCTCATCAGAATAGTGGCTAATTGCTGCGGGATTTTAACCTGTATTTTAACCGGGGCGTGTGCTTTATCGCTGTTTATTGTTATAGTTAGCAGCATTTCTTTGTCTTTTTCTAAAGTCATCTTACCTTCCTTTTACCCACACGCCGTAGGTTTCTAAGCGAAGTGGGTGGTATGTGATAATAGAGTGTTTATCTTTTGAAGCCCGCTTAATAGCACCCACTTCATTAGACGTCCTCATTATGAGAGTATATTCCCGAGGAAAGAAACCAAAATGTCGAGTATCTCCCGGGTGCTCCCCGTTATCCTCGAAGTAATTTCGGCGTGCTCCCCTTTCAGGCCAATTAAAACCAGGGTTTTGGGCTTTTAATAATTCTAATTCTCCTATTTGAGTCATTTTACACTCCTTTTTACTCTTCGGTCTCACCTAGTAGCAGCTCACCATCTAAGGCAGGGTCGCCCTCTCTAGCCTTCTTACATTCTTTCAGGGCTTCTCTGCCTAGCTCCATAGCGATGTAGTATTTCTCCGTATCATTAACGGGAAATCCCTCTTTTGCGATGTCAAGTAGTTTAATAGCTTCGTCTATGGTCATTTTATCCCTCCTATAAAAAGGTTCCTTTTTTAAATTACCCCCGTAGGCGTAAGGAATTGAGAGTGAATTTTAGCGGTCCTTTTTTGTCGCTTCTTTTTATCTTGAGCGCCTAAAGGGCGCCCGAGCGTTTTACCCATAGCTTTAAGGCGGCGCAAGCCCTCTTTGGTGCGCTCGGAGCGGCGCTTGCTTTCGAATTCAGCCACCCACCCGGTAATAGCGTATAATAAATCGCCTAATATTCCCGGGGCTTCGGTCCAGGGTTCTTGATAAGAGAGAACCTGAACCCCCTGGCGTTTCAATCGGTCAATTAGAGCCAGGATAGCGTAAACTCCCTGGCGTGAAAGGCGGTCCAGCGCCCATACCAGGACAATTTGAAATTTAGCTTTGTGAGCATCATCAAGTAAGCATTTGAGCGCCTTTTGATGGCCGACTCTCCAGGCGCTTTCTTCTTCCTGGTAAATACCAACAAGGTCAAGGCCTTTTTGTTTGGCCCAGGCCCTAAGAGGTAGAAGCTGATTATTGAGCTCTTGCTCTTGGGTTGATACCCGGCTATAGATTACTGCTTTCATCCATCGCCTCAATTAAGTATTTGCCTATATACTCTGTATACGCTGGGGGGATTGCCTGGTCTAATTCCTTCCCTGTCATCCAATCAATACCCATAGCCTCCTGCTTTTCTTTAATACTATTTTCCACTCGACCCGCTTTGCGTCTTGTGGTTCCTGATACTAGAATGGGGTTTTTATGATGACAACACGGCGTAAGAAGTTTAAATATCTCGGGATTGATTTCAAAGTATCTATGCCGATAAACTCGTAAGCCAAACATCGTGCCACACAGCATAATGGGATGCCATAGCCTATCTTTTGCATCGGGCACATTCTCAATTATAAAAGGTTTATGTAATGCTAAACGCAATCTAACATAAGCTATTAAATCGGGGTGATTATGCCGGTATTTCTTTTCTGTTAATCTAGTATATGCCTGACACGGTGGGCTTGCGTGGTAAGCGTTAAAGCCTTCAAGCGGATAGGTAAGAGCATCCGCTAGGTGAAACTCAAAGGGGTAATGAGGTTGAGGCTTAATATCTACGCCAATGACCTCAAAGCCGGCTTGATAATAACCCTTTGAAGCACCGCCAGCACCACAGAATAAATCAAGCAGCAAAGGTTTATCCACTTATAACCTCTTTAGGGGTTAATCCCCTCTTTTTTAGCTCCTGGTAAATGTAACCTCGGCTACAGTGTAAAATATCGGCTGTAGCCCCTATGCTTTTGCTATTCCGTAGTGTGTCAGAAATGTTTTTGACGCTTATTGATAATGGTTTGCGTCCTAATCTATATCTTGCCTTTGAATTTTCGTCTGTGGGGCAATAACCGCACATTAGACAACGCCAGTTTTCGCCATCAAGAAACATATCGCCCCGGCAGCGCCGGCAGGCTTTGAGTATCCAATGAGTGAGTTGCGGGGCTTCCCTGGTTAGTGTCGCAGTCATTTAATACCCCCTATAAAGTGTTGCCATTTCTTTTGAGCTGCCTCTAGGCCGTCTGTTTTTATATCATCTTTGCATTGTCTTAAAAGCACTAATCTTAAACGGAGATGCCATCCGTTTGAGTCGGTACTTAGGTGCCTTAGTTTTCTATCGTAGGCATTCAGCTGTATGAGGAATTGTGCATTAAATCCAATATCACTTAGTTTTGGTAGCATTGACGCTCATATCCCTATCGTAATTGTGCAAGCGTGGATTGTATGACTCAGTAAGTCCGAAAAACCTCTCTATCTTGCTTAAACGCCAGTCTCTCATTTTGTTAGCGTCATTACGAGAACCACCGCAAGATTTGATAAGCCAATACTTCTCCACTCTTTCCTCTTTTGTTTGGTTAAGATTTACTAGACGCATACGACTCCCTCTTGTGTCCGTTCCCATTTATCCGGGCTTTAACCTTGTCAGCTTGCTTTATGAGGTCGTGAACTGATAGGTATTGAAGTCCTGGCGTTAAGCCTTTTTCAAAGTTTGGTTTCATTACCAGGTAAGAATGCCCCAGGGCATCTTTTTCCTCTTTGAGACAACCAGCACTACAGGTCAGCTTTTCAAGGTATCGGCGGGTTGTAAGTGGTGAGCAGCCAGTAAGCTCTGCCCCTGAGTTGATGGCTTCTTTCTTTGATATGCCTTCCCCGGTGTTTATCTCTCCGAGCAGCCACCGCCTGAAAGTAACCTCAAAGAGTAGATTAGCTTTCATTTCAGGGCTTCCTTGCCGGTAGTTAGCATCCTCTTTGGCTATCCTGGTTGCTGACTTCCCGTCAATTATCTCTCGCTCTCTCTCATTGTGGGCACTATAGGAGCGCTGTGTATTCCGTAGCGCAATATTACAGTTCTTACAGAGCAGCCGAAGGTTGTAAGGTTCGTTGTTTTTAGGATTGCCGTCTATGTGGTCCACTTCTAAGCCATAAAGTGCGGCTGGAATTTTACCGCAGCGATGGCAATAATCCCCGTCCCGGGTAGATAAATAGCGGTAAGCCCATAGCCTTGTGTTAAAGCTAAATCTTTTGACCATTTTGACCCCCTTAAAGAAAAAATACGCCCTTTTGGGGCGTACTATTATTTTACAATAACTGGACTTTTAATGCCGCCGGGGTTTGTATTATCAATGGTAACAGGGACTATATATGTTATGTCATATTATAGCAATATAGTGCGTATTTTATCTAAAATAGTCCCCTACTTTATTATATATTTAAGTTCTATTATTTTATCAATAGCTTTTCTAATAGAATTTATTATTTCACCTGCATTTCTACCTGTTAGTATGCTGTTTATATTCTTTTTATTTAACTCTAAACCGTCAAGAGATTTAGTAGTATCCTTCACCAAAGTTAATAAATATTTTATCTTACCTGTTTTATACTGTTCAGTAATATCTACAAAGGTATCAGCAAGATATTGCCCTGATTCGATTACTAGTTTGCTTCGCAGTTTTGTAAGGTCTAGGATGTTATCTATTAGTTTGCCTAAAGCAGAATTAAGTTTAAATGATAATTTACTAAAATATCTGCCTTTTCTCAGTTCTGTCCGTATATTATGCATAGTAGTAGGTGTATACGTCATTCCGACCAACCGTACTTCGTCTATATTAAATCCAAGTCTGCTTGCTAAATCTTCCTTATTTAGTACTTCCTTATACATATTTGTGTCAGAGATAGGGAATATAACATCCTCAATTCCCATTAACCATTCAAGTATCTCGTTTAAGTATCGCTCTTTTCTATCACGTTGTTCTTGTGCATTACGGCTATGGATATTCCAATATGTAATAAAGGCGAGGAAAAATGTACCGATAGCCATCATACCGGTTGCAAAGGATAAGTCGTTAATGAGTTGGTTAAACCAACCCTGCACATACGACAATACAAAGATGCCTATTAAAATACCCACGAATAACTAAGATAAGCAAAATGAAGTGCCTCTAAGGAGTTTCTTGATATCACTCTTTTTCATAACACCATTATACCACAGTTCTATGTATGAGTATTATGTTAAGTTATTGTTCTGCGGAACAGAAGATATACCTATAAAAGAGAGGACTTGACAGGGGAGTATAATTGATAGACAGGACGGCAAGAGACTAGATAATTAGGAAAGATAAAATTGTCAAAGGTATATATAGATAAAAAAGGATACAAACGGTTCAAAAGCTCGGGGAAGCTTGTTCATAGACGTGTGATGGAAAGAAAGCTTGGTTTCCGATTGAGAAAGGACGTAATAGTACATCATATAAATGGGATTAAGACTGATAATAGATTTGAGAATTTACAATTGATGACTAAAAAAGAACACTTTAAACACCATGTGGCAAGAAAAGAGAATGTTAATTTTAGTACTCTTGTGGGGATTATTAAGGTTAGTCTTTGGATTTCAAGGCTTATCATGAAGCTTAGTATTAATATCGTTATTTATGTTTTTAAAGCTATTAAAGGTTGGAGAAAAGGTACGTAGAGTAAAAGGATAGTAGATAAGGAATATATGTTATGCGGCATTTTGTGTACTTCATGCCAGGTTAAAATACCTAGGACTATTTGGTAATTCTATAGACAAGTAACAAAACAGGAGGAATCAGTAAAGACAAAAGTAAAGTAACAGAAATGTCTGCTCCCAATAGTTGTGCTATAACACCAATTACGCCACCTGCAATTGAATAGAATATAAGGTCTTTTACATTAAACATTTATTTAATGTAATATTACTCTTAAAGTCAGGGAAAAGATAATATTAAGATTAACTACATGTTATGTCAGATAAATGAGCTTTTATACCTGGTTTTGCTTTAATGACTTGACCTGCCCCCATCAAGGATACCACTTCTTAAGTTAGTGTTACCGGGATTCTAGCCTCAGGAGCAGGTGGCCGGTAGCCCAGCGAACTATGAGGACGTACTTGATTGTACTCTCTCCTCCATTGCTTAATCAATACCTTGGCTTCAGTTAAAGTGGTAAATATCTCTCGATTAAGTAACTCATCTCTCATCTTGCCGTTGAACGATTCAATATACCCATTCTCCCAGGGACTCCCCGGCTCTATAAACAACGTTTTCATCCCTAGATGGTTCAGCCATCTCCCTCACTACCTTAGCCGTAAATTCAGTCCCATTATCTGATCTGATGCGCTCCGGCATACCCCTAAAAATGATTAGTTCAAACAACTGATTAATAACATCTTGAGAGGCAATGTGTCTCTTTACCAGTATCGCCAGGCATTCCCTGGTGTATTCATCGATAATATTGAGTATGCGAAATGCTCTTCCTTCAGCTGTCCTGGCTATCACGAAATCGCAACTCCAGGCATGGTCCTTAAACTGTGGTCTCAGCCTAATACAAGAACCATCATTAAGCCACAGCCTTCTTCTTTTTGGTTGCTTCTGTGGCACCTTCAAGCCTTCTTGCCTCCAGATTCTTTCTACTCTCTTATGGTTCACTCGGCATCCTTCTTGCCTTAACATAGCTGTAATTCTTCGATACCCGTATTTGCCGTACTGAGTCGCTAGTTCTGTAATATTTGCCATCAACCTTGCTTTATCGTCAGTAAAGAAGTATAGCCTCTGTGTCTTCCTGGCCTGCCTGAGTACTGTGCATGCCCGTCTCTGTGAAACGTCAAGTTTCTCCTGGACATGGATAATGACCTTGCGTTTCCTGAACGGGCTTAGTAGTTTCCCTCCGCCGCCTCTTTCAGGATTGCGTTATCCAGCGACAGGTCAGCCACCAGCTTCTTCAGCCGGGTATTCTCTTTCTCCAGGCTCTTGAGCCTCTTGGCCTGCTCTATCCGCAGACCACTGTATTCTTTACGCCAGCGATAGTAGGTCTGCTCGGTGACACCAATCTTTTTGCTGGCTTCAGAGATGGAGATATCCTGATTGATGTGGACCTTGGCTTCCCTCAGCTTGTTGATGATCTGCTCCGGACTGAAGGTTTTCCTGCCCATTTATCCCTCCTTTTTGTCCTGTTTACTAACATTATAACTGGACTCCTTTTCGGGGGGCAGGTCACCCTCCCTTGCTATTTACAAAGCTTCTTTTAACATAAATAGGTAAAAATTCAAGTGGTAAAACAGGATGGCAAGATGGCCATGCGGAATGATTAATAAGAGTAATATTATAAGGAACTATTAAAGTGTTCAGATAAATGTGTATGTAATCAGCGAAAGTGGGACAATGTGGTCTTTAAGGTTACTGGAAACTTCAAAGGTCATTGCTGTATAATAATGATTACTATGATGTAAGGAGGTAATTATGGCTCAGAATAAAGGAGACATTAAGATTCGAAGAATGGTTGAAAGCGACTTAGCAAAAGTAAATGAAATAGATCGCTCACTATTTAGTAGAGGGCGAGTGACTACCTGGCCGTTTTCCTTTGAAAATTATTGGGAAACCTATCATCCTAAGCTAAGTTT
>SDBU01005372.1_pt1 | contig 15361 bp, 9 predicted proteins | sample 2277071 | NCBI WGS metagenome assembly SDBU01 (sample SAMN10397929, study PRJNA504765) | marine sediment metagenome | isolation source: marine sediment core GS08_GC12, 126 cmbsf | place: Arctic Ocean: Gakkel Ridge, Loki's castle | collected 2008
CATTTTGGATATGCACACCGTTAAGCCAATTGACAAAGACGCCATTTTGCAAGCGGCGGCGGAAACACGGCTAATCATCACAATCGAAGAGCATACAGTTATCGGCGGATTAGGCGGGGCGGTAGCGGAGGTCCTGGCGGATGCTGGAGCGGGAACGTCTCTCAAACGTCTCGGACTCCAGGACGTCTTTGCATGTATGGTAGGAAGCCATCAAGACCTAAAGAACCGTTTTGGGATTACAGCGGAAGCGATAGTGAAGGAGGTTATTAATCGGACATAATATCCCTTTTGCGAGATGCTGCCTCAAAATCGCTGATGGATAGATAGGCAGCATCTTCCATACAAGAGCTTGCGAACTACATAGAACGCTGCTCCCAATCCATTGTAATTCCTCTGTTCAAAGTGAGTCCAAACTTCTCATAGAAAGGAACCATCTCTTTTCCCGTCCGTAAGAAAACCTCCTCGACCTGTTTCAATCGTGAAAGCAGATGCCTCATTATCTCCGTTCCAATTCCTTTCCGACGATAAGATTCATCTATGACGACGTCATCAATGAGGGCTCGGTAGACGCCATCGCTCAACACGCGTGCAAAACCGATGAGACAGTCATTATCCCAAGCACCAATAGTTAGAAAACTGTTTTCCAGCATATTCTCAATTCCTGAAATGTCACGTTTGCTTGCCCAACCTGTTTGCTTCAACAAACGTTGCACATCTTGTGGGGTAAGCGAGCGTTCAAAAGAATAATTGATGTTCATTTGTTTTTCCTCAGTATTCACCCGATTTAGGTTATTGGGCTGTCTAAATTTCCTTAGCTATCTTTGAAAAATTATAGCACGTCTGAGATTCGTTGTCTATGCAATATAAATTGACAGAGAATGTGAAAGGAGATATAATAACACTATCATCATTCAAGGAGCTCTGTAGCAGCTTCAAAAAAGTTGACTTTTGCTGCACTTTTTTGATGTTTTCTACCGTAAGCCCAGCGAAGCGCCAGGCGTCGGGCGAAGCGGTAGTTCATGGCTTTAAGGTTAAGCAGGTAAGTAAGCTGAACTCTTCGTTCTTTCTTAGAAGAGAGGTCAAACATCCTGCTACCTGAACTCCTGTCCTGAGCGAAGCGAAGGATTAAGCACGATAGGGTGTCGCACCAGCTACTATCTAGCACAAGGAGTCAGATTGCCGTGGTGTAGAAATCCCCCTGCACCCCTTTGGGAAAGGGGGGAACTAACCCGAAAGGAGTTGCCTATTATGGGCAGAGTTTTTGTCCTTAGCATGACGGGTGAGCCATTGATGCCCACTCGTCCCGCTAAAGCACGCATATTACTAAAAGAAAAGAAAGCGATTGTTAAAACAAAGGTTCCATTTACCATACAATTAACCTATCAGCTTAAAACGTCTATCCTTCAGGACGTTTCTGTTGGCATTGATGATGGCGCCAAGAAAGCAGGAGTTGTTGCTGTTTGTCATTTCCAAAAAAGAAAGGTTGTGGTCCAAGAAGCAACCGTTTCTCTGCGTTGTAACACCAAGAAGCATATTGACAACCGACGTGCCAGACGTCGTTTGCGCCGTAGCAGGAAGCGTCATCGTCAACCTAGAACAAGACGAGGAGATAAAACAGGATGGATTCCGCCGTCAGTGAGAGTCAAAAAGGACAATATTATTCGTTACGTTAAGTCTTTATCAGATTTCTTGCCCATCACGGATATAGTTTGGGAAAAAGGACAGTTTGATACCCATAAATTAGTCAATCCCGAAGTGCGCGGTACCGATTATCAAAAGGGATTTGATTTCGGTTTTGAGAATCGTAAAGCTGCTGTTCTTTATAGAGATGCCTATGTCTGTCAATACTGTGGTCTAAACTGTATAGAAGCAGGGAAGGTCGCAACTGTCGATCACATCATTCCCAAATCTCGTGGTGGCACTGATACCTTTCTTAATCTTGTAACTGCTTGTTTAGAATGTAATCAAAAGAAGGGAAAGCTGACAGCAGAAGAATTTGGATTTCCGCTAATAGTGGGCAAAACTTTCGCCTATCCCGCTCATTTACAATCTGGTAAGTCATATATGGAAAATGAACTAAGAAAGATTTCTTCTATCCAGGGCGTGTTTGGCTATTCTACAAAGGTTTGGCGTATTTCTTTAGGACTCCAAAAATCTCATATCAATGATGCGATTGCGATGGTAATTAGAAGCGGTCCCTTCTTTCGCGAGGCGGAAAGGTATAATATTTCGGTACGTCGCCGTCGTAGAGATATGTATAACAGGAAGCATTCCTCTCTTTGTGGTTTTATGCATTTTGACTTGGTGACGTGGCACAAACGTAATGGGGAAGAAATATTAGGAACGGCAAGAAGTTTCGTCCCTTCTCGTAATATTGTAAAATGTCGGTTTCCCCATAACGATAATGTAGGAGTAAGTGTAAAAAGATTATCATTAAAGCAAAGATTTAAAGGTATTGTTTATCAACCAAACTAGGAGGTGAATTCCTGGTTCTCTTAAAATACTTAGAAAAGTATAGAAACATTTAGAAAAAAAGAACCAGGGTAACATGGATATTAAACCAGGTTTTACATCCATTTTTAATGGCAAAGACTTAACGGGTTGGGTTGGCGATGCTAATCTCTGGAAAGTTGAAGATGGTATTTTGGTTGGTCGGACTACTGAGGCTCTGAATTACAACGATTTTCTTCGGACAGAGAAGGAATACGCCAACTTCATCATGTATAGCGAGGTTCGTCTACACGGTTACAATAGTGGCATACAACTTCGAAGTATAGTGCGAGAAGATGGGCATATGGCAGGATACCAGGCGGACATCGGCGATGGATGTTGGGGGGCGCTCTACGAGGAAGCTTTGCGAGGACATCTGGTGCATTATAAACCCCAACTTATTGACTCAATCCTTCGTCCGGATGATTGGAATGAATACGAAATTGTCGCTGTGGAAGATTACATTATTCTAATCCTGAATGGTATTGTAACAGCCGAAATAAATGACCCAGAAGGTGCAAGGACGGGATTAATCGGTCTTCAACTTCATTCAGGCCCCCCACAGGAAGTCGCATTTCGCAACTTGTGTATCAAGGTACTACATCTCTGAAATTGTAGGCAAAGGGCTAGAGGGTAAAAGGCTAAGGTGCATCCCAAAAAGCCCTCTTGCCCTTCCCTCCAATGGAGTTGATTTTCACTTGACAAAGGAATGGTGGTATGCTACATTCTAAGGAAATGCTGCGACTCAACCCCGTTGAGGATTCAGAACAAGGCGGCACTCGACCTATTTTAGTTATTTTATTACCAATGATATTCTCAACGCCCATAATCCTGTCGTCATTGTTGCCGCGATTACCACTCGCAAAGTTGACCGAATTTATCCGACGGAGATTTTTATCCTTCCACAAATAAAAATATAAAGCAGCGGGATTTTAAGGAAGTGATTAAAATATGAAAAAATTACCTTTCATGATTATCTCAATAATACTGCTATATTTGGGTGGTTGCACGCCGAGTTTGATGAAAAAAATATTCCACGAACAGGAATGGGGTGAAAACTACGCTCGCACGGAGGGAGTAACCTGCACAACGCCAGAGATGATAGATGGGGACATGAAGACTACTGGCATATCCTCCAGACACGAAATCATTATTACATTGCCGGAGCGAAAGCCTATTCATCGGATATTAATTCGCGATACCAACATTGAGGATTTCATCCTATACGCGTCCAAAGGCAGCGAAGGTAATTGGAAACAGATAACCAAACAGAAAAATAACAAGCTGGATACGATAGACATTCGAGTCGGTATAGTGACAGACAAGCTCCGATTCCGCATCGGCGGCACATTCGACGATGAACGTATGGCGCGTAAAATTGTGCCTTTCGGTAATTCAGCTAGGTCTATACGGCAAATTAAACGCGCCCCCGTATCTGTGCGGGAAATTGAGCTATACGGCTTTGTGTCGAAGGAAAAAGAACCAGAAGAGGAGCCACTGTTTTAGGGAAAACTAAAGGGCTAGAGGGCTAGAGGGCAAGGGGGCAAACTCCAGAAAGCCAGACAACCGGACAACCAGAAAGCCAGACAAAAACCGTAAGACGAAGTCGTCGGTTTTGTTTGCCTGATAGGGCAGCAAACGAAGAGCGAAGCCATTGCGTGAGCAAAGTTTCAGAGTTGAACGGTCCGGCTTTCTGGCTCTCCGGCTTTCCGGTTTTTTGCCACTTTACTCTTTACCCTTAGTCGGAGAATACGATGCTAAGAACATTTCTTTCAACCTCAATCAGTTGCTGTCATTGGCGCGTCCAGAGAGCCGGGGAAGGTAGGACACGTTGTAGTCCGAAATCTCAAACGATACGGTTTTGCTGGTAGCATTTATCCCATTAATCCGAATGCAGATGAAATTCTTGGTATCCGCGCCTATGCCAGCGTGATGGAAGCCGGCAAGGGCGCGATTGCCATTGACGCGCGTGTGGCGATAGAAGTTTAAGGGGTAATGATGACACGACTTTTCCGTTAACAGTAACTTGACTTTGGTAGATTAAAACGCAAACCAATTGTAGCCTGATTGCTTCGTTCCTCGTGATTGCTTCGCTTCGCTCGCAACGGCGCCTACTTCGGCTTTCTAAGTTGGCAAAATCACCGTCACCCTCCAGAAACCAAGATAGAATTTTAGGCTACATTCCTATTTACCAAAGTCAAAGTAATTTAACGGAGGATAAAGCGTAAAAAGGGCTAGAGGGAAAGAGAATACAAGGGCAAGTTTCCCTTTAACCCCTCTGCCCTCTTGCCCCCTTGCCCTTTCGCCCTTTGCCCTATTACTGCTTAATAGCGACCATGCTTGCGCCGCCGCCAGCGGGATAGTCACCGACAAGTTGTTCAGAAGCATCCATTACCAGCAACTTATCCTGCCCTCCGCCAGTCCAATCTGGAACGGTAATGTAGACATTTCCTGCGATGTCCGCAGCCAACCCCGACCCTCCGGCAAAATCCGTCAATGCATTGGAGGCATCATGGGAAAGGATGCCAGCGGCGATATCGAAGGAAAGTAGTCCGCCAAAGGACGTGATATAAGCTATTCCATTTGGAGTGATAGTGATTCCTGAAGGCGTTACGCCTAAATCGACGGGCGCGCTGGCGCTGTCTGTTTGAGAATCAATGACAACGAGTTTGCCGGTAATATCAGCATAGTTGCCAGTACATAATACTAAAACGTTATCGTTGCTATCTACAACAACGTCGGTTGGATTTGTTTCAACATTGATGGTTTTAACGCTGTTGGTCACCGTATCAATGACGGATACGGTGCCTTGACCGTAGATAGTTTCGTCGCCGTAGACCACCCCGGTATTGCAAACGTAAACTTTGCCATTAGCGAAAGCTACGCCCCACGGCGCAACTCCGACGTCAATGCTATCGACAACGGTTTTGCTAGATAAGTCTACGACCTTTACCGATTGTGTCCAATTGCTGGATACGTAGGCTTTGGTATCACTTGCAAAAGTAATCTTCTCCGGCATAGTGCCATCCCCAATATCAATCATGCCAGCAGTTGTGTTGCTTTTCAGGTCGATAATCTGAACGTTATTGTCTTTTGCATTGACGACATAAGCAAAATCTCCCTGCATTTTTATGTCCGCTGGCACCACGCCAACGTCAATAGATATGTCACTGAGAAACTCACTTTTATCTATATCGAATATGGAAATTGTCTGCGCCGCGCCATTCACGACATAAGCGGCGTTAGCAATTTCCAGCAGCGTTTCATCGTCCTCTTCACCGCAACCGGGGAAGAAAGCCAATAGCCCAATAATGATAAGTGAAATAGCGACAATGACTTGTTGGTTGTACTGTGTTTGCGCAACCAACATAAAACGTAATATTCGCATTTTTTGTATCCTCCTTTGTTTTTGGGTACTAAAGTGTGTCAGAGAAAATATGACAACGAATACAAAGGATTAAACGAATGTGACTATACGTGGATTCGAAGGGGACCCAGGCAAATTTAAGAACTATAGCATCCGTGATGCGTAATGATTACGTATTACGTTTTACGTTCAAGCGTGCTATTGCATGCGACTATTTATCCCACAAATCCACATTGACCCACGAAAGCTATTCGATAAACTTTCGTGGCAGTTAAATCCTTAAATTCGTTGTCTCGGAACGAAGTGGAGAGGCGAAGCGGCTTTTCATATTTGCAATCTCCGAATAAATTACATCAAAGAGCAATAGAAACTTTACATCTCCACTGCCTTCCGGGTAACGGATAATCTGCCATCAGTTGATAGCTAACATCAAAAGCGTTTTTTAATTCTAAAATAACGCCTAATTCAGTTGTGCTTATAATTTTTTCAAATCCAAGCTTGATATTGTGTATTACAAAAGGCTCCAACCACTTTGTATTTTCGCGGGTATAGTATCTTTTTCCCTTGTACAGTCCTTCAAATTGCGTCCAGATATTCCCAGCGCTTATGCGAATGCTATAGTTTCCAGAGTGTCTGGGCTGGTACAGCAATTGCCTTCTCAAACTATCCTCCGCTTTCAGGAATATATAGTTTGTGCTCAAATCCAATACGGCTTGTGAAAATTGGGATATTCGTAAACTTGCTTCTGCTTCAACCCCGCGAATATTCGCATCCGACAGATTCTCAGGAGCCCATTTCCCACCTATGCCTGGGCTCCACAAAATGCGGTCTTGAAAATGATTCTGAAAATAGGCAATGCTGCTCCGAATGGAAAACGCTTTAATCTGGGGGAGGTCGAAGCCCATTCCTGACTCGAAATCGACAGAGCGTTCTGGCTTGAGAAGTGGATTACCTTTTGCGAAAGCATCCTCCGGCCAGTAGAGGTCATTCATCGTCGGCGCTCTGTATGACTTACCAATGCTGCCCTTTGCGAAAAGATTTCCATTTTTGAAAAACTTTGCTAGAAAACTGAGCTTGGGGCTAATACCGGCGTCGAAATCCGTGTAATCATCCCAGCGTAGAGCGGGAAACAGGACTATTTGGTTGAGTTTGAGAGCATTCTCATTTATGCCGATGCACAATTCCTGTTGTGCGTATCCGCTTATTGAATTACGATATCGTTCGCCTAAAGAAGTGCTAGAAATATCCTCTTTTTTCAGTAAAAGCCCCAGCGTCAATGGAGATGATTCTCTCAGATGAATCTGCGTCTGGAACTCTCCTCCAATTACTTTTGTCCCGTGAGTGTCGTCGATTTTGTACATCCCTTCAGGATTAGCGTAATGCAAGGTTGAATCCCGTCCATAAAGATTTATCTTGCCTAGAATATTCGTCTGTAACTGATGTTCATAATTCATCTTCAGGGAGTTGGTTTCATCCTCTTTAAAAGCTTCAAAACTATATTGTCCAATCGCTCCAGGGTCGCCTTTATCGGCGTCGTAATGTTCTCCTGATAATGTGAGATGAGTGGATTCCGACAGACGCCAGCCCAGATTTGCAAAAATATTCTGTTTTGAAAACTGAGCGTTTTCCCTAATTTTTATTCTATTCCATTTATCCGTAAACTGAAATTCACCATCGCTTCTGCTCTGTGAAAATGAGACAAGCCCAGAGAATTCACCGAATTTACTCCCGATTTCCGTTCCCCATCCCAAAGAGCCGAAGGAACCAGCTTGCCCCCAACTCCGTATAAAATTGCTGCTAGGTCGCTTCGTAATGATATTGATAATTCCGCCCATCGCGTCGGCGCCATAGAGTGCGGATTGTCCTCCGCGGACAATCTCAACACGCTCTATGATGTTGAGAGGAATATTATCAAAATCCGCGCCGCCGCTTAAAGAATCATTCAGTCGTTCTCCATCGACCAATACCAATACTTGTGCCGAAGATGAACCGCGCATTGATACCATTGATGATGAGCTGATTCCATAGTTATGTACCTGCAAGAAACCTGATGTTTCCAGCAATTCCCCAAGGTCAGAACTAGTGCTTGAAATAATCTGTTTTTGTGAAATAACGGATGCGAAGGCAGGCACCATATCTAATGAGGAAGGCATTCTCGTCGCGCTGACGATGATTTCATCGAGATTAACAACAGCGCGTTTGAGTTGAAAGAGTACTTCCGCTGTTCTTCCAGATATTATCTGTACCTTCCTCACCTCAGCGCTATAACCGGACATACTCACCTTAATTTCATGAATACCGATTGGCACGTTTGTGATAGAAAATACTCCCTTCGCGTCAGAAAAAGTTACTGCTTCAGCTTTTACAATATTCACTTGAGCATTAACTATTGGTTGCTTCGCTTCCGCATCGACCACGACACCGGTGATATTTCCGTAATCGCCACTATCCGTAGCGAATACAGATTGAATGTTAATGAAAACAAAAATCAGAATAAATGAAGATAATTTTTTTTGAATATGCACTTTCTGTATTCCTTACTTTTTAAATAGAGGGCAAGGGAGCAAGTTACGCTTCACGTTTTACGTTTTACGCTTCTGCTAACCGTCACTATCCTCGTCACTCGCCACTTGATGTTCTTAGCAACCATACGAGGGGTTCAGGAGTTTCGTCAGTAAATCGGCTCTATTGACATAAAAAAATAGCCCTGAACCTCGAAGGCTTCAGGGCTATTTAAACTCTATCTCCCTGACCTTCCCTCGAAGGTCGCAAATTCGCAAACAAAGTCACGAATTAAGAGTAATGACTTGTTTTTTTCGCATGGCAGTACTCGCGAAAAAACATAAAAATGGACAGAGGCAGGTCTTCTGACTTACAGAGGTAACATCTTCTCGCGCCTTCCCAATCTAGTATTCGCGTCGATGCGCGAAAGCTAAAGATTAGTGGCATTATGGAGAAGACATCTCTGATTACAGCGGCGGGGCCGTGCTGGATTTGCACCAGACTTCCCTATTCTCCCGTCACAGATTACATCATCAAACTATGACAGGGCACCTCTACCAGATTTGTATTCATTTTTCAAGTGCCAAATATTATATCATATTGAAATGAACAAAACAAGAAAAAAATGAGGAGAAACCGAGTTTTTGGGAAAAACTCGGTTTCTAACACAACCCTCAATTCCTAATCAAAATTTGTTACGATTAATACCAAATCACTAATATCAACCACACCATCGCCATTGACGTCAGCGCGTGGGTCTGTTGGTGGTTTTTCACCAAAGTGTTTGGCCACAACAACTAAATCGCTGATGTCTATGATGCAATCTCCATTCACATCCCAGTCAACTAGCTCACACAACTCTAATTCAACTGATTCGTACAAACTCCAGATTGGCTCGTCCCTCGTGGCTACAGGACGCTCATTGATGTAAAATGTGATAACATCACCATCATCTGCGCCTTCATCTTCATCAGGAGTAGTTGGGTCATCGCCATAGACATGCAGCAAATACGCGCCTTCATGTTCCACTGTATGCACACCACAGATAGTACCTTCCGGGTCTTTCGCGGTAATGACATCACCGATTTGTACCGGCTGTCCATCCAATATGGTTGCAACACTCCAAAAATCGCAAAAGTAAGGGGTAAATGAAATATCAACAGGCGTCTGCGTTGGAATAGAAGAAGTGGGCGCGTAACCTTCTGTCGGATATACCAGTTCCGCCTTCTCAACATCATCTTTGAGTCTTATCCAGTAACCGTAATGGGGTTGTAGATTGTGCAAGTCGTTTAGAAAATCCGGGCGATTGGCATCCCACGTTTTCGGGCCTTCTTCGCCGGAGTAACCGTGGGCCCATGTATACTGCCCATCGATTGATGAGAATGCATGCTGAATTGAATCATTCTCCTTTGGCAAATAACCGATGAGATTGGGACCTTTATGCAGCGTGATTGGTGTATCCACGGCAACCTCGGATTTGCCCGGCGTCACCGTCATGTCCGATGCCAATGTCAAAGTCATCGGCGCGGTCACTTTGATTAAATAACCGTGATATGGGTCTAAGTGCAGGAGTTCATTTCTTTCGCGCGTAGGAACAAAACTTTTCAGACCAGGCGCTATGGCTGAATCTTCATATATTCCATCATCTCGGTCAGGGTAATCCGGGATGTTGGGATTGGGATAGTTGGTGATGTTATCTATATTGTGAAAAGTTTCCACCTTTATATACCGGTCTTTTATGGAACATAACACTTCTGGAAGAGTATCCGCGTAAGTACCATTATATTGTGGTAAAATACGAAACGAAATGAGATTCCAGCCTTCCTCAAGGGGGATGTCTTCTGAAGGCTGACCTTGAGCGGCAAGCTGAATTGCGAAGCAAGCAGGAGGAGGAGGCAGAACACCGGGTATCGGACAGTTACTCTGGAGTGGCAGACGAGTGTCAAAATCAATATTGAATTCGGTCGCAGTAAACATAATCCATGTTTCTTCATAGCAATAGGTATAGAATGTATCATTCAATTGGAAGGAATTCAACCCAAGGAAGATGAAATCTCCATCGTCGAAGCCTTCGTCTTCATCGGTGGTTGGGTCATCTCCATAGGCGTGAATGGTGTAAGAGCCTTCCTTATCGACAACGGTAACACCTGCGATGACATCATTGTCGGGCTCTTCATCGTTATTCTTGTCGATGGCAATAATGACATCTCCTACTTGCAAAGGCACTTTGGCCTCACCACTCATCCAGTGACTTTGCCCCTTACTCAGAAATGCTGCAGAATAGGGTGTTAGTTTGATAGTAGGAAGAGGCAGCAAGTAAAAATCAATTGTCGCTGGAGTAATTTGAGGTGATATCTGAGGAATGTAACCCTCCGCGTATACGCGCAAATCATATTTTTGGTCGGTTTGGACATTGAGAATACTGTAACGTCCTTCGGCATCTGTCAACACTTCCGCACTTTTCTCACCATTTAGAAACGCTTGAACCGTCGCATCGGCAAGAGGAATATCTTCAGAAGAAGTAACTTTACCTTCGAATACGTTAGCTAATGCTGATGAACTTATAATAACAAGCGAAAAAAAGATAATGGGTACTCTGAAGAAATTATAGAAATTATGCATAATTGGTCTCCTATCGCGTGAAACGTAAACTTTCGTGGCAGTCTAAAACGTAATTACATCGGCAGCCGTACCTGCATTCGTTTTGCTAAAATAGCATGCGCTTGAGTTTCCCGCTATTATGTGACATGGTACTAAGTTACAGAAGCTCGCCTAATATTTTCGAGTTGGATTTCTCTTCCACGATGAAAGGCTGTTACTGTGACAGTCTCTTCCCACAAAGGCCTAACAATATCCTTCATCATTCCTTCTGGAACTCTAATGTTGTGAGACTCGCCGTTTTCATCAATGAGTCCGATTGTTTTCTTCTCGCTACTAATTGCGTTTGCGTATAATAATCTACCCGTGATAGTCGCCATCTTTCCTTCTGTGTCTGAATCTTCATCGAGTCGGCTTTCGTCAGAATAAAGATGTCGCTTTTTATTTGCTCTTTCAAACAGTTCTCTGAGTTCCCCAGCTATTTCTTCAGGTGGATGCCCGGCAAGCCCCGCGGCTATAAGCCGTTCAGCTTCACGAAATTCCTTGCAGTCGAGCGCAAGCGAAGCAGCACTGCGGTATAGAACTGAGCGGGTCGGTTCAGATGATGGCTCATCTGGCACCAGTCTAGCGGCTTGAGCCTCATATTCAAAGGCTTGTCGTGACAACTGGTCGGATTTTTCCAAATTTCCTCTGAGCTTGGCAACGAAAGCCATCTCAGCTAAATCCATTGCTTCTTTGTGTAGTTCTCTAATGCTTTTCATTTTTTCACCACCTTCGACAATGGTGTGCTAAACTCAACAACAACTATATACGCAGGTAAACCAAGACTATCTGACGGTTTTACTTGCTCTAATTTCTGTCTCACAATAAATTGCGCCAAGGAAACTCCCGCATTCATGAACTGCCGCTTCGCCGATTCGTCCGCTTCGCGGGGCTTCGCCTCCATTTGCTCATCGCGTGGAGAGGAATTGGCGCACCTTTCCGGTAGTTATATCCATCGCGACGTTGGATCATCTGACAATACTTCTGATTAATACCTTGCACTCGCCCAGATTGAGTGCCAATATCAAAGCTACCAGTAGCACGCACCATGACACGACCAACATGAGTACCTGCTCTCTTGCCCTTTGGAACAACTGCTTTGACAATATCGCCTGTCTGGAAGCCAAAGAATTCCTTCTGTCCAGTGCGATGTCGTATCGGGAAACCGTACTTGTTCGTACCGCACATCTGCCTTGAACCATGCCCAGTAGCGATAATAGTCAATGGAGTAGTTCCGTAAGCCGAAGGCGTCGGTGAGCGAAGCGAACATATTCCCTCGACCTGCAAGACTTCAGGTGTTGATACTCCCACGCAAGTAGCGTCAAGCCAATGTGTTTTGGGCAACTGCCTAATGCTGCGGTTATATTTGGTTCTGCCACCACTACCGGTCTCAACTGGCAGTCCAGTTGCTTGAATACGTCGATATAACTCCCACCGTGTGGCATTAACAGCGGCGGCATCTTTCAACGGCTTCTTTGCTTGCGCCTGTACTTGTGGATACCCAAATTCCTCTGCCGTTTGATTGCCCTTGCTCTGTTCGCTTCGCTCACCGACGCCTGGCGCTTCGCTGGGCTTACGGAACTACGTTGCAGGAAACACAAGCAATCGTCAAGTTGCTGACTCTATTGCTGCCACCTCTTGCCCTTGGCATTATATGCTCTACTTGAAGTGGCACATTCTCCTCACCGCAATAAACGCACTTGTGCCCGAACTTCTCAAGCAAATATTCTCGTACTTCGTAACCAGATAACTCTCCTTGCTGATACTCAACACCGCTTATCTCTGGGTTCTGCATCGCTTGTGTATCGAAGCGAACCAGTTCGAGACTAATGGCTGTAATCGGACATAACCGATACAATCGTCTTATCCATGTCTCAATGTTCTCTACCCGGCTACGAAGTGACGGTGGTAACCATCCTTTCGGGCGTCTACGGTTTAAGAAGCGTGGCTTGCGGTAACGAGTCTTTCTGCCCCTTCTACCTCGACGAATAGCTCTGCGACTATCCATTGACTGTTTTATCTGTTGACCTCGATGTTGCAATTCAGCAGCGAATACTACAGCTCCTGTATCATCATTGAGAAGAGCTAACCCCGTTGTCTTGCTCCCTGGGTCAATCTTTAAGCGAAGCTCTTTGGTGTCAGGTTCGAATACTTCGTGCTTCATAATAATAGTGAACGGGTAACGTTTATATACTGCTGCGCGCCCTGATGATAGTAACTTCCTTGCCCATCCGGTGTGGACGGGATTGAGCGGTTGCTTGTTTATATCTAAGATAAATACGTAGTTCATGATGACACCTCCTTACCAAAAAGGTAAGGGTAATGGTCTCCTCGATAATGTTGGGATAGCTTGTTAGGCGCGGTAGCACCGCGCGGCTTAACACACCGTTCCTACTGCTCAGAACTTTTAATGTTAAGCGATAGAGCTATAAACTGGAGAAGCATTCATAGGTATCATGACTATCCCAACGTAGCACTCTAACGTGGTGTTATCCCGCAAAGCGGGAAACCTTCCACGTGCTTAATCTGGTCAACTAACAGCATTCAAGCTGTCGCATTTATGCGTGCAGTAGTTGACGCTTTTGGGTTTCATCATCGGAGAACAATCATTTTTCGCGTAGCATTAAAAACCCCCGCGCGTATATGGTAGAAATAAACGCCACTGGAAACCTGTTCACCCTGGGCATCCCGACCATTCCAATATGCTGCTTTGTCCTTTGTTGTATAAATTCCCGCGGCTTTTCTCCCCAAATGTATAGTTGTAATCAATCGCCCGCTGATGTCATAAATCTGAATCTGCACATCGGCATCAATCGCCAATTGATAGGGCATCCATGTTTCTGGATTAAAGGGATTGGGATAGTTGGGAAGTAGTGCTGATGTGCTAGGCATGCCAAAGGATGCAGCAACTTCGGAATACTTCTGACGGTTTTCGATGATTTTGATGGGAGCAGGTGGTGGTACAGTAATAAGAGTACTCTTCCAACTCCACCCATCGCCGTCATTGGCAACGGTTAAAGTCACTGTGTAAGCGCCGCCTTGCACATAAGTATGAGATGGAGATTGTTCCGTGCTACTGCTGCCATCCCCGAAATCCCACAGCCAGCGCCCTGGCAGTTCGGGAATGCCGGTCGAGGTATCGGTGAACTGCACAGTCGACGCTCCCTCGTCCTGGGATGTAAAATCAGCGCGGAGATATTGCTCACTACTAAAGGACAGAGGAACATTGTCAAATTCTCTGTTCGGCATCCACTCAAGGCCCTGGGGTGTGTAGAAATATTGGTTATTCAATACAAAGGTTATCTTATCTCCTTTGCGGAAGCCTTCGTCTATATCCGTCCGCGCGTTGTCCCCATACGCGTGAATCAAGTATTCACCAGCAGACTTTCCAATCATATCATACGTCACCGGCACTCCCATAGACTCCACTGCTCCTACAGGTACGCCCGTCGTGTCAATGGCTAAGATTACATCTCCGCGTTCCACAAGCACGCCATCCAAAGTAACCTCATCGCCTGACACGTCACTGGAGGTCATCGTGGGGGCAGGGAAAGAAGGCAATGGTTGAAGTTGGAGAATGGCATCCTGAGTAGAAGCGGTGATGTCATCAAGCGATGCCGGGAAATAGAAGGAGGCAAAAGCGCGAATCTGATATTGTTGCTCTTCGGCAACCTGTTTCAGGGTGTAGCTTCCATCGTTCGTTGAGGTTTCCACATCTTGGAGTACTTTACCCTCGTGGCGCAGTTGCAATTGCGCCGAAATATTCTTGCCTGTGAAAAGGTGTCTCAGCACCTGATTATCTGCCGCGGAGAGCACACGACCAGTAATCTCACCACCCGATATAGGAGTCTGCAAAACAATCTGCTGGCTAGTGGTCTCTGTATTCCCGTCAGCACACGTTACAGTAAGAATAACAGTGTAGCTGCCGTAATCGGGGAATGTATGCTTAGGAGATAGTTCGACGCTGGTTGAATCATCATGCCCAAAGTCCCACACATGCTCAATGATGTTACCTGTAGAATTATCCGTAAATTGTATGTCTAAATCAGAAATGTCGTATTCAAACGCGGCTTGACACAATGGAAGAGGTTGCAAAACAATCTGCTGACTAATGGTATCTGTCCTTCCATCATCACACGTCACAGTAAGACTAACATTATAGGCCCCATAATCGGGGAATGTATGCTTCAAAGAAGGCTGGTCGCTGGTGGCGTTGTCATGCCCAAAGTCCCACGCCCATTCGGTGATATTGCCCTCAGACGCATCTGTAAATTGCACCTCTAAGTCAGAAATCTGATATTCAAAGGCGGCTTGACATGGCGGAGGTACTAAAATAATCTCTTGGCTGGCAGTATCTGTCCT
>SDBU01005373.1_pt1 | contig 15359 bp, 15 predicted proteins | sample 2277071 | NCBI WGS metagenome assembly SDBU01 (sample SAMN10397929, study PRJNA504765) | marine sediment metagenome | isolation source: marine sediment core GS08_GC12, 126 cmbsf | place: Arctic Ocean: Gakkel Ridge, Loki's castle | collected 2008
AACCAGCACCCAAAATCCAACGACGACAGCCGGGGGTAGCTATGGTATTGGTGATAGCGCTTACCTCCTGGTTCAGGGCAATATTACGCCTGGGGCTACCATAACCTTCCATGTAACCAATGCGGATGGTACCGCTATTGCCGATGTGACCGCTACTTTTGAGGTTGGTGGTGGGCCAGATTTGAAAGACCTATCAGTGACTATAGAACCTGAACCTGAACCTGGGCCTGGGCCAGCACCTGGTGCACCCACCTACTACACTGATACTAACCTGTTCGGCACCGAGACGAGATTTCGTATTAGCAGTGCTGGCAAAATACTAGAGACAATAGAAGCCACCTCTGAAGATGGCATGCTAACCATAACTATACCCACGGGCACTATTGCCCTAGATATAGAGGGTGAGCCACTGGATACTCTTGAAGCGGCTGTTGATGAGACACCACCTGACCCGCCTGAGGATGCCCACATTATCGGGCTAGCTTATGACTTCGGTCCTGACGGGGCCACCTTCGACCCACCGATAACCTTAACCTGGAGCTATGACCCTGAGGCTTTGCCTGAGGGTGTTGCTGAAGAGGATCTGGTTGTAGCCTATTATGACGATGCAACCGGCGAATGGGTAGAGCTGGACTGTGTGGTTGATACTGAAAACAACATCATCACCGCTTCGGTGGCACACTTCACTACCTTTGCCATTATTGGTGTGGTACCGGTGGTAACTCCGCCAGAGGAAGAAGAAGTATTGCCGCCAGAGGAAGAAGAGGTAGTGCCACCAGAAGAGGAAGAGGTAGTGCCACCAGAAGAGGAAGAGGTAGCAGCACCGGAGGAAGAGGAAGAGGAGATAGTTCCACCAGTGGAACCAATAATTCCGCCAGCCAAACCAGGGATTAACTGGGCTCTGATTGGTGGGATTATAGGTGGGGTGGTGATAGTAGCTGGATTGCTCTATTACTTCCTGGTGTTTAGACGTAGAGCATACTAGGGGACAGAAATGAACAAAGCTATCAGACTTCTCTTAGTCGATGACTTTGAGCTTGTTCGCCAGGGGTTGCGGTATATGCTGGCACCGGAGGAGGACATGGATGTTGTGGGCGACTGTGATGCTGAGGAAGCCTCCTCCAAGATAGCAAGGCTCTACCCGGACATAGTGCTTACGGGTATGTCAGGGATTATCCGCAGTTTGAAAAGAAACCTGGATTATGGTGATGTCATCGTCTTAGCCGAGTCTTTGGATTATCGGGCTGAGGCTCTGGAGGCCGAGGCAGCCAGCTACCTTCTCAAAGATGTAACACGTGTGGAACTTGCCCAGGCCATTAGGCAGGTTTATTCCGATAGGCCGTTAGTTGTTAAAGAAACAGTTGAACTGGTCATACCTCCACCGGACAATGCTGCCCAGCTATTGAGATTTATGTGCCAACTGGGAGAGATACTTCATGATAATTCTGCTAGCATTCTATGGGAAGCTGTCTCTCGGGACTGCGATACTGTCATCACCATCCTGACACAGCCCGCCACATCCTCCAGCCTCCTAATTAAGCTAGCTAATATGCCCGAGGTAGATAAAGTAGAGGAGCTGGCAGGAGGCGCCTTTTCCAGCTTACCGAAGAGGTTTGGGTTTCTGCCGAGGCTAGGAATCAGCCCCAGCAAAAGGTTCAGCGTAACCCTGGAAGAGACCGGCGTAGCTCAGAAGATAGTCAGAAGGTGAAATCCGAAGATTGAGTGTTACAAGGTTATGAAACTGAACACGAGGCTTTTTGAGTTATATAAGGGGAGATACGGGAGCGTACCTAAGTTAGCCCGGGCGATGGGAGTATCGCACAACCTAATTTACAAGGTAAGAAAAGGCAAGCGTGGCATCGGCGGAAGGTTCATTATCGGGGGAATAAAAGCCTTTCCCGAATATAAACTTGATGACCTTTTCTATGTTGACTCAGAGGGCCAGCCAGTGAAAAGTTCTAAGAAGTGGTCCGAGTTCCGTGAATATGCTCTCCAAAAATATCCTAACGAACTCGATGAAGACCTTATTATTATGATTGAGGATTCAATTGAGCGCCGAAGGGCAAAAAGACATAATGACGATGACAAGTAACAGGAATGAATTCGGTAAAACACTTAAGCAGCGAAGACTACTGATACCACTGACACTCCGTGAGCTAGCAGCCAAGTCGGGCGTATCGTCATCACACCTTGGTCGTGTAGAACGGGGAGATCGTTTCCCCTCAGGCCATATCCTACGTAAAATTGCCAAGCCTCTGGGCGTTGATGAGAGCCTGCTCATGACCATGGCTGGCTACCTACCCCCTGAGTCTAGTGAGGAGTCTGGACTTTATAGGCAACTGGACCCTTATGTGGCTAAGGTGTTATCTGAAGAGCCGGTTCATGTCCAGCGCACTATGGTCACCCTGTTCATTATGTTGAAGCAGGCCATAGCCGAAAGCCTTTTGAGGAATGAGTGATAAGGCAAGTAAGGGGACAAGTATTAAGCCTTCTCCTAGACTATCCTGATGCGACCTATGAGAAGATAAGAAGTATTGTCGGCTGCTCAAGGCAGAGGGTTCACCAGATTGCGAAGAGCGCTGGGTTAACAAGGAAGAGAAGGCCTCCTCATTATCGGAGTGATGTAACTGTAGACAAAGTGCTTGAGCTTTATCACCGTGATTTATTGCTAAAAGAAATAGCCCCAATCTTAGGCTGCTGTCCGAGCACTGTTAGGAGTCGATTAAGAGAAGCAGGAATTACCGCAGGTGAGTGCTTTTCAAGGAGCATGAAGCTCGACTGGCGGGGCAGCTACCACTGCCGTGATGATATAACAGCAGAGAGAGTTCTTAATCTCTACCACAGTGATAGCTTGCCAATTAAAGAGATGGCGAAAACTATGGGGTGTGACCAAGTTATTGTTAGAAGACGATTAATGGAGGCAGGAATTTCTAAGAACGAGCGTTTCTCAAGGGGTGCAGTAATCAGATGGGAACGAAGGAAGCACAAAGCATCAAGTGTGTGAAAACTTCAAGAGTTCACAGCACTGGCTGCTTGGTGCCAGCTCAGGACTGTCCTCATCACATCTGGGGCGCTATGGTGTGACAAAGTAACAAAAGCAGTTTTGTTGAGCCAAACATTAAGAATAGGCTTCTATGCTTCTAATCTACTCTTTATCTAATTGCACAAAGTAGCGTAATGTTACCTCAGGGGTAAAAAGGTTCCTTTGTTGCATCATGGCCTTACACCTATCGCTCAGGAGTGAACTCTAGCGCACCTTTTTATCAGAAAACCGTATTTCCATAATCCATTTTTTTACTAATAAACTAGTTTAATGGCTTCTTCTATGAAACACTTCAATTTGCTTACTTAATTAGTCGGTGGTAATATCTACACAAAGAAATGATTAACGCCAAAGAAGAAAACAAGCAATACTTCGGCTTCCAGTGGCATATCACAAATAGATGTAATCTTCGATGTGCTCATTGTTATCAAGAGAATTATTCAGGTTCCGATGAACTTGGGCTTGATGGACTCAAAAATATTGCTGATGAAATTATCAAAACACTAGCCAAATGGGGTAAGAAAGGTGATATCGCAATAACTGGGGGTGAGCCTCTATTAAAAGAGGGGGTCTTTCCTCTCATAAATTACCTCGAATCCTTTGATGAGACTGCCTCTTTAGATATACTCTCTAATGGAACCTTAATAAACGAAGATATTGTAGAGCGTATTCGAGATTTAAAAAAGGTTAGATGTATTCAGATATCGTTGGACGGGGCTTCTGCCGAATCCAACGATGCCATACGTGGGCAAGGTACATTCGAGAAAGCTGTATCAGGCATACGTTTATTGAGAAAGAATGGGATAAACGTTAATGTTATGTTTACGTTGCAGCGTAGGAACGTGAGGGATGTTCCTTCAATTATTAATCTGGCGGTGGCGGAAGGTATAAGCTCTTTAACAATAGAGCGATTTGTGCCCACTGGTTCAGGGGCCAAAATTAGGGATGAGTTACTTTCGCCAGAGGAAATTAAAAGAGTGTTTTGTTACATTTCTGAGCGTGCTGAGCAGGAAACAAATAGAGATGGGCTAACTTCTATTTCGCGCTCCCGGCCATTATGGGTAATGTGTGATAGAAGCTCTTGTGGTGCTGACATGCCTAATATGGACGCTGCCGGTGGCATTTGCTCGATTGGGCTTGATGGACTATGCATATTGCCAGATGCAACAGTATTAGCATGCAGAAGGCTACCCATTCCGATTGGTAACCTAAGGAATGATTCTCTTCTCAAAATATGGCATACATCCGACCTTCTATGGGAAATCGCAGATAAGCATAATTTGAAAGGGAAGTGCAATTCGTGTGAATTTATTGTAAGATGTAGTGGTTGTAGGGCTATGGCTTACGCTTGCACTGGAGATTACCTTGCAGAAGATCCTCAGTGCTTCAAATAAATGAACCATCAAGGAGGTTGAGATGCATCGGATAGAAAATTATGACCCTTCAAAGAAACCTAGATTCCGAAACAGCAGCGAAATGACTACCGAGCAGCTAAACGACCCCGACTTCAGACTGAAACAGCTTGCAGAGCTAAACAAACACCAGGCTGTAATTACTTGCAGTAAATGTCATCACTGCAGATAACGAAGATAAGAATGCCCAATCCTAATAGAGTGAACCATAAAGACCTTGTCCTACAGTTGGAGAAGTACTGGCGCGGAAAAGAATCTGTAAATCTGAAAACTTATAGCGGACTAGATGAATGCCCAGAGTTCCTGCAGGATTTGAAGAAAGCCCAACAAGATGTTAAGAACGCCGGGCCAGAGGAAGAATTTTATCACCAGGGGAGCCTCCCTAGTGACCTTGTTGTGGTAGAGAAGAAATTCGAATTGCCAGACGAAACCTCGGATGCCTCCGCCACAAGACACAAAGCTAATTATTATACACTCTTTCTTGCAATATCCTCAACAAAAGCTTTGAATGTCAGGACATTGAAGGGCAAACCATATAGAAAAATGGAGAGGAGGCTCTCATTCTATTTATATTACTTTTCTCGAATTGTCGAGCCAAGGAGATTTCGTATAGTCAACGTTTTTCCGAAAGCAGTAACCATTCCTCGTAGGTTTAAGATTCTTTGTAAAAAAGACGGATTCGGAATTTCAATTATTGATATGGAGGACGAGAGCTATACAGCGGAAATCGAACCAAAATCATTAAGTGAGACAATCGACGATAAATTCAAAGAGTATATTGATACCCCAGAAAACCTGGGGGAAACACTGGACAAGATTCGGGTAATCATAGATAAGAAAGGTACGTCAGAGCTTAAAGAGGCGGTTAAAAGTGAAGCTAAAGATTTCACGCTCTTCTTCGAGCAGTACATAATTGATGCTACCGATGCAATTGCCGGTATCAAGCCGGGCGATTTCGGAAGAAGATATCTTGATAAACAACTATTGTTTCAGATGTATGAGCTCAAAAATATCTCTTACCGGGACACTATCATAGAACTAGTCAATGAGCATCTTGACGAACATATGGACGATTATCAGTTCGTGGCAGAAGCATTACACAAATTGTGGATAAGGAATTTGAATATAAACTACACTACATTCTTAGAAACTTACGAACCTGCCCTGTTACATGTTTTTGCCGAAGTAAAAGATGAAAGTATTTATCGAGATCATTACCTACATCAATTTCAGGTATTTCTAATGGGCTTATATTTCATTGACTGCTTTTACGAACGGTTCGATAGATATACGAAACCAGAGGTTTCTTGGTTAATTGCGGCAACGTTTCATGACATGGCATATCCAATTCAAAAACTCGATGAGTGGATTAATAAGTTTTTTAAAGAAGCGTTTCTAGCCAAAAAGCTTGGGCATATAGAATTAAACTCTCATTTTATCAAGCAGGGATTCTTGCGGGCTTTCAACTTTATTATGGAGCGGTTCTGCAGCAAAATCATGAAAGAACCGTTCTGTAGTGATTGGCTGGCTAAAGAAAATGATGTCCTACAATTCTTCTATGAACATATTACTGGCCCTAATAAGCAGCATTGCCTCTTGAGTAGCTTATCCTTGCTCAAACTGGTGTACGAAAAATATCCTCGGAAAATAAAAGTGGATGATATTGAATTTGGTATAATATTTAAGGAAATTATTGTCCCAAGCGCTCTCGCTATTGCCTTACATGACGATAATGTTTGGGGAAAGCTAAACAATGATAAGTATTGGAAGGCAGGTCGAGGAAATTGCCCGCTCCCTTCTTTGGAATTTGAGCGTGACCCGTTAAGTTTTTTATTGGCCTTTTGTGATTGTGTGCAAGAATGGGGAAGGCCCCATCTAAAGGACAAAAGAAAATCAGGCATTGGTAAAAAGAAGGAAGCGGAGGACGATTTAGCCAGTATTTTCCGTTTAAAGAATATGGAAATTAATCCCAAAAAGGGGCTTCAAGTTACATTATATTCACCTAAACACGATAGTGCAGACCCAAAATTCACTAGGAAGATAAAGGAATTGGAAACCTTGCAGCAATTCTTAATACAACCCGAAGGATTAGAGTTCACTATATTCTTGTTAGATAAAAATGTGCAGGGAGAACCGCTACGATTTTCCATGACGGGCCCCTCTACTTCCTCTCAGAAGTCATATCTTGCGAAATAGACTACTGTAATCAATTTAATGAATGGTTTATGAATCAAATCACGAAATCAAAATAAGCCAGAAGATAACCTTGCTTTTTTCATCTTATTGTTAACTCCACTAAAAAGGTTCGCTAAATTTCACGCCTGAGGGCTAGGCGTGAAACTATGCCGTAAAAAAGGAACCATTTTAGATAATTAATAACAGGGCTGTTACAAATTGCTTGGTGGCATTAGGTTATCTTCATTATCCCATTCTGGAGATAATCTCTTATCTTCAATCATTGCCCTTGCTACAACTCTAGGTATTACATAAATATTACCGATGTCAACTTTTTGTTGAAAAGTGTCAGAGGTATATGAAACGATTACTTTAGACGGGAAACCTCCAAAAAGAAGTTTTAATCCACCCAAAAATGTTCCCACGGTATCGTGTGCTGCTCCACATGACCGGCAATAAAGACAACCGTGTTGAAGGCCACTAGATTCTGTATACCAGTAAGCGAATACAAAGGGTGTTGTTGATGTATTTTCTTGGGAGGCATGCTTACCACATATATGACAACGAAATTTGAATTTCATATTAGCCCGGATTATAGACTACCAAGTTAATAATATCAAAAGGAAGATTTATAACACAAGCAATCTTTGTCTCCTTCTTCTTTTTCTCCTGTCCTTTGAGCCTGATGGTCTCCCTAAACGTTTACCCAGTGCCCTAACCCTAGCCAATCCGGCTTTTGTTCTCTCGCTTCTGCGCTGGCTTTCCATTCTAGCTACCCAGCCGGTTAGGGCATATAATAATTCTGCCAATTCCCCAGGAGCTTCAGTCCAGCTTTCTTGGTAGGAGAGCACCTTAACTCCACAGACGGATAGCTTGTGAGCAAGGCTCAATATCGCCAAAGCTCCTTCACGACTTAGACGGTCCAGTGCCCAGACCAGCACCACCTGAAACCTTGCCTTCCTGGCATCAGCCAGCAGTTTGGCCAATTCTTTCTGGTGCCCGGCCTTCCACGCAGATTCCTCTTCCTGGTAGACAGCAACCACCTCGAAGCCACGCTGCTTGGCCCACTCGGCAAGCACAGTATATTGATTCTGGACATCTTGCCCGCCAGTGCTAACCCGATTGTAGATACAGGCTCGCATATCGCCTACTCTTCCTTCAGCCCTTGGTCGTTAGAATCCCAAAGAGTTGCTTTAATAGGGTAGCTTTCCTGAACCTTAATTTATTCCTTTTAGCCCACTGGAATAAGGTCCAGCTTTCTTGAGGTGGTCCGAACTTACGCTCGAAAGCCTCCCTCCTGAGATAACTTCTGCAGTATTGCCAACTTGCCCGGCGCCGAGTGATTATATCGGCCAACTGAGTGACTTCTTCCTCTCCTGCCTCTTGTAATATCACGTGCGTGAGTTCGTGATAGATTGTTTCGCGGATTTTCATCAGACCTAAAATTCCAGTTGGGAAATCGTACATATCAACTAACACCTCAGGGCGATAGCCATCTTCCCACCAGGCCTCTCCCCATGTAATGTAACTGGGGTCAGACCAATAGGGAGGTTCATCTAAAGGCAGGAAATATACTTTGACGAGGTATGGGTCGACGCCGAGGTCCTTGCAGCACTCATCCCACAACGGTCGTACGTCCGTGATTTCCCACATCTTGTTATCCCCGTAGGTGCTTATCATTCTGTCCCTCCTAAAGACGATATCTTTTCATCGGCGGCAATAACTTAATAACTACATTAAGCAAGCTCTATTCTCTCAATTGAGAGTGGCAGCCCCGTTTTTCGATGCTTCGAGATAGCGCCTTTTTATCGTGTCACGACTGACATATTGTCCAGTAAGTTCCCGATAGGCTTCTGCCATTCTCGACCACCCCAGATTATCCTCATCCCTCAAGCGCAAAACTATCTCAAAATCCACCAAAAGCCTTGGCCTACCCGATAGTATCTTATGTATGGTCATATTCCCCTCCTTTCGATATTATTTACAGATATTGATATGTGATAATGTTTCATTAAATTATCGGGACGAAGTTTCTTATCCGACATATTGGGCACCAGCTCGTCTGGGTAACGCCATCTTTACAGGTTTTCAATGGCGGGTTGTGAGGGCACAGTTTACCTCCTGCCTTTACCCTATCCAGGACCTGGGCGCTGGAGAAGAAGGTAATGCGCCCACAGCCAGGACAATGAGCGAACCATCTACATTCACCGGTCCGATATATCATAGCTTTCGCCCCGCAGGGACATCCGAGATATATGTTCATCTTTGTCTTACCTGTATTTTTACTATTCATTCAATCTATCTACCTACCTACCTATTATTCTATCTATACCTTAATTACTCGATAGAATTTAGCTAATATATACGGGAATTACTATAGGGAATTCCCATCCAGAAACTTCAGGACTGCTCCCACTTTTTCTTTAAGAGACAGTTCCGGAGACAGAGGGGCGTCTTCCATCGCTACCTCAATATCCCCGTTCTTGTATCCCATACCTTCAAGGGCTGCTTTGACATCGCTGTCGTCACTGAAGGTATGTCCGGCACCGAGCACCTGTGGGAGCGGCAACTTTACTTTTTCTTCTACGAGCTTAGCCGTGTCCTTGTCTATTAACCCTTTGGCCAATAAAATCTCAGCCAACGGTTTATCCTTGGCAATATCTCCAATATATTCACGGAAGCCATCATAAATCTCCACTTCCTCTTCAAATCCTTGGACGGCAAAAGTGGTGAGAAAATAGTCATGTTCAGTAACCGTAATCCCCGGTGCTTCCAAGTCGCCCTTCGCCAGTAGAGAAAGCAGGGCTATCGGTGTAGTGAAAATCCCGGGTGTCAACCACTCAGAGTGTTCGAGGTAAAGGACTCCCAGCATCTCGCCTTCAGCTTCTACCTCCGCGGTGTAATAAGGATGACGTTCTATTAGCACACATTTTTTAAGTTCCAAACTAGCAGTTACCAGAATATGGGTATCAAAATACCAGGTTAGGCACGGAATGCTATCGACTACCTCGTATACTGCCCTCGGTACTACCTGTGATTGTAAATCGAGTTTCCATTTCGTCAGATTAGTAAGGATTTCAGGGAGTCTCTCAAATATTTTGTTTCCGGCCCACTTTTGAATTTGTTGATTGGTAGGCAGCTCTAACTCACACCAGTTTTCCGGCTCATACTTCACCAACTCCGGTGGGTGAACGAACTTCGGTTTCTTGCTCTTGCTAAGCTCTGCCTTGAACTTCTCAACCGCAGCACTTAATCCATCGATGTATTGGTCATGTTTAATCTGGGCTTGCTTTTGTCGCCTTTCTTCTTCTTTGCGCTCCTTGATGATGAGTATCCAATAACTGTAATCGAACGCTTTACTATTGAGAAGCCAAATACCGGGGGAGTAACTCTCTATTTTTTCATCTCTGCTCAAATACGCATCTATAGCTCCAGGCAAGCTACCAAGGAATTTCTCATACTCTTTCGGGGTTAAATACCTCTTGGCATCAGATAGCGGTGGGTCTATTTCTTTTAGCACCGCTAGACGCTTCTGTTTCTCTGCCTCCTGTCTTGCTTGTCGTTCCTTTTTCTCCACCTCCTGCCTCACTTTTTCCAGTTTCCGCTCGACGGCAGTTTTCAAGAGTGCCTTCAGGTCCCTTATCCAATAGAAAATATCCATCGAATATGGATACACTAGTAATGTAGCTTGCCCGCTGTCTTTACTGCACTTCTGAACCCAGTCTACAATTTTATCTGTGTATTTTTTGCGCTTAGCTTTCTCCTTTTCAACTAGGTCGTCTTCACAGAGCTCATCCAGGGACACGTCATCGCAAAGCTCCTTCAGCAGATTCAAATAACGCATAAAGGGATAAGGCTCCATTTGCTCCTTGTTAACCGGAGGAAGGTGCAATATGGGGGGCAGCTTCAAGGTTGCTTCATGCTCGTGCTTAACCATTATTACTCACGCTCACACAGGTTCTATTTACTCCGGTAAGATTTACTCAATCTCTCCCGTTGCATTGATTGTTGACTGACTCAATAGCTAGTTGATATCAATCTGCCCCCTAGCTACGGCAATCGCATTGCCGAGGTCTTCTGGCTTGGTACTCTTCACAAAGCGCTGCCAGCTATCAACACCCTCTGCGATAGCGAGATGGGGCAAGATTTGAAGACGCTGATAGCTAAGGCGTTTACCCAACTGCAATAACTCCCCATTTAAGAATGTTGGTGTTTTTACTGTCACATCGTCACATACGCTTGAATCCTGAGTGACGGTTGGTTCCGGAAGTGACGATGGCATCGTCACCACGCTGACTTTATCGTCATTCATGGGTCGTGCCTGTGGTGACGGTGTGACAGTATCTTGCCCAATATTCTTGATGACCACATTAGTACCGTGACGGGTATGTCCGGTGAAGGTTATCTGTATCCCTTCCTTTTCAAGGTTTGGCCTTACACCTTTCAGATTCTTGGTAAGCTGGTTAGGTAGTTTCGGCCAACCCTTGGCTTTCGTTTCAATATTCATCTGTTCGGCCTTTTGCGTCAGAGCCTTCAACAACTGACCCACAGTGCCCTCAAACATATCTTGGCTCTCCATGTACGCCATGAGAGCTTCAGTCACCAGATTAGCCTTCAAGGCCTCTAGCGACTGATGCCTATGTGCTTTGGCGTAGCCCTGCAGGAATGTCGTTTTGCCATAAGACTGTGCCTCAGCGATGGCACAGCCCCACCGCATCCAGTCGGCCATTCGCGGCAAGGAATGTAGTTTGATTCCATCGAGAATACCGAGCGCCAGCCACAGAGTATCGAAAATGCCGCCAAGGATTTCAGTTTTAGCCTCGTTAAACTTCTGCCATAACTCAGTCTCAGTGAGGCGCTTATCGTCAGGAATTGGCTCACACTCTAAAAGAATGGCGCGGTCTAAAAGGTCTGCCCTTTCGGCCATTAACTCTAATCCGTTAATGCCGATAACTCGCTGGAATTGATACAGGACGTCGTCATCATCGCTGTATAGCTGACGCTTGGTGAAGCCCTCGCCGGTAACGGCGCGGCATAGAAGGTCGCTCGTCTCTGTCGAGATGCGATGGATATTATCATACATGGCGCAGTAATGATGGGCGAGTTGCTGCACTAACTGCACTCTGTCACCGGCAAAGCTTAAAGTCGGAATCGCAGAGGGGTCAACCAGTGACTTAATGAACCTGCACTGTACGGTCTTACCGCTGCCAAATGGACCGTACGGTATGAGTATCGGATGGGGTATGTCGGGGACAAAACATGAGATTAGCCAAGTGATAAACAAACAATCCAGGTTATCGTCCGGTAACCGTAAGAAATCAAAGATCCTGGAGGCATCACCGCCTCGCGCAGGCTCAATTTGGGGTAGCATATGGCTGTACCGACGGAAAAGGACGGGGGGTTCATCTACTATCTGCCAACCATCCCTATCTATTCGAACCGCCCGCCATCTGTCATCGGCCAAGTCGTACCAGATACTATCGCTGTGCCAAGCAACTCGAACCTTGAGGTCATGCATCGGCCCGGCGAAGCGAGCTTTGCCTGATATTGTGGTCAACGCATCACTCATCGCCGAGGTGTTCGGAACCTTGTTCTCCTGGTTATAGAAGTGGTAGGCCAACCATTCTCGATACGACCGGGAATGCACTGGCCATATCTCTGAGTGATTGGTATTCCTATACTTAGCGTAGGCGTTGCCGGTCAGGTCATGGAACAAATAGTGTCCAGAGGCAATCCTCACCAGGGTGTCGGCCTGTGACTCGGCCTTTTCTGCACCGGCGGTGGTTTCAGTAATACCTTTGGCTATCGCCTCCACCTCATCATCATCTAGTGGGGGGCGGCAGCGTTGCCGATTGTGAAGCTGGAGTTCGGTAGATAGTTTCTCTGGACTGAACCTCTTGGCTTTCAGTTCACCCGCGAGACTTAATAGAGTATTGTGCCTCTTGCCTTCAGCGATGACATCAGCCCAGCGTTCGTCAGAGGTAACCAGACGCTCTTTCCGTCTCTTAACCTTATTGAATGCATCCTGCGGCAGTAGTGGCTCAATGTCGAACTGAGTTGTTTGCTTACCATTCAAGATAGCCTGAACAGCAGTGTCATCATCAGCGGCACCGGCACCATTTATGAAATGGCTGACGTTACCAGTCTGGTGCTGCCCCCAAGGCAGGCGTATGCAGTTGCCCAAATCCTTGGGCTTAGCCTGCTTGGGGAAAATCTCGACGGGGCAAGGCAGGGCTCCGATTTCCTTCTGGTAGCTTTCCAATCCCAGATTAGCCAGAGCTATGGCGTGACTAGCCGGTACGAAGCAAAGGAATAATCCCCAGCCATGCAGTCCCCGACCGCCGGTGTCCTCGGGTAAGAATAGGATACCTTTGCTCTGGAACCACTTTTTAAGCCACTCCAGTAGTATGTAGGCATCGGTTGTTTTGAGGTCCAGATCGTAACACACAAAGGAGCTATTACCTAAGTTGTTGACGGGATAGGTGGCGACAGTAATCTTACCCTTAAGATGACTCTTCAACAGATAATCCGGCATCTCCCGACGAATACATTCCCACTGAGCTCTCTCACGGTTCCATTGAGCAAACGCATCGGTGCGGCCTGTGAAGAACCTCCGAAGAAGCTCACTACGAGGGTCACTGTCTTGACTTCTTACGGCATGTGACGTGGCATTATCCGAGGATATAGACTCGCTCATAATCTTCCTCTCCTGAACCGCCAGGTGGTGGACAGGCAGCGGCATTGTATTTCGTAACCATGATGTCAAGTGTTGTCCTTCAATTGTTTGACTGTTGATTTGAGTTAGGGGTTTTCGGCTCTTGGAGCATTTTCTCCAATGCAATGCGAGGCACCAGCAGCCGCCGACCAATTTTTAGAACTGGAATTTCGCCTGCTTTCACACGATCGTAAGCCAGTTGTCTCCCAATACCCAAGAGTCTAGCGGTCTCCTCAATGGTCAAGGTTAACCTTTCTTCTTTCATTCTCTTCTCCTCTAACGATCTATTGTCTTGACTAATTATGTGAGATAGTCTACAATAGTGTCAATTAGACATTATATTGTCATTATAAATGTACAGGTTGGAGGTTTATGGATATGGGAAGACGCCAAATTAAGGTCAGTGACGAACTTGCCTATCGATGGTGTGAAAGGCACCGGCGAGGCGATAGTTACAGTAAGATTGCAACTGATGAAGGGTTTGAACGTCGACTCGTAGGTAGGGTGGTGACAAATTTTAATAGGCAGGCTTATCTTGATGAAGGAACTGCCTTGCGGCGGGAAATTCGTGCTGAGTTATTACGGGAGCACTTGGGAAAATTAGAGAAAGCCGCCTGGGAGTTACTGAGACTGACTGCGGCTCTATCTCTGGAGGAACGTTGCATGCGGCTGCAGAATATAGACGGGTCCTTGGCAAGTCTGGGTATCGAATCAGCCCTAATTAATAGGCTGAAGGTCCTGTTGGCTGAAACCAAGAAGCCTGTAAGTTCTACAGATTCCATTGAATCGAGACTGAGGCACCATATGTTTCAACGCGAGGCAACAGCCATAGTTAGGGATCTAAAAACTCATTTGCCCGATATCTGGATACAGATGAGAGTGTGGGAGAATACAGCAGCAGAGTATCAAGATAATTGGAGGAAACTCGAAAAACACGCCAACAATAATGATATACCGACCCCCTCACTTGAATCTGGCATTCAGGAAGGTTTACGGTATCTATCCATGTCTCAGGATGAGGAGAGCTTCCCCCCATATCGTCCTAACCCTCAGACGCCCCAAGAGATAGGGTTGTGGCTCTTTCGAAACCTTCGAGCTAGAGGTCTCCTTGAGTCGTTAAGGAATAGTTTTCGTGGGTTGAAAGCTAAATACGATTTGCTTGAGGGTATGATCATTCCCTCTGAACTACGCTATGCTTTACTGAAAAGGGAATGCGCCCATTGCCCGATGCCATAAAACTAGCGTTGTGAGGTGGCCAATATTTAGGCCACTGCGGAGCAACTAATATACGATAAGTAAAAAGTGAGTAAGGCCATGGTAGAGTCAAATAACAGTGAAATAACAACTCTTACCTTCGCAGTAAAGAAGACCGATAATGCAAAGGTTACGCCACGGTGGAGAGAAGTCTTAGTACAAAATGCTTCGTGTCCAAAATGCAGGAAAATAATGGTGGTCGTGGTCGGGGATAATATGTATAGCTACTGTCCAAAATGTGAGTGCTACTATATGGCGTATTAAAAGGAGGTAGTTGATGAGAGGTCACGTTGTAAAGAGGTATAAAGATAGTTATACTCTGGTGCTCAATCTGGGTATGGACCCGGCTACTGGCAAGCGCAAGCAGCAGTGGATTACCGTCAGAGGCACTAAGAAAGATGCTGAAAAGAGGCTCGCCGAACTTCTACACCAGCTCGATAACGGCACTTTTATTAAACCGGATAAAACTACTGTTGCGGAATATCTAAGAAAGTGGTTAGAAGACTATTGCAGTGCTAACCTGGCACCCAGAACAACTGAAGGCTACGAGTCTATCGTACGCTGTCACTTAATTCCCTCTCTTGGTCAAGTGCACTTGACTCAGCTGAAGTCGGAGTATATACAACATGTCTATTCAGAGAAGTTAGCAGCGGGACTAAGCCATAGAACCATCCGCTATATACATGTTACATTACACAAAGCACTTCAAGATGCGGTTAGGTTGGGAATAATAATGCGTAATCCAGCAGATGCAGTAAAG
>SDBU01005374.1_pt1 | contig 15358 bp, 25 predicted proteins | sample 2277071 | NCBI WGS metagenome assembly SDBU01 (sample SAMN10397929, study PRJNA504765) | marine sediment metagenome | isolation source: marine sediment core GS08_GC12, 126 cmbsf | place: Arctic Ocean: Gakkel Ridge, Loki's castle | collected 2008
GCCGTCCTCAGAACCTTCACCCGGTTCAGGTCGGCGGTCTTGATCTGCCGAATCACGTTTCTGAACTGCTGCTTCGGCAGCTTCACCTCGACGCCCATGTCAGAACCCCCTTCTTCCGTTAGGATCACCTTTGCATCCTCCAGAACAACGGCATCCGGCCCATCGTAACGAACCTTTTCGTAATGCCGCTGCCACTGGCGGACGAACTTATTCATTCAATCTCACACAGACTGGCTCGACCAGGAGCTGCTGCTCACCGAACTGGTGCTCACCGAACTGGTGCTCACCGAACTTGGACTCGACGATACACTCGATGTCGACACGCTCGATGTCGATATGCTGCTCAAAGAGCTCGTCGACACGCTCGATGTCGATATGCTGCTCGTCGACACGCTCGATGTCGATACGCTTGACGTTGACACGCTGCTTTCGCTGCTCGTCGATACGCTCGATGTCGACACGCTGCTTTCGCTGCTCGTCGATATGCTGCTCGAAGATACGCTCGATGTCGACACGCTGCTCGTCGATACGCTCGATGTCGACACGCTGCTCGAAGAGCTGCTTGACGTTGACACGCTCGATGTCGATACGCTGCTCGAAGACACGCTCGATGTCGATACGCTTGACGTTGACACGCTGCTCGAAGAGCTGCTGCTGGACGAACTTACGCTTGACGATTCGCTCGATGTCGATACGCTGCTCGAAGACACGCTCGATGTCGATACGCTTGACGTTGACACGCTGCTCGACGAACTCGATGACGAACTCGATGACGAACTCGATGACGAACTCGATGACGACACGCTCGAAGATTCGCTCGAGGGGCTGGACGAACTTGACGAGCTGCTCGAACTCGACAGATCCTCCATCGACAGGATCTGCAGCCGGTTCTCATGGTCGCTCGCCGGGCCGGGAAACTGAAGCGTCCCAGACTGGAAGTTCAGCACGTCCGGCACGCTCACTTCTCCGGTCGTCTTGGTATCGACGAGCACGGCCTGCCAGATCGTATTGCTCGGCAGAGCTTGCGTGGTGTTCTCGACGGTCCCGCCGAGCGTGACGTTGACCTGCGCCGCCGGAGCTGAATCGTCACCCGCCCGGTGCATCCGGGTGATCGTCAACACGCGGCTGGTCAAGCCGACTGCGTGCCCCAGCCAAAACGTACAATTCTTCATTTTACTTTCCTCCAAACAAAAACCATGGCAATAACGATGATTTCCATACAAAGAAACCATTCATATCGCCGCAGTCTCTAATGGAACACCTAGACGATATTTATATCAACTCGTACGCTAAACAGCTGTGGAAACCTGAAATTTGTTTCTTCTTCTGATCTCCCATCCCTTATGTATGCCTTGACTTCGTTCTTCAGACGTTCTGGCTGCTTGCCTCTTAATAGCAATGGCACTACGCTCTTCCACCGACTTCTTTGCCCATGCTATCCTCGATGCTTTACCTTTTTTATTGCAATGTTCTTTTGATTGCCGCTTTCCGATCTTGGACTCACTTATCTTCCTATCCCTCTCTACCTTCGCATCGGAACTCATTCGAGCTTGGCCCATGCTGATATTCCTACCCACCGTGTCCTTCTTCTCCGCACTCAATCCGGCGTGGTAATCAACCAAACTTTTGCTTATTTTAGAAGAGGCCAACAAAACCTGTTTCTCATCTGCATTGTTCATCCAGGAATAACCGGGGGTCCCTTCACCCCCACTGGTAAGGTTGTATCCATTGGGTTTCATCGTCCCCAAACGAGCAATCCACATCCTCTCTAAATTGCTCAGAGCCGCTTTATCCGAACTCTTAGCCAACAAAAACACCACAAATGAATCCCATCCATATTTTCGTATTGCATTGTAAAACAGAGGGCAATCGCTTCTCTTCCACTCTGCACACCGATCATGGCCCCTCTTGGAAAAAGTCCCTGATGTCTTACCTACGTAACCTTTTCGTGTTGGTAGGCATACCATCAAATAAACGACGCCTTTCAACGTATCCTCCCAACCCAACGATGATCTTTCAATTTCAATCGCTTTCACAACCACTCCAAAAAGAAAAGCTGCTGGAATACACGATCCGCCACTAAACGGATCACGTACGCCGCAGCTCCTTTTGGACGCCTAGACGCATATGTCTAATCGGCAATATACACTATCGGCGGAACACCGCCTATAGCAACTTAACGTCCCCCCTCCGCCTTCAGCTTTTTGATGCGGCCTTCCACCCCCTTCGGCCGCGCAAACGAATCCGGGATCACGCGGCAATGGATCAACTGCCCGCGGTTGCCGTGGATCTCCAATTTCAGCGTGAAATCGTAACCGCCTACCATCATGTCGCAGAAGCACCGCTCGAACCGGGACAGCTCCCGCAGGAATATCACCAAGCTCTCGTCGTCGTCCTTCAACACCTCGCGGTAGCCACTCTTCCCGTCATCGTCGGTCAAGGATCACCTCCATCGCGGTGCAATCCACGATCAGCACTTCCACGTCCACGCCGGCCCACTTCTGGACGGCCCGCTCCAATCCCCGCCTTCGCTCCCGATCCAATCTGTGGTACGAACGGACGATCACGCGGTCGCCCGGTTTGAACCGTATAGCCTCGCAATGCACTTCCGCCAGCCTTGGTCTCACCGGCATATCAATTGTCCTTCCAATTCTGATCCTGAATCAAAACGTCCGGGGTCGCCTGCACCGATCCCTTGATCTTCGTGACGCAGAAGCTCACCTGCACGGTCTGCCCTTCGTCCAGCCGGTCGCCCACCTTGTCAAGTGCTTCCTTCCACGCATCCCTCAGCCCTCCCGCCCGAGCGCTCATCACGCCGAGCAGGAACCCGAGAACCAGACCGACCGCCAATCCCGCCCATTCCATCATCGCCACTCCATCTTCGTTGTCTCTTGGTTCCGCAGCGCCGCGTTCACGTCTAGCGTCCATTGCGCAATACGCTGCGTCGACTTCAGTTCCGATCCGGTGTGCCGGAAATCGCCCGCCTTGTGCCTCACCCTCATCTTCCGCCACGCCAGCATGTCCGCGTTGAGTTCCGGGGGCGGGACCAGTTCGGTCCCCTTGACCCGCATGTAGGTTCCGCTCAGGTCCAGGAACCGATCCTCCACCGCTTGGGCGAGTGCGATGTCATCGGCCCGGCTGGTCTGTAGCAGGTCCAGGTGGATTCGCCCTCGGCCGTTTCGTCTGCTCATTGTTCTATTCTTTCTCTGTATTCATCTATCAATTGATTCGCATCCCCCTCCTGCATACCAAATTCAGTTCCAAGAGTGCACATGCAGTTGCAGCGCTGACCCGCCGGCAAGCTATAATGCCCTGGCCACGGTATCATATAGCCACCCAAGTTGAACATCCCCTCCGCATCGGCCGGCACCCCGTCGAGGTTCGCGTGGTCCGCCCGCGTCGTGTTCCCCAGCACGCTGATCCACGACTTGCGGATCGTCTCCCCCGCGTCTCCCAATTCGGCCTTCAGATCCGCGATGCTCGCGTCCCTTGCACCGTTCAGAGCGTTCCCACTTTCCGTTCTCGCGATATTCGTCGCCCGCCTCAAAGCGTACTTCCCCGTGTCGCCCGCGAACGAGTTGGACATAGCCGTGGCCATCCTCCGTATCGAATGACCCTCTTCCAAACCCTGCCTGAGAAACCGTTCCGCGTCTCCGCCGGTCGTTTCGTGTATCGTCTTCCAATACGGCTGCTCAAAGGATTCCGTCAACTGCGTGCTGATCTGCCGCTTCATTCGTTCCGGCAATTCCGTCCAGACGCCCATCGACACGTCCGAACTCCTCATCGCATCCTCCAGCATGTCCAGATCCTCCGGATGATCCTCCATCCATTCGGTTGCGGTGGTTGCCTTCACCGACTTCGACCGCCGAATGTCGACGCCCAGCGAAAGGAAATAAGCCACCATCGCCTCGGCCATCTTGGCGGCCAGCACGGGCAGCACGGCGTCCACCAGCATCACGTGCCACTCCTTCGGATCGAATATCTGGGCAACCAGGCTCTCAGCCTCTTCGGCATAGCCCTTGGTCGACTTCCCGTCCATCGCCTGCAGCCGCCGAGCCATGCTCTTGATGCCGCGGACGAACACCGGAGCAACGACAGATTCCAGTTCCCGCTCCACCTCGCCCACCTGCTTGATGTGTAGGTGGGCGTGGACGGCATGACGCAGCTTCCGTTTCGACATGTCCCGTTTCAATATCAGGGCTTCAGCAGCCAGACGCAGAGCAAGGTCAAGGAAACGCCAGTCAAGCGTCCCTACGCCGCCCCTGAAGGACTTCTCGGCGTTTCCCGATATAATACTCATGTCCCGCCCCACACCCTTAAAACAGCCCCTACGCCCCATAACAACCGCATTCCTTCTTCGTCTCATCGATCAGCAGCCCGGCAACCTCCTGCGGCCTCAGAGAAAGAGCGACTGCACGCAGCGTCTCGACCACCTCTTCCGGTTTCTGCTTGCCGTCACCAATGATTGCTTGCACCCGCTCCAAAGGCAGCTCCAGGAACTCCGATAGCATATTGGCCGCCTCCTCAGTACCGATGGTGCCCATCCCCACCTCTTTCATCAACGTGATAGTTGCCACCATTCCGCCCACCGTCTCCAACATCTTGCTACGATCCGCCACATCCTCCTCGCTCGGAGGCAGTCCCAACCTTGCCCGCATTTCATTCCGCGTCACGTCGTTGTTCTTTCGCGCCTCCATCCACAACTTCTGCTCCAATGCCGGATCGGTTGGAACCAACTTCTCGTACCATATTTCCAGCCGCTCTTCGCTCTGCGGACCGCCGAGGAAATTGGACAGCACGTTGCCGAGCAGATCCAGATACGTATTGACTCGATCATAAAATATCTTGTTTGTCGTGTACGATGCAGCATAACTACCCGGCACTTTCGCCCCGAGGATATATGGATTCACGCCGTAGGCGCTCAGAATCCGATCCCTCACCACCTCGCCCGACTTCTCCCACCCCATCTCGTTGGTGGTCGCCGACAGCCGCGTGATGCTCTCGATCAGCCCGTCGACTATCGCTGGGTTGCCATAATTGTGTACCCCGGCCATAAGCCTTCGTATCACGGCGTGGATCTGGTTCCGCTGCCGCCCAGTCAACCGCGGCCTAGCCCCTCCCGGCATCCCGTCCCTCGGCTCTTTGCCCACCGTAACCACCACGCTCGGAAAGACGCCCTGGTTAAAAAACGTCTCCTGGCTGGTCTGGATATGGTCATCGATCCGGATGGAAAGAATCTGCGATGCCGTCGGAGCAAGGGCGCTCATCGGGTCGCTGGGGTTCGGCAGATACGCGAACGCCACATCGTTCCGCGTCAGCGATTCTGCATTCTGCGACGCCTCCGGCCGCTTTGGGTTGACGATCTTGAATTCGGAGAAATCCTTATTCGGTCGAATCCAGGTGGTCGGCAGGCTGTACAGCTCCATCCGTCCGTCTTCTTCATGGGCCACGATGTAGCCCCACCCGGTCAGCAGCAGATTCGCCACGAACGAATAGACGAACTGCCACCTGTCCTGAATCATATTGGGACGGTTGAGAACGTCCAGCAGCGGATGACCCTCCAAGATCTCCAGGTCGCCGTGGACCGCCTTGCTTTCGATCGTCTTGGTCATTCGCGGAAGGTGGTATTCCTTCACCTTGCCCAGACGCTTCCGCTCCTCTTCTTCCGTCGGTGGTGCGTCGAGCAGCTTACCCAACTGCACCGGCTGCCCCGCCGCGGCCGTCGCTATCGCATTGATCGCCGAATACAGCCACCCCCGGTACAGCGAATACTGCTGCCTGTACCTACCCTGATCCCGGAATCCCCCCAACATCGAAGGGCTACCGCCCATCTGCCCGGCCAGCCCGCCGACCGATTTCGATTGAACGGCCCGGTCGTGGGCCGAGTTCACAAGAGCTTCGCTGTCACGTCTTGATTTCGTCAGAGCGCTCATCGGCCCGACTCCCGTAGTTAGGTGCATCGTCAAGTTCTCCGCTCAATATCCCCCTTGCGATAAGCTCCTCGAAGTGCATCGCAGCGAACACGTTCCACGCAGCCGCCGCGAGGTGATCCTCGTCCCTCATGCCCTGCTTGTACTGGTTCAGGTGACGCAACGCCCCGTCGATGCAGCGTCCTATCCGGTAGCCCTGCTCCCAATTCCTGTCCCCGTGAATCTCGGCCCCCTCTTCGTACCGGCGGGCCAGACGCTCCAGGGCGAACGGCGAAATCAGGTCGAACCGGCCCTTCCCCGTCCGGTCGGACCGGGTAGCCCCGCTGTCGAACGCCTGCTTGCTCTCGGCCTTGGTCTTGCCTACGAATTGTTCCCTCCAGGCATCCATTCTAATTTCCCCTTCGGAATCCATCTCACGCAAAGTAGTCATACATACCTCCTCAGTCTTGCAAGGAATCCAGCTTTCGCCCTGCCCGGTATATTATACCACATCCACCGCCACCAGGATATAGGGGCGGCCTCGATGTCATCGAACCCACGCCAGCCCTTGCCCCTCGACTTCATGATCCGCAGCACCTCGGCCTTCAACACGGCGTTGTCGATTTCCTTGATTACCCATTCACAATCTACAACGTATCCCTCCACGCCCACTGCCTTCTCAGCGGCTGCTTGAACCGCATCCAGATAAGCATTATACGACGACATATTTGCCGCCGCCTTCAACGGCCGCCCGAGATCATGCCAATAAGCCTCTCCTGCATCATGAATCAAGGAAGCCAAACACCCAAGTCGAGAAAATCTCCGCCGCACAGCCTCGTCATGGCAGTGGATCGAATGGGCTGCAACGCTATAGAACCGCATGCAATGCCCGCCGTACCGGCACGTGTTCGCCAAAGCATGAGCCACGTCCTCCCAATCGATGTCTTCCGGCCGGATGTTCACGGCGTCGATCAGCCGCCCGGAATACGTGTCCATCATCGTCGGCACGTCATGCAGCACTTCCATCGTTCATTCCTTTCGCAAGAGCCAATCGGTTCTGTCAAACTCGCCATGACGCGGGTGAACCAACCACGAGCACTGGATCGGGTCGGACTCCCGCCCCTCCCCGTGATCGTACGCTGTGGTGCCGCTAGCACTCCCGCCGATCCAATACCACGGATGGGTCAGCGGGGCGTGCCAATGGCCCATCACCACGCGGTGGAACAGCACGTTGATCGCCTTCCGCACGTCGAACTCCGCCTCTTTCAATACATTCCGCATCCGCTTCACCGCCTCGCGGCCAACCTTCCGCTCGATTCCGTAATAGGGGAAGCCCGCCCAGCCCCTCACCTTGTGGCCGTGGCACAACAAGTATTGCCGGCCCCCGACCTTCACGACTTTCTGCAGCTGCGGATACACGTTGAACTCCACATTCGGGAAGTCCCGCAGCCTCTCCCTCGCGTACATTCCCGTGACGTATCCCCAGCAGTTCAATCCCGCTTCGATCGACTGAGGTTTCTTCGTCAACCGCCCGTGGTTGTCCTCCGTCACGAAATCCACCACCACCCGCTTGTAGTGCGGAGCCTTCATGGCGATCAATTCGGCCAACAGCTCCCCGGCCTCGATTGCCTGAACCGGCTCCGGGCAGGCGTTCGTCCACCGAAGCTCCGGATGGATGCCACCTGAAATTAAATCGCCGGTCACCAGATCCCGGCTCTCGTCTATCGTGTAGTTCGTCCGGTGAAGCTCCACCCAATCCAACTGCTCCCGTACGCAGCTTCTCAACTCCGCCTTCAGGATCCCCGGGTTGAACTCGCGGAACCCCTCGATCTCGTCCGGCTCCTGCACCGCCCCGTAGTGCCAATCGGTCCAGTGCGAAACGTGGACCACGGGGGTCGCCACCCTTGTCTTCTTCGGCTTCCGGTAGTCGATCTTCGGAGGATCGATTGCGTCGACTGCCCCGAGCAAATCCATGAACAGAACCTTCAGCCCGCCGTGCTCCTTTTCGTACCGCTCCCGACCTATTTCCATCCGCCGCACTTCGTCCCTCAGATAGCGAACCTCTTCGTTGGGATCGAACTTCTGCTTGAACTCCTCCTTGTCCATGCCGAGCTTGTCATCTGGTTTCGTCATTCATGTCCCCTTGGAAACAGCTTGTATCGGAAAATCACCAACAGGCACGCCCCGTTAAGCACATAGTTCAAGTGGAGCCAAACCACAAACCCGAACTCCAAGTACGTGGCCACTATGTAGTCCATCGAACCGACGCCCCACAGCGTCAGGAACATCAAGTCAAGTCCGTCCGCGTCGCCGTCCTTCCAGCATCGGTACACCTGCGGGATAGCACAAACGGAGAAGCAAAAGCAGCCGATCCATCCAAAAGCCACGGCCGCAGTCATGGCATCGCCTCTGCCTTCGACACGTTTTCCAAGATCCACTCGACCGACTTCTCAGTCGCCCACCATATCTTACCGTCGCATGTAAACTGATACAGCTTGAACTCATCGTCGTTTACTACCTGATTCCACTCTGAATTGCTCGATATCCCGCACACCTTCACCCGGAATTCCATGTCCGACAGAACTACATCTCTTTCCAGTTCCGCCAAGCCCTTCCGGATGGCCTCTCTGATCCTGACCTCCGGCTCGAACTGCAAACGGAAATCCTCGCGGGACACGCCGGGCGACTCCTCGTTCGGAATCCGTATCAACTCCCCCGACGCCTCCATGGACCGAACCCGATTCCACAGCGTACTGCGGGGCAATCCCATCGCCCGAGCGGCCTGTGCCGCATTCCCGTTCGCCGCAATATAGGCCGCATAGACGTCGGCCTTTTCCTTCTTGGTAAGGTAACCCACCGTTCTCTCCCTCTGCTATTCGTATCTCAAGTCTTCGACGGTCTCCCATCCGGGGTCGCCCAGCACGGCGTCGGCGAAACCGTAATCGACGGCCTCCCGTGCCGTCATGTACCAATCCTCCTTCTCATCCATCTTGGCTTGCAGATACTTCCGGATCGTGTGCAGCTTGCTCCCCCGGAACAATCTACCTCCATGACAAACGCCCGTATAGATATCCATCATCTGAGCGTTCGCCCGCTCCAACTCCTTGGCATGAGTAACGGCCGCCTTCGACGTGCCGGCAAACTCCGCCTCGCCGAAGTGAATCATGAACAGGCAATGGGGCGTCAGCACCCGGTAGTCCGCCGCCTGCGGGATGATGCTCGACATCGACTTCGCGTGGCCGTAGCTCAGCGTCACGACCGGCGACCCGCACGCAGCTATAGCGTCATACATCGCCATGCCGTATTCCCACACGCCTCCCACTGTGGCCAGGTGAACCAAGATCGGCTCCTGGTTCGCCGAATCCAGCATCCGCAAGTTGCTGATGAACAGCCGGGCCATACAGTGATCCACACCAAGCTCCTCATCGGTCGCTGTGGCCTGGATGCCGCCCACCCATATCTCGCGCGCCACCGGGTCGAAGTAGTAATCATGGACCAACGCGGCTCGTTCCCACCACTCAGATATCAACTCGTGGTGCTTCTGCACGGCAATCGAGGTCACAGTAATTCATCCTCCTGCACAGGCGTGGCCGACACCCGACGCTGCACCTGCAACGCTGTCTCCGCCCGCAATCGTTGCAGGATCAACTGGTGTGATTCGACCAGTTCGGGAATAGTATGCTTTTCCATCACGTCGATCCTGTCCTGCAACGCCTCCATCGCGTGGTTGTGCTGACGCAACGTCGCTTCGCCCTCTTCCAAATCCTCCATCACCGCGTCGCCTACCAGCTCCATCTTTCGCTTCAAGGCCAGCAGCCTCTTCCGGTCCCGTTCCATCCTGCGCAGGACCACATCGGAAGTCCGGCTCCATTCAATAGCCATTCTGTCCGCTGCTGTCAGCCGCCTCAACCTAATCCCTGACAAGACCCATCGAATCAATCGCCTAATCATCGTCGGGTTTCTCCTTGTGCTCCGATCCGCAGACGCAACCGTCGTCCGGCTTGGCATCCACGGCAGGCTCCTCTACCTGCTCGCGGTTCAACGCCGGATCGGTTGCCGGGCGGAGCGGCATCGGAAACTTGACTATCTTTTCCTTTTCGTCCGCCATCGACGGTGACTTCGCCCTCGGCAGCGGGGCAACCGGCAGATTCGCCTTCGCGCCGTCCGCTATCAATTCCGCCAGGCAGTCCTGCGTCAGCAGCCCCGCCGCCGCAAGGAACTGGTTCATCGGGAAGTTGAACGTGGTCTTCCGGACCATCTCGACCCGCCCGTCCTTCGCGCTCCAGACAGCGGCCATCCACCTGCCCGATTCGCTCGCCTTCACCAACGCATCCTCCAGACACTCCCTCGCGTCCTCTTCAGTATCGTGTTTCCTCATCGTTCCCCTCGCTTTCTCTAAGGTTCGATTATTCCCGGCCTCACCACGAGACCGCGTGATTCACAAAAATGACGTATCTGATCGACCATATCGTCTGCACATTCTGTTCCGCCCAAGTCCGGCCTGCCGTCCATGTAGTCGTTTCCGCAGTCCACCCCCACCTCCAGCAGATACTCCCCGCCGTCCTCCAATCCTATTATAGCCGACGCCTGAAGCGTCACCGTAAACTTCAACGCATCACGCCGGTTGCCGTCGACCGGATTCCTCGACACGCTCACCCTCACAGCCCTCTGCAAGACCTGTTCGGCATCGGCCAGGGATAAGTCCTTCAGAAACGCATCGACATCATTGCACGTCACCCGCATTATCCAGTTCCTTCCGCTTCTGCTTGAACAGCTCCCTCATCTCGGGGTACTCCCCGACGATCTCATCCTCCCACGGGCACTCGACGCACCGCTTGACCCGCTTACTTTTCAGATTCCTCATCCAAAGCTTCACGTGCTTCCGAAACCGGTGGATATTCATTCTTCCAATTCCTCCATCACCCTCGAAACGTCATAACCCTGACGGCCAAAGTCGTCCCAAAATCTTTCCATGTCGTCCGCCGTGGGCATATCAACAGAGCCCCAACAGAGAATCTAATTTTAGTTATCATGCCGTAACTGAAAAACAACCACTTCCTGTAATTACTGTTAGCAGCAAACTCCTCTTCGATTTCAACCAAGTCATCCGAGACTCCGAAAATTAGTACCTGTTTGGGAATGTTCATTCCAGTTCAACCATAATTCGCCAAAGCACCCCCAGCCCCGCACTGGCGTCCGGCTTCGCGCTGCTCCGGACGCTCAGCGTATCGTCGCCGATCACCAGCTCATGCGTCTCGTCCAGCCCCGGATCGGACGCGAAGTACACCTTGTCGGTCACGACTATCTCACGCTTCTGGAAACGCATTCTCTCGGCATCGCTCGCCGCCTGACGCCAGCAGGCCCGGTCGGTGAACAGGGCCGTTCCCCGGCTGCTCTTGCTCCCGCCGAGCGTGCCCTGGGCGTTGACCAACGGATACGCGGTGCAGGTATGCGGCAGGTTGTCGAGCAGGCTCACCATTTAACCCCATTGAACTTCAGGTTAGGCATCTCTAAACCCGCTGTCTTGCAACGAATAAAATACGACGCATGCGAACCTTTGGAATCACCATCCGAACGACTCGGCGTAGATACCTGCGATGTGCCGCCCCCGCTTGCGCACGTAGTAGTGCCCCCATCCAATGGTTCTAATCTAGACAAACCCAGACCGACGAACGGTAACGCCAGCAATCCCCCGATAAACGAACGTCGTTTCATTGTTCTTCCCTCCATATCTTGTTACGGTCGAATCCCGCTCGGGTTCAACGACATCTCGTTCACTTTACCCACTTCAGAAAAAAGATCCCATAGAAAGCACTGCAGAACCAAGGCAGTACATCGTACAACGATTATAAAGCTCAATTCCCTGAAAACCGCCTATTTGACACGCCTTCCAAAAACTATAGACGCCGAATATCAGCATCAATCCCGCAACAATAACCAAACCTAGTCGCACTCCTAACAGTACAGTCATCGCTCTTCCCCCTTTGCTGTTACGGACGAATCCCATATGGATTATGAGACAGAATATAGGCTATGACCAACCTGATCGAATCATCTGACGTAAACTCCTGAGCTAAACATTCCTTATACAAAGAATGCCACATCGACGGCAGCAATTCCACCAATGCTGCCCTAGCTTGGTCTAACTCCGCCCTAACCGCATCATCCAACATTTTATTCCCCTTTGCTGTTACAGTGATCCCTTTACATCCCTATTATACTCGACCGCTCACCCTCCCAGCGAATATCCCCAATTGACGAACTCCGCCAATTTCTCCTTGCTGCTCGACACGAGGTCCGACATGCTGCTGAACTGCCGGTTCAGCGACGCCCCGTCCACCGTGTAGCTGTAGTCGCCCAGCCGCTCGCCGCTCAGCTGCCCGGCCACCCATCCCGCGGTCTGCTTCTTCGATACGAACACCTTCTTCGCCCGGCGCACCGCCTCTTCGATCACCGCATCCATTATCGGCGAAGCGTCTATCGAGGCGTCCTGCCCGTGCAGCTCCGCCGCCGTGTACCCCGCCACGTAGACGATCTTGACCGAACCGGCCTCCGTGGGCCAGCGTCCGAAGCTCCGCAAGATGCCGTCGCTGCAAACCTTGTCGCCGTCGCCGTCCAGCATGTCGTAGTTCGGCCAGAAATCCGTCCCCTCCGTCTTGAGCGTGTCGCTGCCGAAAGCCCCGCTGGCCGATCCCGCCCTCGCCGAGTAGTCTATATACAGTTCCGTGACGGATCGTATCGGCAGGTGCCTCACCTGCAACTCGTCGGTGGCCGCCTCCGACAGCCGTCGTAGATATGCCTCCACGTCGGTCACCTCCCATATCGCCTCCCGCGACGTGGAAGACAGGTCGCGTTGCGGGTAGAACTCCGTCCGGGTCCGCCGCACAGGATCGTACCGGATGTGACGCTTCACGGCGCCCTCGGCCCGGACGATCGCCGCATTGGCGACGGCCCGCTCGGCGTCCGTCACCGACGCTTCGAGCCCCAGATCCAAAAGAACCTCGGAAATGTCTGCAATCGATCCCATGATTCCATCCCCGTTCAACTATCCAGTACTACTGGAACTACTGCTCGGACCACTATGGCTTACACCTATGTCCTGTCCGATCAACCTATAATCTACCTCTGCTGATGCGTCAAAATACCAATACCCTTTATCATCCTTCTTCATCTCACTCACGCTGTCCGCTCCGTAGCGGTCGATTATCGCATCACGAATCAAAAATACAGACCAACTCTGATAATCACCCCATGACACGAATTCTATTTCTTTCGTTTCAGATTCACCGAAATCCGCTGCGAATTCCGCCCGGAAAACCTCTGTCGATATACCATCTTTCATGGTCATTTAACTACAACCTCCTGCTCAGAATTCCATGTGATCCGGCACCATCCGGTACGCCAGACTACCGGCCACGCGGGAAGCCACGGACAATCGTATAGCTATCCCCCGACCGCTGCTCGAACGCATCCATCCGACGCTGGAATCAGGCATCGAGATTCCGCCGTTCGCCGCGAACGACAACGGTCCTATGTGCCTAGTTACGCCGGTATCCTCGATCTCCACCAAGTTCGCGGCGACAGTAATCAGGACCATATTGATCAGCACCGCCACCATCCCTGCTTGCCCCGGCACGAGCGTTGTAGCCCCGATAGTGTTCGCATCGATGTTGGCGTATTGAACAGCCCCTGCACGATCTGCCATTTTGTTTCTCCTCTTTCTTGCTGAATAGTTGTTTTCTGCTAAATGCCGCCGGGCGCTCCCAGCAGCGGAATGTATTGAGGTAACCTCGGATTCGGGTTCGACGAACTCGACGATTCGCTGCTGCTCGACGAGCTTGACGACGACGAACTCGACGATGACGAACTGCTGCTCGACTGCGAACTCGACGATGACGACTGCGAGCTGGAACTGGACTCCACATCCTCACCAATATGAAGGTCGAGGTCGAAGATGGTCCCCGTGATCCGGGGTGGAACAACATCACCCTTCCCCCTGGACGACGAAGCCCAATAACGCATCGACGCCCCGGCGGCCACGGTCACGGTAGCCCGCAACGTGGTGCGAGCGGCATCGCTGTAGATTCGGCAATCGAGGTTCGTCCCGTCTCCCTCAACGGAGAAATACCACGTCGCGTGCAGCCCGCCGCCATCGTACGGATCACCCGTGTTCGCCTCGCAGTTCAGCAGATTCAACCGGGTGAAGGTGGCCATGTAGGTCATCACCAACGTCATCGCCTCTTGATCGAGGGAAAGCCAGTCGTGGGGCGGATTGAGATTGTTCGCTATCGACCATACGAACATCTGCCCGAATTCGACGCCGGCACTGACCGACGCCCCGAACTCGTGCAGCAGCCGCGTCTCGAAGTAGTCCACCCCGTAGTCGCGGAACACCCGGTCGTGGGTATTGTTATCCACATTGGCGAACGTGATCGTGTTGGCCGCGACCGTCAGCACGCCGCCCGGATCGGTCTCGGTCCATCCGGGGCCGGTCCAATCCACCAACGGATCGGGCTCCGCCTCCATCCACACCGGCGTCAGGTCGAGCGTCACGCCATCGAGCAATTCTTTGGGCGGCTCAAACTTCCGCCGCTGATCCTCCGCCATCGCCTTGTCATAGGCCGGATCGGATTCGTCGCAGGAGCTTCTCAACGCCTCCAGGAACGCCAGCTCGTCGCCGTAGCTCTTGACGCCCCCGGGAAACACCACCCCGTCGCGGTGATCCTCCGGTCGGACTACGTACGCCTTGACCGCCTCCGCCCGCAGCCGGTTCAGGGCCGTGCTGATGCGGAAGTTGGCGGGGCGGAAAACGGTGCGCACCCAGTCGGCGTCGTCGCCGTGCCCCTTGGTGTTGTGGAGCCGGCGCAGCTTTTCCCGCTGCAGCACCGCCGTCGCCAGTTGATTGCCTAACGCCATCACGTTTCCTCCAAAACGAATATCTGCCTGTCCACGTTTTTCCATTCGGCCCCGTCGGCGAAATCATAGAAATCTATGAACAGCGTGTACGTCCCCGGATCGATGTCGGCCAGGTCGGCCGCGTCCAGCCTCAACCTATTCGCCGCCGCCTTGGTAAACGACGATCCGTTCGGCGTCGCCCCGTCGCTGGTCACCGTCAGCTTGGCAGCCTCCCCCTCGCGGCCAATGATGGCCCTCACCTTGTCAGTGTCGCCCGGCGTGATCGTGTCGCCGTCGACGTCCTGGATCGTTATATCGCGGGTCAGTCCGCGATTCTGGTATGCCAAGATCAAACTCATTTATACAGGCACCTCCACGCTCTTCCCCGCCGGCCCGATCACCGCGACCGATTTACCCGCCGGCCCGATTATCACTACGCTCTTTCCCGCCGGCCCGATCACCACCACCGCCTTGCCTGCGGGGAATAAAGGCGGACCAAACCCCAATTCATCCATGCCCCTCCCCAGCATCATCGGCAGCAATCCCGGCTTCAT
>SDBU01005375.1_pt1 | contig 15357 bp, 13 predicted proteins | sample 2277071 | NCBI WGS metagenome assembly SDBU01 (sample SAMN10397929, study PRJNA504765) | marine sediment metagenome | isolation source: marine sediment core GS08_GC12, 126 cmbsf | place: Arctic Ocean: Gakkel Ridge, Loki's castle | collected 2008
GCTAGTCACTACGTCAATTTAGAATACGATGCAGCGGCAGGTCAGCGCGGTCACCGCGATGATATTACTGAGCCGCTATTCCAGGAATTGACGGGTTGTGAAGCGTCCGTCGTAGTCAACAACAACGCAGCAGCAGTCTTGTTGAGTTTGAACACTCTTGCAAAAGGTAAAGAGGTGATTATTTCGCGCGGCGAGCTAATCGAAATTGGCGGAGCATTTCGCATCCCCGAGGTGATGGAAGCCAGCGGCGCGATTCTCAAAGAGGTCGGAACAACCAATCGCACCTATCTGTCGGACTATGAACGCGCTATCACCGAAAATACAGCATTGTTACTGAAGGCACATCCGAGTAATTACAGAATCCAGGGTTTTACTTTCAGTCCGGAGATGGCAGAGGTTGTTGAATTAGGACACGCGCACGGCATTCCCGTAATGGAGGATTTGGGCAGTGGTTCGCTTATCGATTTGACGCGGTATAAACTGCCGTATGAGCCTGTTGTGAAAAGTCGAATCGCCGCGGGCGTGGACATTGTGATGTTCAGCGGCGATAAGCTATTGGGCGGTCCACAGTCCGGCATCATCATCGGAAAAAAAGAATTTATTGAACAAATCCGGCGTAATCCTTTGATGCGCGCTCTGCGGGTCGGTAAGTTGACCATCGCCGCGCTGGAAGCCACATTGCGCCTATACTTTAATGAAGATGCACTTACCCAAAAATTGCCAATGCTGCATTTTTACACTCGACCACTTGCAGAGATTAAACAATGCGCCGAGCAACTCGCCAGGGAACTGAATGAAATATTCGGCGACGCGATAGACGTTTCTGTTGAGGAAAGCTTCTCGGAGATTGGTAGTGGTTCGCTTCCGCTAGATACTATCCCAAGCATGTCCGTCGTTTTTGCTTCCAAAACCCACTCTGCTGAAGAGATAGAACAATATTTTAGAAATCATGATGTGCCCATCATTGGGCGCATCCACGAATATAAATTTCTCATGGATATGCGCGCCACGACAGATGAAGATGTGGGGGAGATTAAGATGGCTGCTATTAAAATGCAGGCATGTTTATTGGATAAGTAAATTATCAATACATATCTCACACTTTCGTACTTTTAAATGGTATCTTCCTTAATATGAATGTCACTGACTTAAATATTTTCTGACGCGCTGACCCGCACTTTATAGGTTAAGGGCGGTTTTGAAAGCCTTTACAAACGGACTAGCCCAGTGACAGGTGTTTCTCCACATGGTAAGCTCTCGCTAACCTGGGGTCAACTCAAACAATCAAGAAAGGAGTACTAATCATGGCAAAGCAAGATTACTCAATTGATGTCGGGATGTGGGCGGAAAGAACGATATTGGCAAGAATTCAACGTGGCATCGTATGTCTGGTGATAATTTGTTTACTCTTTCTAAGCTCATTGGAGACATGGGGAAAGTGGGAATTGAAGCTCCGGGGCGGCAGATGGGATAGAAGCATTAACTTGGTGCATTTTATTACCCCCAAACAGGGCTGGGCGGTTGGAGGCACTTCCTTCTGGACAGAGGACGGTGGAGAAACGTGGACTCGCCGCGATTTGGACATTTGGCCTACAGCTTTCTTTCTTAACGCACTGGACGGATGGCAGCCTTCAAAACAAAGCTATTATCTGATAAAGGGTGCATATCCGCCAGTTGACCTTCCATTTCCATTCCTTCGGAGTTACGATGGAGGGTTATCCTGGCAGGAGATTACTGGAAAGATAGTTGAGGTTTTTGAGGCGAACCGTCCTCCTCGCCCAGAGGATGTTTATCGGTTTAGCATTGGACCACCTCTGTTTTACTTTCTGGATTCTCAAACAGGGTTTGCCGCAGGTACAACAGGGTTATTTGGAGGTATGCCCGATACCAGCGATGCTTTCCGAGCTTATTATATTGCAAAAACCACTGATGGAGGCAAAACGTGGATGTTATATCTCCATTGGGGCAATTGGACTTGGTTAGGTGGACATGCCAGGGAGATTGAGTTTTTCGATGCTCAACACGGGTGGGTGCTTACAGTTGATCAGGTTCTATACCGGACGCAGGATGGTGGACAGACATGGCAACATTGAGTGTTTTCACAGGTGAATCCGTTGTCCATAGAGTTCTCAACATTCAAGGAAGGATGGATGTGCCTTCGGGATGAGCAAAATTACCTTAGAGGAGAGGTATGGCATACAATAGACGGAGGTCAAACATGGGAGGTGATGGCTGAAATTCACGGTGGTGTTCCCTGGAATATTGTGTTCATAAGTCCCCAGGAGGGTTGGATGACTCTGGGCAGTTTAGTTATAGCTCCTGAGTTGGGTTTAGGTAACGTTTTTTCCGGTGTCCTTCATACTAAAGATGGGGGAAGAACCTGGAAGGTAGAGTTAGATGTAACTTCACATGCCAGAAATAACAAGATTTCAGTTAGATACTTCACTTATGACGCGTTGACCCAAACCTTGTGGGTTAGCGGATATTTTGAAACTCTCTACAAACGGACTAACCCAGTGACAGGTGTTTCTCCACGAGGGAAACTTTCGCTGACCTGGGGTCAGCTTAAACAACTAAGATAAGGAGAGTTAATCATGGCAAAACAGGATTACTCAATAGACGCCGGGATGTGGGCGGAAAGAACGATATTGGCAATAATGAAACATGGCATCGTATGTCTGGTGATAACTTGCTTACTCTTTCTAAGCTCATTGGATACTTGGGGACAGTGGGAATTGAAACTCGCAGGAAGCAAGCGGGATGGCGTTATCCGCAAAGTGCATTTCATCACTCCCGAACAAGGTTGGGCTGTGGGGAATAAAACCTACTGGACAGAGAACGGTGGAGAGACTTGGAATGTCCGTGATTTGGACATTTGGCCTACAGCATTCTTTCTTAACGCGCTGGACGGATGGCAGCCTTCTAAACAAAATTATTTTCTGATAAAGGGTGAATATCCGCCAGTCAATCTTCCATTTCCATTCCTCCGTAGTTACGATGGAGGATTATCGTGGCAAGAGATTACCGGAAAGATAGTTGAGGTTGTTGAGGCTAATCGTCCTCCTCGCCCGGAGGATGTGTATCGGTTTAGCATTGGACCTCCTCTGTTTTACTTCCTGGATTCTCAAACAGGGTTTGCTGCAGGTACAACAGGGCTATTTGGAGGCATGCCCGATACCAGAGATGCTTTCCAAGCTTATTACATAGCAAAAACGGCCGACGGCGGTGAAACGTGGACATTGTATCTCCATTGGGGCAACTGGAATAGCCTGGGAGCGCATGCCAGGAAAATTGAGTTCGTTGATGCTCAACATGGATGGGTGCTTGTGGATTCTTCGTTTCTTTACAGGACCCGTGATGGTGGGGAAACATGGCATCCTATACATCTTCCGAGAAGGGGATTTACAATAGATTTCACAACACCTGAGGAAGGATGGATGTCCATCCAATATTTGGCTCAAAGAACAGATGGAGAGTTGTGGTATACCACCGACGGGGGTGAGACGTGGGATGTTCTCTTCCAAATCCGCATGGGAAGACCCTACGATATTGTATTTGTAAATTATCGGGAGGGGTGGATAGCTCTGCATGGACAAGTTCCTAAGTTAGGTATAGATGATGCATCCTTCAAGGGCGTTTTTCACACAAAGGATAGAGGGAAAACCTGGGATGCAGAACTGGATATAAACTCAAACAATAAAATTTCCATTGGATATTTTACCTATGATATGTTAACCCAAACTCTATGGGCGGGTGGATGGTATGATGTTCTTTACAAACGGACGACTCCAGTAGTCGGTGTTTCTCTACATGGTAAGCTCCCATTGACCTGGGGCCAACTCAAACAATCAAGAAAGGAGTATTAATCATGGCAAAGCAAGATTACTCAATAGACATCGGGATGTGGGCGGTGCAGCCTGGTTCAGGCGCAAATCCAGACGCTATCCTTGATACGCTTGTGCCTCACTTCGAGAAGGTTTGGGACGGTCATTCCTGCCCTCCCAAGCGAGCCTGCAACGTCCTCATGACATATGGAAACAGGGACGCATGGGGATGGCTAGGCGATGATGATAAAGAAACGAGAGCAGAAGCGCATGCTTACGCTTTTGGAGAATATCTCCTGCGCGTGAAGGAAGCGAATGCTTCTTCAGGGGGCGCAGGGGCTCCGCGTTATCTGTCCGCCATCGTCTTCCGAGGGATGTGGAATCTGCTTCATGTAAATCCGCAAAATGAAGATCCTTGGACTCCGTCTGAGATTCAGCAGATGGCGAACTATTTCCTAGAATACTTTGGTGGCGTGGGTGACCCATTGCCTGAAAATAATGGTAATCTAAATTGGGACGATTTGTCGCTTTTGAAAGGTTATTTGTTAGGAGATGATTTTGCCAAATATCCGTATAACTGCAGTTGGGACGAAATTGTCCAGCGAGTACATACATCACAACAGGCGTATTCAGTGGACCGTCCGTTTTACTTTAGCCACCAAGGTTTCTCTACCGCGCTATGGGATAACAGTAAGCCTTATGGTCAACGAATGAATGCCTTGAAGGATTGGCTCAATGTCTTCAATAATGTAGGTGCCACGCCAGTCTTTCTCCCGCAGTATTATCCCTGGGAGGGCGGAAGATGGGATTATCATGACGAACGTGACCCCTATACTCGGTGGCCTTTCGTCCTTGACGAACTACTCGAACTCAAGAATAACTATTATCAACTCCTGCAAGTCCAGCCCGTCATCCAAGCTTTTGCAGACGAGAAAGCAGGGCCGGGCCACCCTGACATTCATAATCAACTTAGAGCGGTGCTCAATCACGAGGTGGTGGATGGAGTCTGGCTGCTGGGATGGAATTATCCCGGCTATACATGGATGGCCTACCTAGGGCAGGATAATCGTTGGAAAGACAAACAACATATCGCTGAAGCGATTCAAGTGGAAGTCGGTGGTTCGCCAGAGGTAATCCTGACCTCTGTGCCCGATTCAGGAATGACCGGCGCCGACCCGCAGAACCTTTATCCTCAACCGAAGAGGGATAAAGGACCCGGGGGAACTAGGTTGAAGTTTAATCTTTCCAACCGACAAGAGATATGGATCCAAATTGAACCTGTCGGGTCTGATGAGGTGACTCGGACACTTTTAGATGGTTATGACTGGAGTGGGCGATACTATTCCTTTGGTGGTCCCTGGGGTGTAGGTCAATATACACGTAACCCCAAAGTTGCCCCTGATGACCCCAGTTTAAATCCGCTGCATGGGACAAGCGTGAACTGGAATGGCTGGACGGAACAGGATTTGGGTAAAGCACCGGTTGGCGATTATGATGTTCAGTTGAAGGATATTAATGGACATAATTTAGGCACAACAATCACTGTGAATATTGTTCCTCAGATTATTTCTATTGCGGAAAATTGGAATCTTATCAGCTTTACGGTCAATAAGTGTTTTTATCAAGACGAGCCTCCGACGGTTTTTATCCCAGAGGGGGTCGAGTTGGTGAACATCAGTGATTTAGGGTTTACATACATGGCTGATTGGTTCACGTCTATCCTTGAACCAAATAACCCAATTGAAAATCCATGGCGCGTTGTCCAGGGCGCATTACCCGGCGGTGCTGCTGTCGTAATGGATAGCACGGTGCCTCCTAGATTCCATACCTTAAAATTCATGTCTGCTGGCTATGGTTATTGGATAAAAATGAATGAAAGCAGTGGTGGTGGCACAATTACTCTGGAGGGTTCTCGCTTGGCGCCTAATACTGTTTTGAGCCTTGCTGCAGAGTGGAATCTGGTGGGTTACTTACCATTTGTCGGTTATTATGATACACCACAACCACCTGATGAGAGTCTGTTGTATGTTGACCCCGAAGGCTGGACTCAGAAACCGGAACCAGTAGTTAATTATGTTTTTTCGAGTATTGAGGGACAATGGCGTATTATTATAGGCGCTCGTCCAGGTGGCGCAAGTATTTCAGCAGATTCGACTGTTCCACCAAGATTTTGGACTCTAAATGATACATCTCCCGGCTATGGCTACTGGATTAAAGTATACAATAATGTCGATTTGATATATCCGGCTGATGATAGTCTCTCTGGTGCTATGATTTCCATGCCCCCCTGCAAAATTGTTTCTCCACGCAAGACATCAGTCAAACCGACGAATGTCGTCATGTTTATACATGGCGGGGTCAGCCTTGATGATAAACCAGCGCCAGTAGGAAGCCGTATTACAGTGTGGACTCCTTCCGGTGTGTTGGTTGGTGAAGGAACTGTAGATAGAACAGGAGAATACGAATTTTTGCCAATTTACGGTAATGACATTACAACACCCGAATTAGATGGCGCGCAGATGAATGATGAGCTTATCGTGAAGGTTGATGGCCATCCGGTTTCTAAGTCAATCCGATGGTTAGGTGACCGCACAATCCAACAAGTTGACCTGGTAGCTAAGACTAATGTCAAATAACCCCGAGTGGACAGATTAAATGAGGGATATAGCATGGATTTGATAGATGTTTTGATGCCGACCAAAGAGGGACGATTCATCCCCGAAGCAGTGCTTCAGGGATTATTGCGGCAGAATATATCTTTTCGGTTGTGGGTATCGACGGTGGTGTCGGACGGGGATTACGCTAAAGCCAGAAATCACATTAAACAGTACGCCTACTCCGAGCCTTATGTGTTGATGCTGGACAACGATATTATCCTGCCGGAGGGCGGATTGGATGCGATGATGAAATTTCTCGATTCCCACGAAGATTTCGCGGCGATTGCTCTGCGAAAGGGGCAAGCTTTTGAGTCAGAGGAACCTTCTGACCCTCCGATGGCTGAAGAGCCTGAACATATAAATATGTCCTGTGTGTTGTTTCGGACTGCGGAGTTGAAGTCCTTAACATTCGGCTATCCTGGCGGCGCTGATTTCCAGAGACGTTCAGGTTGCGAATGTATCAAAGCCTGTCAGGACATTCGCGCTATAGGAAAACGAATTGGATTCATTCAGGGGATAGCTGCCGGGCACATCTACGACACAGAGATGCACAGCTTAACCCAATCGAAAAGACGGGATTAATAGTAAAGAGTTGAGTAACATGTAAAAAATTTTGACAACTGTTTTGTTACTTGGAGGAAACAGTTAAAGATGAATAGAACACTAAGCTTTGGGCAAAGACGTTTCACGCATCACGTTTCACGCATCACGTTTCACGTTTCCACTGACCATCTACAACTCACCGATTGCTTCACTTTTCTCGCAATATTCGTGATAACCTTTTGTTTTATTGTGCAACCGCTATCTGCCGAAGAAGGCGAATATGCCGCTGAATTTCTGAATGCAGGTGTCGGCGCGCGGGCTATTGGTATGGGAGGGGCGTTTGTCTCGGTGGCAAACGATGCTACCGCTGCATATTGGAATCCCGCGGGTTTGACGCGCATTAATAGCAATGCGTTTGCAGCGATGTATGCCGACACCTTTGAGTCAAAAGATGGCGGCTTTTTGAATAGTGGACTGGTGAAGTATAACTTCGCGAATTACATTCACAATTGGCATGGCATTGGAGCGTTCGGCATTAGTTGGATTCGACTGGGAGTCGATGATATCCCACGGACGACGTTCAGAGATGTGAACTTTAACAATATACTCGGTGATTTTCATGACGCAAACGGCAATGGCATCAAAGACCCAGGAGAGTTATACATTGATAGACCTGTGGTAGCGGAGTATTTCAGTAATTCTGATAATGCTATTTTGATTTCGTATGCCCGCCTACTATCCGAACGGCTCGCTATTGGCGGTAATTTGAAGGTACTACACCAATCCCTTTACAAATATAGAGCCATCGGATGGGGTTTTGATATCGGCGTGTTGCTTACAGTCATCAATCGCCTTCAGATTGGCGCCATACTGTATGATGCTACTGGGACGCGTGTAACATGGAATACTGATAGTAAACCAACATTTGTGCGTTCGCCCGGCTTGAAACTTGGAGCGTCGTATCTGTTGCGTATTCCCATTGCAGGTAGTGTGGTATTCAGTGCGGATATTGATACCGATGATGGCGATGTTACATCGGAAGAAAAATCCACGCTTCACGTCACACCGCACTACGGAATTGAATACTGGCTCTTCAATATCATCGCCTTACGCGCAGGACGAGAAAAAGGTTCTTTTACGGCTGGCGCTGGATTTCGCATTCCCATTGGGGACGCCGCTATCCATGCAGACTATGCCTTTGCGTCACATCAAGAGTTGGGTGGCTCACAGCGTCTCTCCATATCGGCTCAATTCTAAAAAACTGCCTGAAAAATCCCACTGAGTGTTTCAAAGTACGATATCTTTGCTGAAAAGATTAATCCGCATAGTCTCTGGAAAAAACAATGTAAAGTGAGGTTGAAAGATGATGCGCGAGAAAGAAGAGAATGAAATTGAGGTTCTCTATCGCATCGACAAATTTATGAAGTCGATGTCGGATATGAACAAGTTGTTAGAAGTCATCATCAGTGAAGCACGAAATGTGACTGATGCTGAATCTTGTTCACTTGTACTCTATGATGATGACCCAAATGATATGTATTTTAAAGTCGCTATGGGAGAGGAAGGTGAAGGGGAAGTCGAACGCAAGCTAAAGGGTATTCGGATGAAAAGAGGCGAGGGGATTGTCGGATGGGTCGCCGTCAATATGCAACCGTTAAATGTCACGGATGTCTATAATGACCCACGATTCTATAAGGAAGTGGACAAACTAACGGGATTTATAACCAGGTCGATTTTGGCTGTTCCCATGTCATGGCGCGGTAAATCGATAGGTGCAATAGAAGCTGTCAATAAATGCAATGAAGAAGGCTTTTCAGAACATGATGAAAAAGTACTTACGGTTTTAGCCTCACAAGCGGCGTTGGTCATTGAAAATGCCAGACTGTACGAAGAAAATTTGCGACAAGCTCGGCTCTCTGCGTTAGGTCAGGGTATCGCAGGCGCGGCGCATTTCGTCAAAAATATTCTCACTGGCATTAATGGAGGCGCAGATATCCTGGAGTACGGCATTAAGGAAAGAGATATTGATAGAATTGTTGAAGGCTGGAATATCGTAAAGAAAAGCAACGAACCGATGAAAAATCTTGTGCTGGATATGCTTAATTATTCCACGAATGGAAAACCAGAATATGAATTGACCGATGTAAACGAAGTCTGCAAAACTGTAGTCGAATTAATGCGTGAAAAGGCAAAGAAAAAAGATGTCGAAATTCTATTTAATCCATCTTTTGACCTTTGTCAAATGTTTTTGGATGCAAAGGGGATTTATCGGTGTATTCTCAATCTTGTGTCCAATGCCATTGACGCCTGTGATAAACCGCACGGCGCTGTGGAAATTACCACCAGAATCGTTGAAGCGAATAGATGGTTTGAAATCATAATTTCTGACAATGGATGCGGGATAAGTGAAGAGAACCTGAAAAAATTGTTTACTCCCTTTTTTAGCACCAAAAGTTCTAAAGGAACAGGACTCGGTTTAGCAATCACATACAAAATTATCTCTGAACATGGAGGGCATATGAACGTTGAATCTGAACTGTGTATGGGAACGAAATTTACTATCGAACTACCTATAAATTAGGATTTTCTCCCCGATTAGAAATAAGGAAAAACATGAATTTACAGAAAACTAGAGATTTCTCTCTTCAATTCCTTGGCGCTCATGACAGCACACGTCAAATGCTATTCCTCTGGTTCATATTAATCTTCATGATATGCTGGTTAAATTCAGGCTGTGATGACAATCCGAGAGTGGACACCGTCGCGGCTGATAAGAATATGCAAACAGGTTGGCTAGAATATAGCAAAGGCAATTTTGCTGTTGCGTTACTTAGCTTTGAACGGGCTATCTCGCTTGATGATTCGCTTGCTGATGCTTACAACGGATTGGGATGGAGCCATCTCAGCGCGTCGCAAAGCACACAGTTCAATCCACAACTGGCGCTCAAAGCGATTTCCGCGTTCCAGGAAGCAATACGGCAGGATGAGACCAATGCTGATGCTTGGATAGGACTCGCCAACGCGCTTTTTCTCCGACGGACAGATGTGAGTGATTTTCATACTTCGATTCAAGCCTTGGATAATGCCTTGAAAGGAGATACATCACTGTTGTATCGACATGATTACAATTCTGCAGGGGACATTCACGCGTTGAAGGCAGCAAATTTGTATTATGCGGGAGAAATGGAGGCAGCACGCCGTGCGGTAGAATTGGCTTTGTCTATTGACCAAAGTAATAAAACCGCTATAGCTATCAATAGACTAAGTAAGTAATACTCATCTCAGTCAGCTCTGAGACTATTTTTCTCAATGCAAATGGGCAAAAGGGCAAGAGGGCAAAAAGGCAAAGGGGCAAAGAGCTAAAACCTTTCACGTTTCACGTTTTGCGTTTTGCGAAAAAAATGCTACGTAAAAAAATGTCGAAATGTGTGTAGACTCAACATAGGAGAAAAGTATGAATTTATTGTACAAATACGAACCGCAAAGTGGTTATACATCAATTGTTACGCGCGGCGACTGCGATTTGAAATATATTGATTTTGGGTTGTTACGATTGAGTGATGGTGGAACATTCGCTGCAGATGTCGCTGATGAGGAAATAGCGTTAGTTGTCCTCGGCGGCAAATGTGAACTGACAATTGAGTGTGATGGTGAGACAATACACGATATTATCGGCGAGCGGTCGAATGTATTCGGAGGAAAAGCTGCGAGCGCGTACATTCCTCGTAAAACCGCATACGAGATTCGCGCTCAAGTACCAGTTGAAATCGCTGTGTGCAAAGCACCGTCGGAATTGGATGCGGAGCCCGTTATTATTACGCCAGACAAAGTCAAGGTTAAGGTCGTTGGACAGCATAACTGGAAGCGTTATGTTCATGACATCATTGACACTGACGTGACTGCCCAACATCTGGTCGTCGGCGAGACGTTCAATCCGCCGGGCAATTGGTCAAGTTCACCGCCCCATCGGCATGATTACGAAAATCCGCCTGAAGAGTGCGAGATGGAAGAAGTATATTTCTACCAAATCCATCCTGCGCAAGGATTCGGCTTACAACGCGTTTATACCGATGACCTGTCGTTGAACGAAACATATACCATTGGAAACAACGACACAGTCGCAATCCCGCGTGGATACCATCCCGTCGTCGCAGGGCCGGGTTATCAATTGTACTATCTTTGGATTCTCGCGGGAGAGAATCGCGTCCTGCGTCCCAAGGATGACCCCAACCATACGTGGCTCAAATATTGCGAACCGATTGTCGCTGAATTGTAAAGGGAATGGAAGGCTTGCAATGATATCATAATGCGTGCGCAATAAATCATCACAGCACGCATTATGAAGGTCTATGACTATCCCTCCTTAACTCGATAACATTTCCCTTTATAACACACTATCACACGCGTACCGATAGCGAAATATTTCCCCAATTCAGGATATTCGCGCAGCAATTTGAAGTATTTATCGCTGCCGTATTCGATATCCTTCGTTTTGGTTTTTTCAGTATATTCGCTATCGACCCAGAAATTGTCTTTGAGGTAGAACGTCTTACCGCTGACGCGCTTGATTTTTTCGGATGCTATCTCCCCAGGGCTAGCAACTATTTTCGATTGTTTCATCGCTTGAAGTTTCTTGCTCTCCTGGACAGCCGTTCTGGCTACGTCGATACCACCACCAGCAGAATTGTATTTATCGCTATCAGAGTAAGCCCTTGCCTGCCTCCCAAGCCTGTCTTCCCTTTTGAGCTGTCTCACGCGTCCACCGCGTCTTGGGGCACGGACAGCTAACGGTTCATCTTCCTGCACTAGGAATGAGGTATACGGCGTCACAAGACCGTATTTTTTACCCAATCGGACGATTTCATCTTTTAGCTCTTTGTCCTCGCCGTGCAATCGAATTTCATCCGCCAGGTAAGCTACTTTTCGTTGTGCCCAGAGCCGCGGGAGAAAATCATGTTCATCAGAATGCTTTGGAAAAGTGACCTCATCCTCAAAAGTGCGTTTTTTTCCATTGACCTCACCGGTGAGTTTAATCACCGTTTCGCCAGTGTCCGCATATCTGCCCAATAGCACTAACTGCGACCCGCGGAAGAGGTCGGGCAACGTCCTAGGATATATATCCTTCGTTTTGATGGAGCCTGTGTCTATTTTTAGGTTTGCCAGCACAGGCTTGCTGACTTTCGTATAAAACGACGAGATGGCGACTTCGATATCCTCTTTCGGCTCGACGTATTGAGATGTGCCGCGATTTTCCTCGGATAGCTTGTCCAGCAATATCGTATTCACATCGTAACCCACGCCAAAGACAAACAACCGCGCCTTTTCATCATTAGATTTCTGAACGTTCTTGACGATAGTCCCGATTTCCGTTTCCCCAACTGTAGGTTTTCCATCAGTGAGAAAAACTATCATCCGAGGGCGTTCTGCGTCGGTTTTTTCTTTCAACGCCGTCAGCAACGCCTCGTTGATGTTCGTCCCGCCTGCCGCGTCCAATTCATCAATAAAACGCATCGCCTTCTGACGATTCTCAGGATTAACCGCTAGCAAGTTCTCCGACAAAGAATCAGCTTCTGTGCTGAATGCTATCAGATTGAACTTGTCTCCCTCGTTTAGGCTGCGGACACAAAATAGCAATGCTTCTTTTGCCTGCTTTATTTTTTCGCCGCTCATGCTGCCCGACTTATCAAAGACGAATATGATGTCTTTTTTCAAAACATCCGAGTCGCGCGTCCCCTGTTTCGGCGCAACTAACAGCATGAAATAGCCATTTTTATCGTCGTCCCGATGCGCCATCATGTCAATGCCGAAATCCTTTTCCGAGAGCGTATAATAGCATACAAAATCTCGGTCAGCCTTCACGTCGGAACCTTCATATCCGATGGTTGCGTGATGGTCGTCTTTGCGCTGAACATCAACCTTGTGGGAAGGCGAATAGACGCTTTTGATAGCTTGTCTGCTCTCGATTTTCACGGTGACTGCTACATCGTTGACCGGTCGGGGCGAGAATTTCTCCGTATTCAACGGATAAACGTATTTGACGATGCCTGCATCTGCTTTCAACACTTGGGAATATTCCAGTTGGACACGTTTCTCGCCGTTGGCGGGGATGGGGAAAATACGAGCGCGGAAGGCGCGACGACCAATATATTCCAGCAGCGCCGGGTCTCTGCTTTTCCGCACGATATCCTCATAAATTTTGCGGGCTTTGTCTGCTGTTAGAAGTTCTGCTTTCACTCGTTTGCCATCTATGTACATCGCGAAACTCGACACGCTGGCGTCATCTGGCAACGGGAAAATATATTCGCCTTCCAAAATCATAGGATTCTCATTTGTAAAGATCTGGTCGATTTTGGTATTCGCCGCCTGGTTGTCAATTTTGACTTCTACATGGTGTCGTTCGATGTAAAGCGGAACAATTTGACGCGGCGGTATCCGCGGAGGACGTGGTGGACGCGGTGGTGGGTGCGGCGGAGGGGGTGGAGGAATGATAATCATTTGCGCGTAAACAGAATGCGCAAGGAGACTCAAAATCAATGCTGTTATGAGAAACAATGTATACTTCATTTTTTCCAACCTCCTGTTTATTCATGGGAAGAAACCGAGTGACCTTTCGTGGCCTTCTTTTCGCAAAAACTTGGTTTCTATGTGATACAATAACGAATAAACCATTGAAATGTTTGATTAAAACAAAGGCGTCATTCTCAAAATAAGCACATACTTTGCAAAGGCGAGCGAGTGTGAAAAGAATTTTACAAATATCGTGATTCATGTTACAATTAGTGCTAAGCACATAATTTTTAATCCGACGTCGTTAATATTTTAGAAATTGTTTCAATAGCTATACTTTTGCGTTTTTTTTCAATAGGAATATACGGCAAAAATTCTGAATATTAACAAGTTAGGCAGAAACGATACAAACGAGGATAACAGTATGATACAGCCTGAATTCAAGCCTTTGATTGTCATATTAAATGATAAGCTTTTCAGAATTCCTGAATATCAACGTCATTACAGTTGGCAACCAAAGCAAAGAAAGGAATTATTTGAAGATATTAGAAAACTTCAAGAAGCAAGGAAAAAGTATGACGAAAGAGTTCATTTTATGGCGACCATTGTTTGCCTTAAAACGAAGGATAAACAGCAAGTGGGCTCTAATACTTTCTACACTTATGATATTGTCGATGGGCAACAACGCCTAACGACTTTGATAATTTTGCTAAAAGCCATAAGTATTAGATTGAATGTTGATGGACAGCTTGATGAAGCAAAGGAGATAGACAAATTACTGGTTAAAGATGATGGAAGGCTTATTATTCTTCAAAATAATCATGACAACCGCCTTATTCTTAGAAACTATTTGAAAGATGGTCAGAAACCGGAAACAGATAGATAAGAGTAAATCTTGTTGGGATCACTTTACGGAAGCTGAACATAAAGATTTTTTACACTCTATTGGTAATCTTTGTTTGCTTTCACCAAGCTTAAACTCAGAAGCAGGTAACAACTGTTTTGGTGATAAGAAAGAAACATATAAGAAGGCTAAACTGATGTCATTAGACGAAATTGTTTTTGACAATGGTGTGGAGCGTAGTGAGTGGGATAAAAATGCAATCAGTGGCAGAAGTAAGCAGTTGATTGAGTTTGCTATAGAGCAATGGAAGGACTTATAGGTGGTAAGTTGACAAACAGAATCTTGCCTAACCAGCCGTTGCAGCCCTAGGCGGGGATCTGCGGTTTTATCAATGTTTTCGGGTTTGCGGCGGGTTTTGGTTTGTCGAACGTATTTCGGCAACCCCCCGCCGCCGCTGAACTTTATTCGTGAGGAGGTGGAGATGAAGATACAGCGTGTATATGCAGATACATCTGTTATCGGCGGATGTTTTGATGCGGAATTCGCACCGTGGTCAAACGGTCTGATGAAAGATTTCCGAATGAATAACTTCAAGCCGGTTGTCTCGGAACTTGTATCTGCTGAAATTGAAGACGCTCCTGAACATGTCAGAATAAAATACGCGGCACTTCTTGAACTCAATCCTGACATCCTTGAAATTACCGAACAAGTGTTAGCGTTAGCCGAGACTTATCAGCAACGAAATATTCTGACACCGAAATTCTATGATGATGGAGTACATATCGCCGTGGCGTCTGTAGCCGAAGTCGATGTTCTAGTCAGTTGGAATTTCAAACATATTGTACACCTTGACAAAATACGCATGTTCAATGCTGTGAATCTCGAATTCGGTTATAAGCAACTCCAAATCTATTCTCCGCGAGAGGTAACAAACTATGAAGAATATTCATAACATAAAGACATTAGAAATGACTCGTCGCAT